>JAEEGK010017954.1_pt1 | contig 15354 bp, 6 predicted proteins | sample 8958771 | NCBI WGS metagenome assembly JAEEGK01 (sample SAMN16246547, study PRJNA631951) | gut metagenome | biome: gut microbiome; feature: rumen; material: SC-attached | host: Bos | place: Iran: Karaj | collected 2018-10 | reverse complement strand
AAGCAAGAAGAAATAATTCATTCTTAGAAGAAGAAGGATCTAATAATGAAGAAGAAATACAAGAATATTGTGAATTGTATTTAAATAATAAAAAAATAGATTTTTGTTATAAATATAATTTTCCAAAAGATGAAAAATATAATATTCAAATTATTATTAAAAAACCTTTATCAAATACAAATTATATGTTTTATGGATGTAATAAATTAACTTCTTTAGATTTATCTAATTTTAATACTAATAATGTTAATAATATGAATTATATATTCTATAATTGTTCTTCTTTAACTTCTTTAAATTTATCTAATATTAATACTAATAAAGTTGAAGAAATGACTTTTATGTTTTGTGGTTGTTCTTCTTTAACTTCTTTAAATTTATCGAATTTTAATACTAATAATGTTAATAATATGAGTGGTATGTTCTATAAATGTTCTTCTTTAAAAACTTTAGATTTATCCAGTTTTAAAACTAATAATGTTGAAGATATGAGCAAAATGTTCTATACATGTTCTTCTTTAAATTTTTTAAATTTATCTAATTTTAATACTAATAATGTTAATAATATGAGTGAAATGTTCTCTAATTGTTCTTCTTTAATTTCTTTAGATTTATCGAATTTTAATACTAATAATGTTGAAGATATGAACAAAATATTCTCTAATTGTTCTTCTTTAATTGATTTAAATGTATCCAATTTTAATACTGATAATGTTAAATATATGAGTGATATGTTCTCTGACTGTTCTTCTTTAACTTCTTTAAATTTGTCTAATTTTAATACTAATAATGTTAAAGATATGAGTTATATGTTCTCTAATTGTACTTCTTTAATTTTTTTGGATTTATCCAATTTTGATACTAATAATGTTAAATATATGAATAGTTTTTTTATAAATTTGAATAAAAATTGTAAAATTCAATGTGAAGATAAAAAAATTAAAACCCTAATGAGATGAATTAGAATCTATAAAATTTAGAAATTTTAAGAAATAATTAATAGAATTTTTTTATTATTAATTATTATTTAAAAAATATAATTAAAATATAAAAAATATAATTTGTTGATATGTATAAATCAAAAACAATATTTAAATCATCAATTCCATTTACAATCAAAAAAATCTAGAATATCTAATCAAATTATCTTTTATGTGAAAATTAATTTAAAATAAGTAAGAGAATTTCCTTCAATCATTGTCACCAAATTTTTAGAATTAAATTATTATTAAATTTTTTCTTTTTTTTACTTATTAAATCTTTGAAAATGTATATATTTGTTTTTATTTCAGGTAATTTGTTATTATTTTTATTTATAAAGAAAAAAGGTAATATTTAATAGATTGATTATAAAGAAAAAACTAAAATATTAAAATATCATAAGATATTTTAAACAACTGATTTTCAAAAAATTATTTAAAATTAATAAAAATAATAACATATGAATTTTTGAAGAAGGAATATTTAATTTAAGTATAGATACTATTTATTTTTTTTAATATCATTAAGTTCAAAGAGTGAAGATTTAAATTCTTTATTAGAATTTTAATGAAGAAAGTTAAATATTAAATTTAAATATTATTTTAAGAATATAAATAATTTTTAATACAATTGTGAATTACTTTACTTTTTTTTTAAATAAAAATTGTTATAACATTTATTTATTTAAAATAAAAAATTTTATTATTTTATTTAATTTTTATTGTGTTCAAAGAGGAGTTTTCATTCTTATGATTTTCCTTAATTGTTCTATTTCATTCTGAAGTTTTAAAATTAAATCATTTTGTTTTATTCTTATATTTTCACTTTGTTTTAATTTATCTTCCAAATTTGTTCTTACATCATATAATTTATTATTTAACTCTTGTAAATTTGGTAATTTTTTTTCTTTTATTTTTATTTTTTGAATGCTTTTTTGGGTTTTTATATTCTTATTTTTTTCTTCAATAAAAATTTTATATAAATCATCAAATTCTGATTTTGCTATATTATATTTTTCTTTCCAGATTTCATTTTGACTTAATTTTTTACTATGTTTTTTTTCGAAATTATTTTTTTCAAAATTTTCAGGAGAATACAATTCATTCATTTTTTTTAAATCTTCAATATTTGCATTAGCATATTTTTTTTCTGTGATATTTTTTTTAATTTTATCTTCTGTTAAAGTTTTACTTTTTTTAAATAAAGGATTAGAATCTTTTTTTTTTAAATTAAGATTATTTATCTTACTATTTAATGGAATATTTGAAATGTTTTCTTGCATTTTAATAATATTTTTAGTCAGTTTATTTATTTCATTTTCAGTTAATCTTTCAGAATTATTATTATTATATATAGATTGTTTTTTTTGTGAATATAAAGTCATATTCCTTAAATTATTTAAGAAATCAATATTATCATCTAATCTTTTTAATTCTTCTATATTATTGAATTGAGGTTTAATTTGATTTTGTGAAAAGTTTGTCTTGTCATAATTGTTATTATATTTTGAAAAAAAATATTCGTTTTTAGTGTGATTGATATTTGGAGTGTTAGAATTTCTATAATTATTAAATGAATAAGGTTCTTGAATATAATTTGAATTATCACTACAATTACTGCAACTTCTGTAATGATATTTATAAGGTTCAATTGAGAAGTTTGTTTGATTATTATTCATATTTATTTGATTTGAATTATTATTATTTAGGTTATTTAATTGAAAATTTTGGGATTGATTAAAATTTTTTTGATTTACATTGATAAATTGATTTATTCCTTCATCTAAAACATTATTAATTAATTCATCTTCTCTTTGAGATATTTGATAATCATTCATTTTAAGTGTTTAAAAAATAATTTTTTAAACTTTATTTATTATATAAGAAACTATTTTATTAATTAAATATTTTTTTAATTAATCAATTTAATAAAGGTTAAAAATTGTTCCTTTTAAATCAAAAGCAATTGAATTAAAATACATAAAAATCAAAGCAGCTAAAATATTATATTCATTGACCCCTATTTCAATATTAAATAATTATCAATATTATTAGAATTAGTTTTACAATCATGATCTTAATTGTATAATTTATTTATATTTTTTTTCTATTTTATAATATTTTCATTAAAAGAATATACCACATTAAATTATCTCCATAATATTTATTATTAGACAATAATTAAAAAGATGTAAATAAGGTAATTTTATTGATATGTATTTAACTTTATTATATCATTTAAACAAGAAAAATTATGAAAATAATTAAGAATCAAACTTTTATATTTCATAATATAAAATTTGTGTTTCTATTGCTTTCGATTGCTGAAAAAAAATTAATCTTGACATATCTTTTGTTTTATAATTTATTTTCTTTTCATTTTTTAGATACTTTGTATATTAATAATTAAAAATTATTGCTTTTTAATTTTTATAAATAAGTTTATTTATAATTTATATATAATTATTTAGAATAAATCTGAATATTAAAATAAATTAAAAAATAACTGAATTTTAATATAAAAATAATCAAATAAAACATAAAATAAGGTAAAAAAAAAATATAATAAAATATGATAAATTTAGCTTTCTTTGATTTTCTTTCTCCAAGAATCACTCTATATCAAAATGGTAAAATTCGACATTCTTCAAAAGTGAGTGGTGCAATAACATTAATAGCATTAATTTCATGTTTATTATTTGTAATATATTTATCTCTTGAATTAATTCAACATAAAAAGCCAACAGCAAATTTTTATAAAACTTATCATAATGAAACAGGAATTTTTCTCTTTGATGGAAAAAATATTTATCATTTTATTAAATTTTTAGGTAAAAATTATCAATTATTACCTTTTAATTCAAGATATTTAAGAATAATAGGTTCAAGAACATTAAGTTATGATTTAAAAGAAGATACTCTTGCTAATGAAGATCATTGGATTTATGATGAATGTGAAATAAATTACGAGCTCGTTGATTCTGATAATAATTATTTTGATGTTTCAAATGGTGCTTGTTTAAAATATTACTTCAATTCTGTTGATAAAAAATATTATGATATTAAATCAGATAAATTTTCTTATCCTTATTTAATTCATGGTAATTCTAACCCAAATAATCTTGTATATACTGTTTTTCTTCAAAAATGTAATAATAATTCAATTGAAAATTTAATTTATGGAGAAAATTCTTGTGCTTCAAATGAAGAAATTGAAACATTTCTTTATTATTTTGAAGCACTTTATTTATATTTTGTTGACCATAATATTGATATCCATGATTATAAAAAACCAATAAAAAATTTTTTAAATTCTGTAAGTTCAGGAGTTAAAGGATCAACTTTTGCTTCTCATAATTTAAATTTTAATCCTTTAATTTTTAAAACTAAAGGTAGTATTATATTTGATGAAGATAAAGAAATAATTTCTTTTATATATGATACAAATAGAAAAAATACAAGAGATAAAATGGAAGGATATGAATTTTATGGAGAAATTTCTTTTTGGATGCAAAATGTATTTCACATTTATGAAAGATCTTATAAAGATATTCCTGATATTTTGGCTAAAGTTGGAGGAATTATGGAAATAATAATGAATATTGCTTCTTTTGTTAATTATTTTTATCAGAGATATATAATAAAATATAATACTATTTTTCTTTTCAGAGAAAATGAAAACACAATATTTATGAATAGTGGAAAAAGCTTAATTCATACTTTAAAATTTAATCAATCAAATGCAAGAAAAGTGTCTAATAAATTTAGCTTTATTTCAAATAGACTTTTAAATTTAAATAAAAGCATTTTTGGAGATCTTAGTTATAATAATCTTCATTTGTTAAATATGAAATTACAAGAAATTAATAAAAAAATTGAAGAAGGGAAAATTAAGAAAAATGATAGTTTGTCAAAAGCCAAATATAATTTTAATTTTAAATTTACGTTTTTAACATATATTCTTCCTTGTAAAAGTATAAATATAAAAAATTGTTTATATAAAGTTGAGGAATTTAGAAAGAAATTAATAAGTGAAGAACATATGTATAAAAGTCATTTAGAGTTATGCTTTTTAGAACATTTTTTTAATTCTGAAAATCGTGAAAAAATGGGAATAAGTGATTTATATAAAAAGTTATAATATTTTATTTTTCCTTATCATGAGTAAAGTATATAATAAATAACAATAAAAAATGAAGAATTAAGATAAATGAAAATTTATGCTCATGAGAAAAAAGGAAAATTTTTATATATATAAAATTATTAACGAAAGAGTTTTTTTTTCTTTTCAATCCTTAAACTTTATTTGTAAAATATTATAATATAATAAACATAAAAAAATATATTTGATTTATGAATTTATAGAATTATTTAATAAAATTATAATTTTTTTTTTTTATGTATAAAGCAACAGGGAATGAATGTGAGTTGCCAATTTTTTATACAATAAAATTCAATATAATTTTATTTATTTTCACTCACTAAATTTTATTTTTATTATTTTTCTATTCTCATATTTTATTAACTGAATTAAATATATGAATTGAAATAATTATTCTTCCATAAATTACTTATAACTAATTTATTATTCATAAATAATCAATTATCTCAATTAATGAATCATTAAAAGAGGGAAAAAGACCAACCATTAATAATAGATATCATTTTAAAATATATACTATTTTAATATACTTTAAAAATTTTAAATAAAAATTAAATCTAAACTATATTTTGGAAAAAAGAAGTTTCTGTTATCTCAAATTTTAAATTTGAAAAAATTTTTTATATAATATATGATTAATGATTTAAACTAATATTAAATTTGATTTTGTTAAAATAATTAAAATATGAAAGATAAAAAATTTATTTTAAACTGAAATTAAATTTTATTTTGTTCAAGTAAATTTTTAAATTCATCTTCAGTAAAAGCAAGTAATCTTGCATTTTCAAGATGAACTTTTTGTCTTTTTAAAATAGAACATAATTTGAGTGATTTTTTAAAAGCAGCGTATATTTCATTTTTTTGTTTTTCTAACTTTTTATTTTCTTGAATTAATTTATCAATTTCTTTATCTTTTATTTTTTGTTCAGTTGTTGATGTAATAACTATATTTTTTTTATCTAATTCATCTAATAATTTTGCTATTTGTTTATCTTTATTTATTAACTCTTGTTTTGTTTTTCTTTCATTCACAATACATTGATTATATTTTTTTTGAATATCATTGAATTTCTCTAATAAAGTATTATACTCATTTTTTTTATCAGAAACTAAATTTTTATATTTATCAACCTGTAAATTTAAATTATTTATTTGAGAAACAAATGATGTGTTTTTATTTTGATTATTTTTATTATTAGAATTATTATTATTAGGATTTTTCATTTCTTCAATTTCATTTTCTTTAATTTTAATTTGACTAAAAGCTTTATTTAATTCTTCTTCCAAAGATTCAATTTTTATTTTTTGGAATTTATTTATAGATTCTAATTTTTTATTTTTTTCTTTCATATCATTTAAATTTTTAACCAATTCATATTCGTTTTCCATTTCTTCTCTTTCTAAATCATCATTTTCATCATTTACTATATTTTCATTTTCTTCATTTAATTTATTATCCTTTGAATTTTCTTCTGGATTATTTTCATAATATTCCTCAAATTGAATCACACTTCCAGGAGAATGATTTAATGTATTTTTATTATTTTTTTCATTTGGTGGAGAAGGGTTCATTTCTAAATTTAATATATAAATTTAAAAATAAATATAAATCAACAAATTGATATATTATTATACTTATAATTTAAAAATAAAAATATGATGAAAAAAAAATATTATATTTTGTATTTATCTAAATGAAAAATAAAAATATTTTAAAAACTAATTGAAAAATTATTCTAAAATGTTAACATCCATTTAACAGTTTTTTTCTTTTAATAATATAATTTTATTTAATAAAAGGAAGAGTATTAATTTCTTCTTTCGAATTTCTAATATTATCCTTTTTTTTAAAAATATCAAAAATATTATCTGTATTTCCTGTTTCTTTATTATTTTCTTCATTTTTTTTAATAAAAGTTCTCATTTTACTTAAAATAGGTAAATTTAAATCTTTTGGATTTAATTTAGCTTTTTTTCCTTTAAATATCTCAAACACTTTATTTCTCTTTTCATTATTTTCATTATTATCCTTACTTTCATTTTTTTCTTCTTTTTTTTCTGATAAAACAAATTGAATTCCTTTAAAAACAGGTAAAGGAATATAATCTTTTAACTTTTCATGAGATTTCTTATCTTGAAGAATTTTTTTAAGCCAAGCAGGATCATTTTTACTAACAATAGAACCTTCTTTAATATTATCTCTTATAGAATTAGGATCATCAACTAAACTTTTTTTACTTCTTTTATTTTTTTTAATTTGTTGAATTTCAGGAACAACACCTAAAATAATTTCATAATCTTTCATTAAACATTTCGGTAATATTGGAGACCATTCAATAAATTTTTTTAAATTTATTAATTCTTCTTGAAAATCATCTATAACAAAGTAATTAATTTCATTTTCTTTTCCATTATATAAAGTTTTCAATGTTACTGTTGGTATTTTTAATTCTATTTTAATTTTTATATTTTGAGTATGACCATCATATTCTAAATTAGCTTTTTCATTTTTTTCTATTGATTCTTCAAAATATTCATTTCCTATTAAATGTTTTATATCTTTAACCCAATTTTCAATATTGAATCCATCTAAAATGTCATAATCATATGTTACTGTATTTTCACTATGATTAATATTTAAAAATTTAATAAAGAATAAAACTTTATTTAAATATGTTTTTATTTTAATAAATTTTATCATTTGATAAAAATTAAAGTGTATAGTATGTGTTTCTTCTATAAATTTATCTTTATTAGAAATAGTTACTACAGCATATAAAGATTGAAATTTTAAAATTGAATTAACTGATTTATCATTTGTATATATATCATTCATAAACCAATTATCAAAAGAATATAATTTTATTTTTGGGTTTGTTATATAAAATTGAATATAATTAGATGGATTTATAGAAGTTAAATTTTCAAATAAATTTCTAAATTTTCTAAAACTTGATATATATTTCATAACATAAAAATCCCAATTTGCAAAATCTTTTTCTAATATATAAAATAATAATTCATAGTCAATAAATTGTTGAATTTTAACAGAAAATTCTTCAACTGTAAATGTAATTAAAGGAAGAGAAATAATAACTTTATAATGTTTTTTTGGAGTAATCCAAACAAACTGAAATTGATTATAATTTAAGAAAGATGAACTTTTTCTAATTGGAGGATATATATCAAAAGATTTTTTTTTAAATTCAGTTTTTATTTCTTCTTCAAATTTTACATTTAATTTTTGTGGAGGTTCAGTCATAAAATCATTTGGATTTTTAGCATTATTTAAATTTTCAAGAGGTATTAATCTATCTATTGGTTCAATTACAAGTTCATTTTCTATTAAAGGTTTTTTTACTGATTTTTCTTCTTTTTCTTTTTCCTTTTCTTTATCTTTTTCATTTTCTTTTTCTTTATTAAATTCTTCATTATTCTTTAAAAATAAATATAATTCATTATAATTTAAAGTAACTTTTTCATAATTTTCATCAAATTTTATTAAACTTGTAAGTAATGATTTAAAATCTTCATCTCCTTTATAATAAAAAATAGGGAGTAAACTAAAAGGAATATCTACTTCAATATCATAATTATCATTATTTTCATTTTGGTTTTCATTTAAATTTAATTTCTCATTATTAGGTGTAATATCTTCAAAAGTTATTTTTAATGATCTTAAATTTAAATTAGCCTTTTTTTTCCCTTTTCCAAATTGATATTCTTTATCCATATTAAAATTATTATCTGTCGAATAATCTTTTTGTTCAACTTTAATTTTTTCTACAAAATCTTTAATTATCTGAAAATATTTTTCTCTATTTCCAAAAATCTCTTCATAATTATATTCTAAATTTTGATATTCTCCATTAAAAATATCTTTTTGTAATTCATTAAAAGCATTATCTAGCTTAGGAAGAGATTGATATCTTAAACCAACTTTAAAAGGCATTTTTGCTAAATCATCACTTAATGTATTTAAATTATTTAATTTCATACTTCTAAAAGAAATTTTAGCCAGAGAAGCAACTCTAGGAAGTAAATCTCCTTTTTTATTATATAAAGGACATAATTTTGGAATTTTATTTGAACGAACATGTGCGTTTCTTATTCCCACAAATTCTTCTTTTTCTTTTGAAATTTCATTTTCTATTGTATATGAACGATTTAATGATGTTAATAAAGGAAGTTGAAAATTATATAATTTGTCATTTTGTCCTATATAATAATCATTGTATTTTTGAGAAGATTGAATTACATCTTTTGTTACTTTTAATATTGAATCTACATTATGTTCTATTTTAGCAGTTTTCATTTTTATTAATAAATTATTTTTAATTAATTATATCTTTTTAAGTAATATTTAATTAAATAAATTTTTTATTTAATTTATATAGAATAGTCTAAAATATTTAAATTTTATATCCTCTTATAATTTTCTCATAATTTAAATCATCAATTTCATTATTTTTTTTCATTAAATTTTGTAATTCATCTTCTAAAGGAGTAGTATTAAAATGAAGTCCAAAACCAAAATGACTTATTTTTTTTCTTTTTAATCTTTGTTTAGGATCAAAAGCGAAATTCCATAATAAACCCATATTTTTCATAATATAATAATTAATCATAAATTTAAAAACTTTATCTTTATTAAATTCAGCAATAGCATCCACATTATCATCTTTATAAAAAACAGTAATTTTAGAATCAGATTGTTGTCCTCCGAATTGTTGAATTATAATATTATTATTTTTAGCATAATTTAAAAATAAAGTTAATTTATTATTAATTTTATAACAAAAATCAAGAATATAACCAGGTAAACCTGAGAAATAATTAAATGCGAAACCAAATTTATTTTTATCAGTAATTTTATTAAATAAAGTATAATTATATCCAATTGAAAAATTATCTTGATTTTTATAAGCTTCAACTCCACAAAATAAATTTTTATATAATGAAGTTATTGTACTTATTGAAAATAATTCAGATGATAATTTAATACTAGCATTTAATCTATTAAATTCACGAACATATTCGAATGAATATATATTATTTGAAAAATCTTTTTTTGGCATTTGAGTTAAAAGTTCTAATCTTTCTTTATCAGAAATAAAAATATGACTTTGAAATAAAACAGATTCTGGTAATTCTTTTTTTCCAATAAGTAAAATACCAGAATTATTATTTAAATTATTAGGTATAAAACAACTTGTATTTAAGGTTAAATTTCTTAAAATATTTTTACCTTTTTGAATATATAAAGAATAATCTAAATTATAAAATTGATTAGGTTTAAATGATAAATTAAATTTTATTCCATTCCAATTATCCTCCATTGCTCCTCTATAAAGAGAAGTTATTCTACTAAAATTTATTCCTGGTTGAAAATCATCTTTTTCATTATTATTTATATTATATGGAATTTCTGTTTCTTCTTTTAAAGAAATACATTTTAATTTTTTAAAAAAAGATTTTATAAAAAATGACATATTTCAAATAAAAAATTAATACTTAAATATTATTGAATATTTAATTCAAAAATGTATTTTTTTATTGAATCATTTTTTTAATAGATTATTAATTTTTTTTTAGTTTTCTTTTTCAATTTCAAATAATTTTATAATTTATTAGTATTGATTTATAATTTATCCTATTCAATAAATCTCAAAGAAAAAATAATATTAAAAATTCTTTGTGACTTTCTTCTATTGAAATTTAATGATTTTTATATTGTAATCAAAAAAGAATTATTTATTATTTTTCTTTTATTTTTAATAGTCATAATAAACAGATGGAAAATTTTTCTTTCTTTCTATATCATAAAATGAATGAGGTATCTCTTGTAATTTTTGTTCTTTTGTTTTATTTCTATTTGTTTTATATTCTAATATTTCAAATGCTATATTTGAAAAGGCAGAAGCTAATAATTTTTGTTCTTTTTGCATTTTTATAAATAATTCTTCATTTTCATTTTTTAAATTCATACATTGAAAAGTCAATTTATCAATTTCTTCTTTATTTAAATTTAACATTGTTTCTTTAATTTTAATTTCATTATCTTTTAATGTTTCTATTTCTTCTTTTAATAATAATATTTCTTTATCTTTTTCTTTTTCTTTAATCAAATAATCATTCTTGATTTCATTTATTTTTTTTTCATATTCTTTTATATTTTGTTGATATTTAATTTGCATATTCTGTTTATCTAATTGATTTTGTTGAAATGATTCTAAACATTTTTCTTTTTCAAGTATAGCAACATTTTTTTCTCCTAATATTTTATTTTTTTCTGTATTAATTTCATTAATTTTATTTTTTAATTCTTGGATTTCACTTTTTAATTCTTCTTTTTCAAATTTTAAATTTTCTATTTCATTTTCAAATTGAATTTGTTCTAAATTAATATCATTAGTATCATCTATTGTATTATTATTAGTAATACTTAATCTTGAAATTCTTGATAATGATATTCTTGTTTGAAGTGAAGTCTCTAAACTTTTCATTTTATTATCTAATATTTTATATTCTTTTTTTTGTTCTTCTAACTCTGATTTTAATTTATTTTGTATTAATAAATTATTTCTTTTTTCTTCTTCAAGGGTAAATTTTTCAATTGTTAATTGAGCAATTTTCTTATTTAATATTTCTTTATCATTATTTAGGTTTTTAATATTTATATTTTTATTTTCTATTTCAATTTCTAATTCTTGTATTTTTGCATCTTTTTCTTTTATTAAATGCAAGTCTTTTACTTTATTTTTTAATTTTTCATTTTCTTTTTTTAAATCTTTATATGAATTAAGTTCATTTTGAGCTAAAATATATTTATCATTTAATTGTTCATGTTTATAATTTATTGTTTTAAGTTTTTCTTCTAAATTTTTAATAGTTTTTTCTTTTTCTTCATCCTTTTTTTCAAATATACCTTGCATTCTATCATTTCTTTCTTTTTCTTTAAATAAATCACTACTTAAAATACTATTATTTTCTTTTAAAATATTTAGATTTTCCAATTCAGATAAATATTCTTTATTTTTCATTTCTAAATTTGAAATTTCCATTTGTAAATTATCAATAATACTATTTTTTTCTTCAATTTCTTCATTTTGTCTTTTGTAAGTTTCAATCATTGATTTTCTTGTTTTAGAAAATCTTGAAACACGAGAAACTCTTCCTGAAATATTATTATTATCATCATTAGTATCAAATTTATTAGTATACTTTTGTATAATTTGTAAATAAAAAGATATTAAATTTTCATCACATGTTTCTAATCTATCAAATGATTCTGTATTTGATGATATTGCAGATACAAAAATTATCATTTCAAATAATGTATTTAATGCTTTTTTATCTTTGTTAATTATTTCATTTACATTTATTGTAGATTTAAAATTTGTTGTATTTTTTATTATTGAATTATCATCTAGACTAAGAACATATTCTGTAACTTTATTTATTATATTTGCTAAATTTGTATATTTCCCTTGGAAATTTGAATTATCTATTAATTTAATATCATTTAAATTTGGTTCTATTGAAATCAATAAATTTTTTAATGTAATATCATTTGATAATTCTTCAAGTTTTCTAATGGGATTTTTTTCAAAATATAAAAATAAAGTATTCAGCTAAATTTTTTAATTAAAAAATATAATTTTTACTAAAGAGAGCATATCTTCTGAATTAAATTTTTCATCACTTTCAAAAATCATTTTATTAATATTACATAATTATTTATTTTAAATTATTATTTTATTTTATGAAAAAATTTAAAAAATTCAAATTTAAAATAATTACCACAATTAATCATATTTTTATATAAATTAAATGAAGAACAATTAAAAGACTCTAAATCTCAATAAATTATTTAATAGGGAAAAATCTAAGAAATTAAATATATAAATAAATAATACAACATTACTAATTATATGAGTTTATATTTCTATATATTTAAAGTAATGAAAGATATAAATATTTTTGAAATTATGTTTAATACTTTAAAAAATTGATTATAAAAATCTTAATTTCCTTTTTATTTACTTTTTTCATTTCTAAAGCAAATAATAATTCGTTAAATTTAGTTTTTTGATCATTAAATAAGTGTGTTGAATAAAAATATACCTTTTTGAAATAAATATTTTTATTTTTAAATGATAAGAAATAGATGAAAAATATTTTATTTTTATAGTTTTTTTATCTCTTTAATTTTAAAAATATATTCAATATTATTTAATATTATGAAAAATCTGAATTTTGATTTCAAAAAAATTAAAACATAATAAAAAAAGAGTATCATAAATTTTCATATTTCATTTCAACATTTATTTTAGAAAAAAAGAAAGTAAAATTATAATGATAGAATAAATAAAATAATTTAGTTTGTTTTTTATTCAATGATATATGAAATTTTTAAATGATTTTGTTTAAGATAATGATAAATAAAATATGGAATATTCTTCTCATTTTGATTTAACTGATAAACAGATATAGGTGTTTATTCTTATAATCATAACATTAAAGATTGTATTTTTTAATTTGTTAATAAAACTAATAGACAATTACATGAAATAAAACAAAGAGAAATATTTTCAAGGAGAAACTGATTCTCAATTATTATATTCGGAAAATAATGTTAAAAAAGATATAATGATATAATTATGAAAAGATTGCAAGAAGAATAATTATTATATTTATTATAAAATTTAATTAATTATAAAGAAATCTACAGAAGTTCTCTTTCCTTATTTTAAATTAATGTTCCCTTTAAAAGAGAATTTATATATTTATTCTAAATTTTTAACTATATATGAACTGATATAAATATTGTTTTTTTACAAGATAAATTCAATCAAATTTTTTTTTAATTAAATTTTTAAATATATTAATGAAGTTTTGAATGTAAATGAATAATTCTCATTTCTCATAAGGATTTATTATTTATTAATTGGATATAAAAAAAATATTATTTTTATCAACTGAATAATTCCCTTAAATTAATGCAGAGAAGGTATTCAATCAAAAAATATTTAAAATTGTCTTTTTGGTTTTTGAATAATAATTTTGTTTGAAAAAAAATAAAAATTCAAAATATAAATTATTTTATTTTTAAATAAAATAAAGTCTATTTAAATTTTTTTGATAATATTTTTTTATCTTCACATAAGATTGCACAATTTTTATTCAATTTTATAAAAATTCCACTCATATTTTGAACATTATTAGTGTTAAAACTAGATAAATTTAAAGAAACTAAAGAAGAACAATTATAGAACATTCCATTCATATTATTAACATTATTAGTATTAAAATTGGATAAATTTAAAGAAATTAAAGAAGAACATTTAGAGAACATACTATTCATATCTTCAACATTATTAGTCTTAAAATTAGATAAATTTAAAGAATTTAAAGAAGAACAATTATAGAACATTTCACTCATATCTTTAACATTAATAGTATTAAAATCAGATAAATTCAAAGAAGACAAAGAAGAACAATTAGAGAACATTTCACTCATATTATTAACATTATTGGTATTAAACTTAGATAAATCTAAAGAACTTAAAGAAGAACAATTAGAGAACATTTCACTCATATCTTTAACATTATTAGTATTAAAATTAGATAAATTCAAAGAACTTAAAGAAGAACAATTAGAGAACATTTTACTCATATTATTAACATTATTAGTATTAAAATTAGATAAATTCAAAGAAGTTAAAGAAGAACAAAAAGAGAACATTTCACTCATATCTTTAACATTAATAGTATTAAAAACAGATAAATTCAAAGAAGTTAAAGAAGTACAATTAGTGAACATTTTACACATATTATTAACATTAATAGTATTAAAATTCGATAAATTTAAAGAAGTTAAAGAAGAACAATTAGAGAACATACTATTCATATCTTTAACATTATTAGTATTAAAATTAGATAAATTTAAAGAAGTTAAAGAAGAACAAAAAGAAAACATTTCACTCATATCTTTAACATTATTAGTATTAAAATTAGATAAATCTAATGAAATTAATTTATAACATTCATAAAACATATAATGTGTATTTAATAAAGGTTTTTTAATAATAATTCGAATTTTATATTTTCCATCATTTGGAAATTTATATTTATAACAAAAATCTATTTTTTGATTATTTAAATATAATTCACAATACTCTTTTATTTCTTCCTCTAAGTATGAATTTC
>JAEEGK010017952.1_pt1 | contig 15356 bp, 9 predicted proteins | sample 8958771 | NCBI WGS metagenome assembly JAEEGK01 (sample SAMN16246547, study PRJNA631951) | gut metagenome | biome: gut microbiome; feature: rumen; material: SC-attached | host: Bos | place: Iran: Karaj | collected 2018-10 | reverse complement strand
GCACTGCCATCCTCCCCGAGACCAAGGCTGTGTCCCCCGATGACCTGCAGCACCGCATCGACACCATCACCCAGTGTCTGTCGCAGTTCAAGACCTATATTCCCGTTGAATTCACCACCGACCCTGCCGTTTATGGCAAGTATTGGGCCGTCCGCTCGGGCATCTTCCCCAGCGTGGGCGGGGCACGTCCCGTGGGCACCTCGTGCCTGATTGAGGACGTCGCCTTTGCCGTCGAGGACCTGCCCGAGGCCACCGTCAAATTGCAAAAACTCATTGCTGACCACGGCTACAAGGATGCTTGTATCTACGGCCACGCCTTCGAGGGTAACTACCATTTCATCATCAACCAGCTCTTCAGCGACGAGAGCGAGGTGCAGCGCTATGCCGCCATGATGCGCGATGTGGCACGACTGGTAGTCGAGGAATATGACGGCTCGTTGAAGGCCGAGCACGGCACGGGCCGCAACATGGCCCCCTTTGTCAAGTATGAGTGGGGCGAGGAAGCCTTTGCAGCCATGCGTGAGCTGAAGGAGATCTTTGACCCGCATTATCTGCTCAACCCGGGTGTTATCTTCAACGATGATCCCGAGTGTTTCATCAAGCATTTCAAGCCTCTGCCCGAGCTGAGGTTTAAGGCTCTTGACACACCTCTGGCTCCCCAGGGCGACCGTCATGACAGCATGCGCGCTGCCGTCGAGGGCGTCCTCAAGGCCAACAAGTGCATCGAGTGCGGTTTCTGTGAGGTGAACTGCGTGACTTGCGGCTTCACGCTGTCGTCGCGTCAGCGCGTTGCAGTTCAGCGCGAGATTTCTCATCTGCGCGAAACGGGCAGTGACCCCGGGCGCTTGGCTATACTCATTAAGCAATACCGCTATCAGGGCGACCAGACGTGTGCGGGCGATGGCCTTTGCGCCACCTCCTGCCCGATGAAAATCAACGTGGCCGACTTGACCCATCTCGTGCGCCAGGAAGCGTTGCCGCAGGGCTCAATGGGCTATAAGGCAGGAGATTTTGCCGCAAGACATTTTGCGGGCATCAAGAGCGGCTTGCGCTTCACGCTCGATACCGCTCGTCTGGGGCATAACGTGCTGGGAACCGGTGCCATGAAGGGAATTGCAGGAACCATGCACAAGGCGGGTTTGCCCTTGTGGACATCGGCCATGCCAGGGAAGGCCCTTCAACCCAAAGCTGGCAGGGTGGGCGAGAGTGACCTCAAGGTGGTTTATTTCCCGTCCTGTATCAACCAGACAATGGGCTTGTCCAAAGGGGCACCTGTCAAGAACTCGCTTGTCGATGAGATGGTGCAGCTGTGCCGCAAGGCGGGCTACGAGGTGATTTTCCCCGAGGGTTTGGAAAAGATGTGCTGTGGCACCATCTGGGAATCCAAAGGCATGCTTGACATTGCCGACAGGAAAACCGCCGAACTCGATGAAGCCTTGTGGCAAGCCAGTGAGCAGGGCAAGTACCTGGTGATGTGCGACCAGAGCCCCTGTCTGCACCGCATGCGCAAGTGCATCAGCCGCATGCGCCTTTATGAGCCAGTGGAGTTCATTTGGGAATATCTGCGCGACCACTTGGAGTTCACACCCATCGACCGTCACATCGCCTTGCATTTCACCTGTTCGACACGCGAGATGGGCTTGGTGGGCACGATGACCAACCTGGCACGCCTGTGCAGCAACAACGTGTTCCTGCCCGAGGGTGTGGGCTGTTGCGGCTTTGCTGGCGACCGTGGCTGGACGCACCCCGAGGTCAACCGCTGGGCGTTGCGCAAACTGCGCCGTCAACTTGAGGATAACCACATCGAGATGGGCTACAGCAACAGCCGCACCTGCGAGGTGGGTCTGGAGGCCAACGGCGGCATCCCCTACCAGAGCATTGCCTATCTCGTCAACGAGGTCACCCGCCCAAAGTGATATAGAATATTCATTACCAAATTATTATACCCACCCCTATGACGCACGATGAGGAAATGTGGCAGGACTATGATTATCACCAGAATACAGGTGAACTGCCCGAGTACTTTGAGGAAGATGACGAAATCGGCTATGCCGATGATGGCGACTATGGTGATCCAGGCCCGGATTACATCCCCATCCATGCCAGGTGTCCCCGTTGCGGCAGCTGGTCGGCCAAGTTGCTGGTAGACGGCACCTATTTTTGCCTGTACTGCAGCGCCAACTTCTATAATGACCGCATTATCCGTGCCGCACAACAGGTTGAGGAAGATTATGAGGAAGAATACGAGGAAGTTTACGAGCCTGTACCTTGCCTCAAGTGCGGTAGCGATAACACCGAGGTTTATGATAACGGCTTTGTCCATTGCCTGGATTGCGATTGCTGGACGCATCCCAGTCCCCGCTGCGGAAAATGCCGCCGATACAAGATGTCACAGTTGCCCGATGGGACTTGGCAGTGCCTTGCCTGTGGCAATCATGTGACTGATCCCAAGAAAATAGATAATATTAATTTCAGGTGTTCGCTCTATCAACTTGACCAACTCACCAAGTGGGCCAACCAAGAATACAAGCGTCTAAAGTCGCAACACACCAAGCGAAAAGGTTAGGTCAAGAAGCAGGAAAAACGAAAAACAATGCTTATTGTTGAAAAAGACATCTGTGAAAGCAATTTCCCGGATAATTTGTGTAGTTTTTGTTGTGATGCTAGCGTCTAAAGGGTAAAAATCTAATTTTTAAAATCATATCATTATGAAAGCTGCAATTAAATATATCTTAATCTGGCTGATCGTGACAGTGGCCGTTTTTGTGATTTTCTACGCTGTCGGCTCGATTGTGTTAGGCGTTTCAGACATTAACGATGCCGATGAAATATCCAAGAATCCATGGCTTTTGGCTGGGTCTTTGACCTGTGCCGACTTGCTGCTCCTGTTGCTGTTTTGGAAGAGAGGATATACACGCAACTGGGTCAAATACGGCTTCACATACGGTGAAGAATTCTCTACTGCCAAATTGTGCTATTGGGCTGTGGTGGGAGCGTTCGGTTGCCTGTTATTGGAAACCTTGGCTCAAGAGTATGTGCCCATTCCAGTTGACCTGGAAACCGAAGAATGGTTAGGAATGTTGATGCTGAATCCGATAGGTGCCCTGGCTGGTTGCCTGATTGGACCGCTGGCCGAGGAGGCCATCTTCAGAGGTGCCATCGAGCGTCGGTTGTTGGAAAAGAAATGGAATCCCTGGTTTGCCATCGTGATTTCGGCCATATTGTTTGCCGTTGTCCATGGCAATTTTGCGCAGGGCATGACAGCCATCATTATGGGTTGTTTCATGGGTTGGATTTACTATCGCACCCGCTGCATCATGCCTTGTTTTCTGGTCCATGCCGTCAACAATACGACAGTTTTTGTCACTGCTATAACGATGTCGGAGTTTATGCCCGACACGTCGGCCGAAAAGTTGGGATTGCCTGTGACAGTGGGTATCCCGTTGATTGTGGTGAGCCTCATTGTGATTTATGTTGCCGCAAGATACATCGGCAAGATGACCAATGATCGTACCCCGATTCCCGTTCCTGCCGACGAGGTCCTGCCCCCGCCCTTGCCTCCCATGGGACCTGGTGACCCTCTTCCTCCTGAAATGGAACCGCAAGACTAACGCCAAATATTTCGATAAGTGTCCATGACTCATTCTTTTTTCGAGTTGTGGACACTTTTATTAATGGAACGATATAGGAGTTGCCCCAGAAATTTTTTAAATGCGAATTTCGCTAAAGCGAATTGCACGAAAAATTTTAAAAATTCGCATTAAATTGCTTTTAATTCGTGTCGTTCACATTAGTCCCGCAGGGTATGGGCCAACAGCGATATCATTGCCTTTATACATCTCGTGCGACAACTCAAAAAAGCCCCATCGTATAGACGACAGGGCAATGCGTTGTTAAGGTAGGGACTGTTTCAGGGTAGGGTGGCCAGTGAGTCGCTGTGCAGGGCGAAGGCCTCGGCTGCACCGCAACGGCTCTCGATGCCACGGAACAGTTCCATGGGCGTGTGCCAACCGTCGTAGATGGGCTCCAGATTCTGGCTCTTGTGGCAGAAACAGGCCTCGTGCTTGCGCTGCAGCACAGCCTCGATGTTCACCCAGTGGGTGGGGTGGAACATCTGGGTCTGCTCACCGGTCATCACTTCAAAATAATACAGCGGGAAACGGCGTTCAAGCCGTCGCCATGCATCAAGCACCAGCGTCCCGCACACAGCATGGTCGCGGTGGGCGTCGATGGGCCAATGGGTGATGACCACGTCGGGGTTCTCGCGGTCGATGAGTTCGCGCATCTCCTTGTAGCGTTCCAGGTTCACCTCGGTGTTGCCGTCAACTTGGCTCATGAAGATGTGGCGTGCACCGGTCACCCGGCATGCGTTCTCACTTTCTGCAACGCGGATAGCAGCCGCCTCGCTGTGGCTCTTGCCGGGGATGCCAGCCTCGCCACGAGTAAGGTAGACACACACCACCTCGTGGCCTGCCTCGGTGAGCAGGCAGATGGTGCCGCCGCAACCCGTCTCGGGATCATCGGGATGAGCCCCGATGACCAGCACCTTGCGCCGCTTGCGGCTACCGGGAGTCTCATTATTCTGTTGAGCGTTCATGCCCACAGGCAAACCTAGGACTGTAGCCCCAAGGGCTGCAGTCCCGGTCATCTTGATCATTTCACGTCGGTTCATGCTGTTTCTCGATTGGATCGAGTTTATTTGCCGAGCAACAGGTACTGATAGGGTTGAAGTGTGACAGTAGTGCGCAAGTCAATCTGCTCACCGGTCACCAAGTTGTTGGCCGTCCTGTTTTGCCACATGGGCGGGATGTTGATGCGATGGGCTTCATTGCGCACGTTGACGATCACCAGCACGTTGTCGTTGTTGAGCACACGGTCAACACACAGCACGTTGTTCTCGTCATCGTCGAACGGAACCACTTTGCCGCTGCTGCGCAGCGCGGGATGTTCATTATAGATGGCAACGAGTTTCTTGTACTCCTCACGCATCGCGCTGTTGGCATTCCAGTCAACAGGCACATAGTGGAAGAAGTTGATGGTCTCGGGATAACCCACTTCCTGTGAGCCATAGATGAGCATGCCACCATGCAGCATGGTTGTGGCGACAAAGGCCGCCATCGAGGCTTTAGGTCCACCGTATAGGGTGACGGGAGAGGCTTTAGTCGCCTCATCATGGTTGGTGGTGAAACGCAGCTTGAATTTGTTGCGGTCCAGGTCCTTATACTCGTGCTTGTCCACTTCGACAAGTTTGCCCACCTTGGCGTCGCCTTTCATCACGTCGGCAATAGCGCCCATGAACTCCCAAGCATAGTTCAGGTCAAAGCCGGCCTTGAAGTTTTCGGGATTGGACCCCTCGGCGAGCATGATGAGGCCGCGAGGCTGGGCGGTCTCCCTCAACTTTTTGATGCAGTCGTTCCAGAAGTCCAAAGGAACCTCGTCGGCAACGTCGCAGCGGAAACCGTCCACGCCCACCGAGTCAACCCAGTAGCACATGGCATCGATCATGGCGGCGCGCATGTCCTTGTTGTCATAGTTCAGGTCGGCGACGTCGGTCCAGTCGGTGCCGGGCGGGTAGATGATGTTGCCGTCTTTGTCTTGCGTGTACCACTCGGGGTGTTCAGCCACCCACACATTATCCCATGCGGTGTGATTGGCCACCCAATCCAGAATGACGCCCATGCCGCGCTCATGGCACGACTCCACCAGCATGCGCAGGTCGTCAACGGTGCCGTATTCGGGTGCCACAGCCTTGTAATTCTTCACCGAGTAGGGCGAGTTCTTGCTCTTCACCTCACCGATGGGGTAAATGGGCATGATCCACAGCATATTCACTCCCAAATCCTCGATGGAGTCGAGTCGGTTGATAATTGCTTGGAACGAGTTGGACGGGGCGAAAACACGTGGATTCACCTGATAGAGCACTACGTCGGCCACTTCGGGAACGTTGAAACCGTCGGCAACGGGTACAGCATTGTGATTCTTGGGCTTACAGCCTGCGGCTGCCACCAGCAGCCCTAACATGAGAACTAAGAAAATTTTTTTCATCGCTAATATAGTTTTTGGTTATTAATATTCTGATTGCGGTTATGAAAAACAGATGCTAAAATCCTGCGCTTTGCTTGAACAGTTCAAACTGCTCGCCACTCACCTCTGTGATGGTGAGCGTGACACGTTCCTGCTCGTCCTTGCCGATGGTGAACACCAGCACATGTCCGTCAACGGTGTAGCCGGTTTCCAGGGCTTGAGTGTCGCTGTTGACACGCCAGGGCACTGCCATGCGGGCATTGCTGCCCTTCAGGGCGTTCTTGATGGCGAGTTTGCCCATCTCGGTATCCTTGACGGCATTCGAGTACATTGTGCAGCCGTTGTCGGTGGCCGCCGTTTGGGTGAAGTCATATTTCTCGCTCAACCACAGCGCCACGTCGTCATGATGAAAATGGCTCTCGGCTGGCGTTGCCTGCTGTGGCGTTTGGGTCGTCTGTTGCTTGGTCGAGGCTTCCTGCTGCTGGCGACGGGCGGCACGCTCCTCGCGGTCGCGCTGGCGTTCCTGCTCACGCAACCGCTTTTTCTCCTCTTGTTTCAGCCGCTCTTCCTCTTGGCGTTTTTTCTTCTCTTCTTCCTTTTTCAGCTTTTCGGCTTTCTTTTGGGCCTTGGCCTCGGCACGCTGTTTTTCCTGTTCGCGGCGCTGCTTGGCACGCAACTCGCGCTTCTCGTTCTCACGACGTTTGGCTTCCAGTTTGCGTTGTTCTTTGGCGCTCAAGACGGGTGCTTCGTCCTGTTCATCGCCATCGGCGAGTTCGGCCTCGAGCGATGTGGGCGACTCGTCATCATCTGGAACGACCACGGGTTTGCGGTCCCGCGTGCTGCGGTCCGACGCTTTGTCTCTCTTGGTCGTTCTGGACTTGGGCTTGGCCTCGCTCTGCTGCTTGTCCTTCTTGCCCAGCGACTTGTAGTAGCCGGCAGTCTCGGTCACGCTCACATAGTAGGTGCCGTCGTCCAGGGCCTTGCGCTTGACACTGAAGCGGAACCTGTTTTTCTCGTAGCGGAACTCCTTCCAGTAGGTGGTGTTGGTCATGTGCCAATCGCTCACAGCCTTGATGTCGTCATAGCTGGCCATCAACTGGTCGATCTTGTCGCGCACTTTCTTACTGTTCAAGCCGTCGGGGCTTTTCAGGAAAGAGGTCACTTCGCCCCTTTCGCGTTGTTGCGCCATGTCGGCAGCACTGGGCGTGTAGTAATACTCAAAGTAATTGCGGCCCACGAACGTCTCGTCCACGACCTCGGCAAGATACCATTCCAACTCGGGCTTCTGCTGTGTGGGCTGTGCCGCCATGGTCAGCGCGAGGCTAGCCACCAGGCACAAGAATATGCTTTTAATTCTCATTTGGCCAAATTATAATTACTGGAGGCAAATTTAATCTCATTTTTGGTTTGTTGCAAGATTTCAAGGTGTTTTTCTGTCAAAATATCGTCTTTTGGGCTTGATTGGTTGGAAAACGGTAAAATCATTCACTGGTTTTGGCAGATTATGCTTTTTGCGGTGAGAAAGACCAATAACGCCTCATGGCCATGCGAGATAGTGAAAAATAGTTGTTTTTTTATCGGGTTTTCTATATCTTTGCAGCTGAAACAGATTTTTTCTTTTGAATTGAAACTAAACTATAAATACTTAAAACGAAACGAAGATGAAAAAACTACTCACGACTCTCATGATTGTGTTGCTGGCAGGGCTGGCGGCACAGGCTGCGACCTACTATGGCTTCAAGATCGGCGGTGTCGCAGTCAACAGTGACAACTACAATAACGTGACGGGCTCGACCATCAGCGGTTCAGTATCGTACAACCCCTCGACCAACACGGTGACGCTGACCAATGTCACCATTTCACGAACGGGCGATTACAACCGATGCATCTACAACGAGTCTAACGACGGCTTGATTGTGAACCTGGTGGGCACCAACAACTTGAGTGCCAGGGATGCCGCTGCGGTGCGCCTGGACAGCGGAACCAGTATGAGGATGGTTGTCAAGTCTGGCACGACAAACCTCAGCAGTGTGAATGAAGAGGCTGTCTATGTCAACAGCAATTCCAACTATTTTTTGAGACTCATGACCGAAGGGACAGGAAAAATGGTTTTGAATTCCACCAACAAGGCCGCTGTGGCCAGTGGCAATACGGCGATTCTTTACCTGAAAGGCGCCATTGACGCTTACGGCAAGAAAGGAGCTATCGACTGGGAGCATCAAGTCGTCGTTTGGGATGATGGCTATACTGGCGTGACCTTGCGCTCTACCGGTAATTCCAGCTATCCGGTCTTTCAAGCAAAAACATTGACTCTTGACAATAATACTCAGATTCTTCAACCTGCAGGCGCCGTGTGGAACTCCTCACAGGGCACCATCACGTTGAACGGCTCGGCTGTATACAACCGCGACATCCTCATCGGCCGCGATTGTGCCGTGCTCATCAATTCCACCAACTTCCCTGATGTCAACTTACGCAATTATCTGCTAAGCTTATACCCCAAAGGATACCTGAATTCGACCGATATCGCCGAATTGACGACACTCAACGTCAACAACAAGAACATTTCCAACCTGAAAGGTGTCGAACTGTTCACCAGTCTGGAAAACCTGATATGCTATAGCAACAACTTGTCTTGGCTCAACGTGAGCGGTCTCACCAAGCTGCAATACCTGGATTGCGCCAACAACCCCGCATTGACCTCGCTCAATGTCACCAACTGCACAAGCCTCAAAGAACTCTATTGCTACATTACAGCGCTCACATCGCTCAATGTCACGAGTTGTACTGCACTGCAGACGCTCAACTGCAGGAACACAAACATAACGGAATTGCGGGTTACGAGTATGCCACATCTCATATCCCTGGACGTGAGCAACTGTACCTCGCTGCTCCGTCTTTATTGCTACAATAACCCGTATATAATCAGGCTCAATGTCACTGGATGCACCGCTTTGCTATCGCTGAGTTGTTACCAAAACCCCAATTTCACTACCTTCATAGGACTGGCCGATTGCACGGCGCTCTGCAACCTCTATTGCTATGACTGTGCCTTGACCAGCCTCGACGAGGTGCAGAGCCTGCCCAATCTGGCTTTACTGAGTTGCATGAACAACCGCCTCACTTCGTTAACGCTATACAACAAGAGCAATCTCACTGACCTGTATTGCCAGGACAATCCCCTGTTGACTACACTCACGGTATACAGCAACCCGGCACTCACCACCTTGAATTGCAGCTACTGCACGGCACTGACTAATCTGAACTGCCGCTCCAATGACTTGACGTCGCTCAATATCACCGGCTGCACTGCCCTCAAGGAATTGCGCTGCTACTACAATTCCCACCTGCAAACCATCTTAGGACTGGGCGGTTGCACTGCCTTGACCTATGTGGACTGCGAGGACTGCGCCATCATCAACCTGGGCGGCCTCCAGAACGCCAATAGCATTGCCACAATCTATGCCCGTAACAACCAGTTGACCTCGTTTGCCGTCTCGGGCAAGAGCCATCTTACTTACCTTAGGGTCTCGGGCAACCCATCTCTGACTACACTCCATTGCTACACTAATGCATTGACAACACTTGTTGTGACGGGTTGCACGTCATTGGCCAACCTGAGTTGTTACGAGAATCCCGGACTGACTTCAATCACGGGTTTGGCTGATTGCAGCAATCTCACCACAGTTTATGCCTATAGTTGCGCATTCACCAACCTGAATTTCTCCAATATGACGAAATTGACAAAATTGGATTGCAGCAGCAACCAACTCACCTCGTTGAACCTCACTGGTTGCACGGCACTGACCAATCTGCTATGTCCCGAAAACACCAACTTGACTACCATCACTGGCTTGGCCGACTGCAAAGCCATTACCACCCTCAACTGTAATAGCTGCGCCATTACCAACCTGAGCCCTGTCAATACCATGACGGGTATCACTCTACTGTCGGCCACAAACAACCAGTTGACCTCGCTCGTCGTCACCGGCAAGAGCAATTTGAAAACACTTCTCGTGCAGAACAACCCGATGTTGACATCGCTCCAATGCTACTACAACAATTTGACAAATCTTAACGTCAGTGGCTGTACCGCTTTGAGCGACTTGCGTTGCTACAACAATGATAATCTCACTTACATCGGGGGTCTGGGCAGTTGCAATGAATTGACCTATTTCGATTGTGAGGACTGCGCCATCAACACGCTCAATGGCATTCAGAACAAGATCAAGTTGCAAACGCTCCTGGCACGCAACAATAGGCTGACACAACTCGATGTCACAGGCTGCGTCGCATTGACTAGACTCAACTGCTACAAGAACCAGATCACCGGCTCGAATATGACCTTCCTGGTGAACAGCCTGCCGCAGCGCACCGCCAGCAACCCAGGCTATTTGCATGTTATCTTTAATACTGACGAGGGCAACACGATGACCACAGACCAGATTGCAACGGCTCGGAGCAAGTATTGGATACCCCGTCAATACGACGGCTCCGTCTGGTTTGACCTGACCGCAGTCCAGCATGGTGACGTGGACGGCAGTGGCCAGATTAACATGGACGATTTGACGATCCTGATCAACTACCTGCTCACTGGCGATGCCTCGCTCATCAACCCAATTGGTGCCGATGTTGATGGCAATGGTCCGATTAACATGGACGACCTGACCGCATTGATTAACTATCTGCTCACGCATTAAAAATGTTGAAGAATATGAAACTGAAGCATCTGATGTTGTGTGTTGTGGCGGTGGCCGCTGTGCTGCCAGCCGCTGCCGACGTGCATCCGCGCTACACCACGGTGGTGAGCGATGCGACCAGCTACGTCACCAAGCGCCCCCCTGTTGAGGAACGCCTGTTCACCTGCAAAATCATTGAGCAACGCATTCACGAGGTGCTCAAGCTCATCAAGGGCAACCCGCGCCTGGCGTGGATGTTCGAGAACTGTTTCCCAAACACCTTGGACAGCACGGTGCATTACCGCTTGGACGAGAACAGCGAGGACGACACCTTTGTTTACACGGGCGACATCCACGCGATGTGGCTGCGCGACAGCGGCGCCCAGGTGTGGCCTTATGTCCGCTATGCCAACAAGGACGAGAAACTGCGGCACATGCTGCGCGGTGTCATCCTGCGCCAGTTGAAGTGCATCGTGCTCGACCCCTATGCCAACGCATTCAACGACGGTCCCACGGGCAGCCAGTGGGAAAACGACCTCACCGACATGAAGCCCGAACTGCATGAGCGCAAATATGAGATTGACTCGCTGTGCTACCCGATACGCTTGGCCTATGAGTACTGGCTTGTCACGGGCGACGACAGTATCTTCGGCGACCTGTGGGTGAAGGCGATGCAGGCAGTGCTGCGCACCTTCAAGGAACAGCAGCGCAAGAACGGCGACAAGGGTCCTTACAAATTCATGCGTCGCGACATCGACGCCAAGTCGTCGCTCACCTGGTATGGATGGGGACCTCCCGTCAATCCTGTGGGCCTGATTGTGTCGTGTTTCCGTCCCAGCGACGACGCCACAGTACTGCCGTTTCTGGTGCCCAGCAACTTCATGGCGGTGAGCTCACTGCGCAAGGCCGGCGAAATCCTGCAGAATGTCAACCATGAGTACCTGCTGGCCGAGCAGTGTCGCGGTCTGGCACAAGAAGTAGAAGATGCCCTGCACAAATATGCCGTTGTGGACCATCCCAAGTATGGCAAGATCTACGCCTACGAGGTAGACGGTTGGGGTGGGCGAGTGCTGGCCGACGATGCCAACGTGCCTAGCCTGCTGGCGATGGGTTACCTGGGCGACGTGCCCAAGGACGACCCCATCTACCGCAACACCCGCCGTTTTGTGTGGAGCCAGGACAACCCCTGCTTCTTCAAGGGCAAGGCTGGCGAAGGCATTGGCGGAGCGCACACGGCCTATAACCTCATTTGGCCCATGAGCATCATGATGAAGGCTTTCACTGCCGACAACGATGAGGAGATCACAGCCTGCATGCGCCAACTGCTCACTACCGACGCCGGTATGGGTTTCATGCACGAGTCGTTCAACAAGGACGATGCTTCGCGCTACACCCGCGCCTGGTTCGCCTGGCAGAACACCCTCTTCGGCGAGTTGGTCATCCACCTCATCGACAATGGCAAGACCGACCTCCTCATCCACTGCCTGGACTGACGAATCATTTTTCAAGAACAGTGAAAACCGTATAAATTTGAAGTGCTACTCCCGATTTGCAATGTAAATCTGAAGTAGCACTTTGGATTTATACCGATTAATTGGGTGAAAATCAATTAATAATGAATTAGCCACCAAAAAAGGATGAGGCCATGCTTAGCTGGCCCCATCCTGATGAGAGTGTTTTATTGGATTAACTCTTAGCGTTTGTACTCTATCTCGGCAGCCTCCATATAGCTCTTAGCATGCTCCAGTTCAACCAGAGCTCTTTCATAGGCATTGCGGGCTCCCGTGATTTTGGCTCCGTACTTCTGATCCACCTCCTGCAGTGCCTTCTCCAAAGCTGATGCTTCTTCGACTGTCAGGCCGTTGCCAGATGTTATCTTTTCGGCCACTTTCACGCGCTCATTGACAAGATCCTGTTGCAGACTCTCCAGTTTGCGCTGAAGGTTATTCACCTTTTTCTGGGCACTTTCTAACTTTTTCACTGCGATTCTGTAATTCCGGTAGGTGTCGTTGCGAGCCTTGTCCCCCTCCTTCTTCTTGATTTCATTGTCGTTTATCACCCTAGACTGCTTATCATTGCGCTGCTGTTTTCCAGCCTTGTGTTGAGATGTAGGGCTAGTGACCATCTGTTCGCTGTTTTGAGCACGTGCTGGTCTCCTCTCGCGACTTACTTGGGCTTGCGTTGTTAATCCTGTTGTGAGGCAGAAAATCACTGCCATAAAAATAAAGCGTTTCATAATTTTTAAGTTATTATCTGGTTACTACATGTTTATGTTCTTATTTTAAAGACTTGAAAATAAGGATAAAGTTTAAAAATCTCTTCCATAATTGAACCAATGAAATTTTCCTAAAAAAGCATTTACAATCCCTATCAAATATTAAAATGGTGGGGATTGCTGTTTTGTGCTTTTCAAATGCATTACCTTTGCGGCTGTTTAATTCAACAGGACTAACCAAAACATGACAGAATACATACATCTTACAGACCAACAAATCGAATCCCTGAAGAAGAATGACTGTTGGGCACAAGACTGGAATGAAGTGCTGGTGACTGACGACTTTAACGTCGGCCGTTGCCACCGTGTACAGTTTTACGGCTGGGCACGTCTGGGCAACGGATGTGGCACAGTGGAGATTACCGAAGGCTTTGTCAAGAACTGCGGCATCTACAATGCGACGCTGCGCAATGTGACCATCGGCAACAACTGCCTCATCGAGAACATCGGTAACTATCTGAATAACGTGACCATCGGTGACGGCTGCTACATCTCCAATGTGAGCACCATCGAGACCAAAGGCAAGCCTAACTACGGCCAGGGCCACACCATTGCTGTGCTTAACGAGGTGGGAGACGGCAACCTCTTGCTGCTCAGCGAACTCAACAGCCAGCTGGCAGCACTCATGGTCAAGCATGGCGACAACAAGCCCATGATGGAAGCCATCAAGCGAATGGTGGCCGAGTCGGTCGAGAAAGCCAGACCCGAGTGCAGCACCATAGGCAACCATGTGCGCATCATCAACTCAGGAGTTCTCATCAACACCATCATCGATGACGGTGCACAGTTGTGCGGCGTTTCACGCATGACGAATTGCACCATCAGCAGCACGGTAGAGAATCCCATCATCATCCGCACGGGTGTCATCTGCGACAACACCATCATCAGTGGCGGCTCCCACCTTAACGGCAGCGTCAAGTTGACCGATTGCTTCGTGGGTGAGTCCTGCCATCTGGAAAACGGTTTCACCGCGGCCAGCAGCGTCTTTTTTGCCAACAGTTTTATGTCTAACGGCGAGGCTTGCGCCGCATTCTGCGGCCCGTTCACGGTGAGCCACCACAAGAGCTCGCTGCTCATCGGAGCCATGTTCTCGTTCTATAACGCAGGTTCGGCGACCAACTTCAGCAACCATGCCTACAAGATGGGCCCCATGCACTATGGCTCCCTCGAACGCGGTTGCAAGACCGCCAGCGGTGCCTATCTATTGTTGCCGGCCAACATCGGCTCGTTCAGCGTGCTGTTCGGCAAGCTGATGTACCACCCTGACACACGCGATCTGCCGTTTTCCTATCTCATTGCTTACGGTGACACGATGTACCTCAAGCCCGGCCGCAATTTCGCTACCGTCGGCCTTTACCGCGACATTCGCAAGTGGCCCAAACGCGACAAGCGTTACAAGGGCGAGCATCGCAGCGTGGTGAATTTTGACTGGCTCAGCCCCTTCACCATCAGCGAGGTGTTGCGAGGCAAACAGATTCTGGAGAATCTGCGTGCCGCCAGCGGCGACAATGTGAGCACCTACAACTACCATGAGTATGTCATCAAGGCGCCCCTTTTGCACAAGGGCATCAAGTACTATGACATGGCGCTGCGCATCTACATGGGCGCCGTGCTCAAGCGCCACAAACCCATTCCTCCTGTCACTACCGAGGGCGAGGGCAACTGGATTGACCTCATGGGACTGCTCATGCCGCAGACCGCCGAGGAGAAGATCATCGATGACATCATCAGCGGCCGTCTCGACTCGATTGACGCTGTCAACGCTCGTTTCAAGGACCTCGATGCCAACTACAACGAGTTGCGCTGGTCATGGAGCTATCGTGTCATCCTGGACTACTATGGTATCACCGAGTTGACCGACGAGGCTGTTGCGCGCATCCATCAGGACTACGTCACTGCGCGTCGCGAGTGGATTGCCCTTATCCGCGAGGATGCCGAGAACGAATTCACACTCGGCGACATCGACCGCGAAGTCCTCGATGATTTCGTCACCCTGCTCGACCGCGAAGTGGATTTCGAGAACCAGAAACTCTACATGTAACCCTCAGAATCAAGCGCCTAACCTCAAATGCCAAATTTTTTCTGGAAAGATTTTTCAGAAAAAATTTGGTGGGTTGGGGAAATGGTTGTACCTTTGCAGTCGCTTTTAAGGAAATGGCGGGATAGCTCAGTCGGTTAGAGCGTCGGATTCATAACCCGGAGGTCCTGAGTTCAATTCTCAGTCCCGCTACCACAATGGCAACAATGGTGCGTTTCAGTAATGAGGCGCATCATTCTTTTTTCTAACTATGGAAACTCAATCGTTGACCACTGCACAAGGTTTAGGAAGGTGTCTCTTTACCCGTTTTTCTGATTGATGAGGTTGACGACAACCTTGA
>JAEEGK010017948.1_pt1 | contig 15357 bp, 14 predicted proteins | sample 8958771 | NCBI WGS metagenome assembly JAEEGK01 (sample SAMN16246547, study PRJNA631951) | gut metagenome | biome: gut microbiome; feature: rumen; material: SC-attached | host: Bos | place: Iran: Karaj | collected 2018-10 | reverse complement strand
GCACAGTAGATCACTGGCTTAATCCGCTCACAAGGTGGGCGGACGAGACATCCCGCAGGTGGAGATTCCTGATTCCGGCCTGAGCCCGGGGTGCTAAGCAATTTCGGGATAGCCTTGTCGGCGCTCCAACAGCAAGGCGAAGCTTTAGGAGATAAGGTCGCGTTTAGGGCGTTCGTTCCCTTGCGCGGCACGAAAACCAACAGCGGAATAAGCATGTAGAAACCATGGGGGTTCCTTGTTTGGACGAGGGTTCGACTCCCTCCATCTCCACTTTTTGAGCGCAAAAGCCGTCGGAAAATTCGACGGCTTTTTCTTTTATGTCCATTCGGATCTTTTTCCTATCTTTACCGCCTCAAAATAAGAAAGAGAATAGTTAGGAGTGCATTACAAATGAAATACCAACACACCAATAGACCAGGATTTTTGCTTGGATGCATCGACTTTTGCACCTTTGGGTTATTCTTCCTCTTATACATGCCTCTCGGTGGGTTGCAGGATGAGTTAGACGAAATCCTTGGAATCAAAACGCAGCGATATTGGGTGGCATATCTCTTGGGCATTCCTACAGCGTTTATTTACACACTTGTATGGATGTCACGTATTGCAGAGAAGCTGAAAACCAAAGCGATTGAGCTGAATATAGATGGCCCATACACTTCTTGGTGGCACATGTTTGGATGGAACACCTTTGGCCTGTTGCTATTCGGTCCCGCTGTCGCTACCTATCGGTTTTTCGACACGCTAAACAAGGTAGAGTGCGAACTGAACAAAAGTGTTTCTGAATAAAAAAATGGACAAGAGGATGAAAAAGATATTGTTCCTTCACGGTTTCTTTGCCAGCGGTCAATGCATACCAGCCTTGGCATTACGAGAGGCATTTGACGGTCTTGCAGAGGTACTGACTCCCGACCTGCCGAGGCATCCGAAAGCAGCCATTGGATTCATAAGGGAACTGATTGATCGTGAGAAGCCCGACCTTTTGATTGGCAACAGCTGTGGATCGTTCTACGCCCAAATGATTGCTCCCTCAGTAGGCATTCCTGCTTTGCTTGGGAACCCTCACTTTCAGATGACGGAATTCTTGAAAAAGCGCATTGGCAAGCACGAATACAAATCTCCCCGCAAGAACGGCATCCAGGAGTTCGTCATTGATGAATCCTTGATTGAGGAGTTCGCCGAGTTGGAGGCTATACAGTTCAACAGCTACAATCCCGACTACAAGGACCGTATCTGGGGCTTGTTTGGCGAAGGCGACACATTGGCCCACTTTGAGTCGCTCTTTTTGGAGCATTATAACAGGTCGTTCCACTTTCCCGGTAATCACACGCCGACCGCCAATGAAGTCCGTGACTGGTATGTTCCCTTGGCCAAACAGATGCTGAAGGAATATCCCTTGTCAGAAAAGTAAGCATGGACTCGATTGAAAGATGCCCCCCTTTTCTCTGCCTTCTTTCATCATCCCGTTAATCGTGATAGTCGCTGGCTTTCCATTCGAATTTTATCTCTTCCGGGACAAGGTAATTGCCAATCTTGTAATCGATGTTTGCCTTGTGAGCCTGACTGAGTTGATAGCATCGTGGAACCCGATACATTCTCCCATCCTTGATGAAATGAGCGCCCGTTTGGTGAAGAAAAAGAACCAGAGGTCGCTCCGTTGCCTCATCATCCTCCAGCATTCAGGTCGCCATTCATCGGCATCTTTCAGGAGGAAGTCGGAGGTGAAACAAGTGAAGACAATCTTTCCGCTCTCAATCTTCCACGATTTGTCACGCTTCTTCTTCATAGGCAGGTTGAAATTGCCTGTCTTTCGACACACACTGCTCGAAATCTCACTGCCGTACATTTCATCCTGACGATAGACATAGCAATATTTGCATCCAGTGCTAATTTTGGTGCAACCATGCCACGGATTCCAGTCGGCGTATATTTCCCAGTGCTCGGACATTTCTAACCGTTTTCGAGTTTGCAATTATCTTCCTATTATTTGGATGGATTAATCTTCATCATTAAAACCTCCTGACTTTTTTCTTGTAATCTTTCATTTCTTGAACGAAGTCACGAAGCAGTCGTTTCATAGTTGAAGGCTTTCCATGCCGCAAAAGTACAGTTTTCTTTTATGTCCATTAAGATCTTTTTTCCTATCTTTACCGCCTCAAACTTTATACACACAAACACCATGAAAAACATCCTCACAAGCTTTTTGGCGCTTCTAGGCTTGGCCTCGGCCTGCGGCCAACACAACTTCGAAAACGCCAATGTCGACAAGTTCGCAGAATGCATCACAGATAACAATGTGGTGTTGCTTGATGTCAGAACCGAAAAAGAATTCAATGAAGGACATATCCAGAATGCGCTCAACATCGACATCAAACAAGATGACTTTGTCGAAAAAGCGAAAGCGACACTTCCGACCGAAAAGACGGTAGCCGTGTATTGCCGCAGCGGAGTACGATCGGCTCTGGCAGCCAACAAATTGTCGGCAGAAGGCTACAAGGTCGTGAATCTTGAAGGAGGCATTTTGGCATGGAAAAAAGCCGAAAAACCTGTCGTGACTGATACGGAAGCCTACGAAACCGACAGTTTCACCACGAAGAACGGCAAGACTGTCAAATTCCACGCCTTGGTCCACGCCTCCATCCGTATCGAATACGACGGCAAGGAAATCATGATCGACCCTGTGACGAAACTGGGCGACAAGACCATCGACTACACAACCATGCCTAAAGCGAATTACATTTTCGTGACCCACGAACACTTTGACCACCTTGACAGCACGGCCATCAAGCAACTCACAAGCGACAATACCCAATTGATCACCAACCAACGCTGTGCTGAGATGCTCGGCTATGGTCAAGTGATGGCTAACGGCGACATGCTCCAAATCGCAGACGACATCACTGTTGAGGCCGTTCCAGCTTACAACACCACTGAAGGCCACCTACAGTTCCATCCCAAGGGAAGAGACAACGGTTTCATCCTCACCCTCGACGGACTGAGAATCTACATTGCCGGCGACACTGAAGACATCCCTGAGATGAACGGCATCAAAGACATCGACATCGCCTTCCTCCCCTGCAACCAACCTTATACGATGACGGTTGAGCAACTCGTCAATGCAGCAAGGACGGTCAAGCCAAAAGTGCTGTTCCCGTATCATTATGGCCAGACAGATGTGAGCGGAATTCCTGCACAGTTGGAGAACGATGGGGTTGAGGTGAGGATTAGACATTACGAATAATTGATAGCTTACCCGAGAAAAATCGAGGTAAAGGAAGAAAAACACTCATTTTTTTGCACCTTTTGGCCACACAAACTTAAATTTTGGCCCAGTTCGTATCTTTGAATCAAAGATTTCCGTACCTTTGCAGATTAATTAAAACCTAACCTGCCATGGCACTTGATAACGAAAAATTTGTTGGTGAAGGCCTGACCTACGATGATGTCCTGTTGGTCCCTTCCTATAGTAATGTTCTCCCGCGTGAAACAAGCCTGAAGACCAAGTTCTCACGCCATATTGACCTCAATATTCCCGTCGTCTCCGCCGGTATGGACACCGTCACGGAGAGCCGCATGGCCATTGCCATCGCACAAGAAGGCGGCATTGGTGTGCTGCACAAGAACATGACCATCGGCAAGCAAGCCGCCGAGGTACGCAAGGTAAAGCGTGCCGAAAATGGCATGATTAGCGACCCCGTGACGATACATGTGGACGCCACAGTGCGCGACGCCCTTAACCTGATGGGCGAATACCACATCGGCGGCATCCCTGTCGTCGACAGCTGCAATGTCCTGGTCGGCATCGTCACCAACCGCGACTTGCGCTTTGAGCGCGGCCTCGACCGCCCCATCGCAGAGGTGATGACCAAGGACAACCTCATCACCACGACAGAGGTCTCCTTCGAGAAAGCCTCCGACATCCTGCAAGAGCACAAGATCGAGAAGTTGCCCGTGGTCGACAAGGACAACCACCTTGTCGGTCTCATCACCTATAAAGACATCATCAAGGTGAAGGCGCGCCCCAACGCTTGCAAGGACTCACGCGGACGTCTGCGCGTGGCCGCTGCCGTGGGCATCGCCGCCAACACCCTCGAACGTGCCGCCGCTTTGGTCGATGCGGGCGTGGATGCCCTCGTCGTCGACACTGCCCATGGCCATTCGCAAGGTGTCATCGACATGGTGCGCAACCTAAAGGCCAACTATCCTGACATCGACATCGTGGCAGGCAACATCGCCACTGCCGAAGCCGCCAAAGCCTTGGCCGAAGCTGGTGCCGATGCCATCAAGGTGGGCATTGGCCCCGGTTCCATCTGCACCACGCGTGTGGTGGCAGGTATCGGCGTGCCACAGCTCACTGCCGTCATGGACGTCGCCAAAGCCCTGCAAGGCACAGGTATCCCAGTCATTGCTGACGGTGGCATTCGCTACACGGGCGACATCGTGAAGGCCTTGGCCGCAGGAGCCTCCTCAATCATGGCTGGTTCGCTCTTCGCCGGTGTGGATGAGTCGCCAGGCGACACTATCATCTACGAAGGTCGTAAGTTCAAGACATACAGAGGCATGGGTTCATTGGAAGCCATGCAACAAGGCTCAAAAGACCGTTATTTCCAAGACAATGTGGAAGACGTGAAGAAACTCGTCCCCGAAGGCATCGCTGGTCGTGTCCCGTATAAAGGCACGCTCTCCGAGGTAGTCTATCAAATGGTTGGTGGTTTGCGCTCTGGAATGGGCTACACGGGATCACGCACCATCGACGACCTCAAGAAGGCCAAATTCATCCGCATCACCAACTCTGGCATCCTCGAAAGCCATCCGCACGACGTGACCATCACCCAGGAAGCCCCGAACTATAGTAAGAGAAGCTGATGAAAGCATCCATTTCTTTTCCTGAACTGCAAAACATCATAGCAGCCAAAGCCAACCAACAGATTTCTTTTGCATTTGTCGACGGAAAGACTGTTCGCGTGAGCTATCCTTTCAAATTGGGCTTCATCAAGAAAGACATTTCCGCCAACTTGATTATCAAGGAACTGACGGGCAGCGATTTATTGGTGCAGGTCTCCGCTGGAATGGGCACCGACACCATGGTCACTACACTTCTCGGTCTATTGAAAAACAAAATCCCCGATGGATTGATTGAAAAATGCCCCGAAAGCCAGCTTTTGATTCATTTGGGACAGATTGAAAACGTAAGAGCCGTGTTCGACAACATCGACATCAGAGACCTACATGTCCTCGCCGACGGCATTGAAGCGGAGGGTGACCTGAAATAATAAATACCTGCAACACTCGTTATTGAAATAATGAATAGGAAACAAGAAATATTTGAAATGAAACAGTTTAACTTTTTGAAAATGTTTGTGTTGGCAGCATTTGTCATGCCTGCCTTTTTTGCCAATGCACAGTCGAAACTCGACAAGCAGGTCTTGATGACCATTGGCAACCAAGACGTCACCGTGAAGGAGTTCAACGACGTATATTACAAGAACAACCTCAAGAGCGAAGTCATCGAGAAGAAATCTGTCGATGAATATCTCGACCTTTTCACGACCTTCCGTATGAAGGTGATGGAAGCTGAGCGCCTGCAATTGGACACCAGCGCGAAGTTCCAGAAGGAGTTGGCAGGCTATCGCAAGCAGTTGGCCAAGCCCTTTATGAGCAGCGACGACATCACCGAGGAACTACTTGAAGAGGCCTACCAGCGCAAGCTGAAGGACATCCGTGCCTCGCACATTCTCATCCGTTGCGAAAAGAACGCCTTGCCCTCCGACACTTTGAAGGCCTATCACAAAGCCATGGACATCCGCAAAAAAGCTATGGCGAGAGGTGCTGACTTTGCCGCACTTGCAGACCAGTATTCCGATGACCCATCCGCCAAGGGCATGAAAGCCACTGATCAAAACCCAGCACGTCCCGGCAACCATGGCGACCTTGGTTATTTCACGGTCTTCGACATGGTCTATCCCTTTGAAACTGGCGCCTACAATACCAAGGAAGGTGAGATTTCAATGCCTGTCCGCAGCAGTTACGGCTACCATATCATCAAAGTACAAAGCGTGACCGATGCCATGGGCAGCATCCAAGCCGCCCACATCTTCCTTCAACTGCCCTATGACGCTCCCGAAGAAGACGTTGCTGCCATGAAACAAAAGGCTGATAACATCTACAACGAGTTGATGGAGCAGGACGGCAAGAACTGGGCCGAAAAGGTGAAGCAATACTCCGATGACAAGGGCACCGTCACCCGTGACGGCACCCTGAGCAACTTCACTGTCAGCCGTATCGTTCCTGAGTTCATCGAAGTTTGCAAGTCACTGGAAATAGGACAGATAGCCAAACCAGTCCGCACCAATTACGGTTTCCACATCATCAAACTGTTGGGCTATTCAGGCGTCGACACCTTTGAAAATGAGAAGCAAGCCTTGTCCGAACGCGTCGAAAAGGATATGCGCTCCAAAAAATCGGAAGAGGTCGTGTTGAAACAGGTGAAGAAAGAATATAAGTTCAAACAAAACAACAAGAACTTGGAAGCTTTCATTGCCACCGTCGACAGCACCATCCTTCGCAAGGAATATGAACCTTCTGACAAGGTTGACATGAACGCCACCCTGTTCACCTTAGAGAACAAACCGACCAAGGTATGCGATTTCGTCGATTACATCAAGGAGAATATGACGATGCAAAAGTACGCTTCGCCTGGCGCCTACGCCTATCAGCTGTATGAGAGTTTCTCCAATGGTGTGGCCATAGATTATGCCGATGCCCATCTTGAAGAGAAATACCCCGAATTCAAGGCATTGGTGCAAGAATACAGGGATGGCATTCTGCTCTTCGACTTAATGGACAGAGAAGTGTGGACCAAAGCCGTGCAAGACACCATTGGACTGGAGGAATTCCACCAGCGCAATGCCTCCAAATACATGTGGGAAGACCGCGCCTATGCCTTCATCATCACGATAGCTCGCCCCGAATCGCTGCCCAAAGTGAAGGCTCTCTTAGATGGCGGCATCGAACTAGACAGTTTGAGAAGCGTGGTTCAGCGCGATTCCATCCCTGCTGTATACGTGCGTAGAGGCTACTACCAGAAAGGTGACAACAACTTTGTTGACCAAACCGAATGGAAAGTCGGCGTGAGAAACGAGATACCTTCCACCGTTGACCAATCCACCACCATCGTCTGCATCACCGAACTGCGCAAGCCCGAGCCAAAGACCCTCAAGGAAGCACGTGGCCTCGTTACCTCCGACTATCAAGTAGAGTTGGAACAGAAATGGGTGCAAACCCTGAAAGACCGTTATCCCGTAACCATCAACGAAAAAGTGCTGGATAAAGTTAGGCAGCTGTATAAATGAAGAAGTTAGGCGTTTTTATCGGTGTCGCTTTCCTCTTGCTGCTCACGGGCTGCGACTACTTCCAAAAGAGTTCCAAGGAAGTGGTAGTAGCCGAATGCTACGGCAAATACCTCTATGAGTCAGACCTTAAGGGCATTGTGCCCGAGGGTGCTACTACTATGGACAGCATCCAGCGTGTCAGCACCTTCATCGACTCGTGGGTCAAGAGGCAAGTGCTAATCCATCAAGCCGAGAACAACCTCAACAAAGAAATGCTCGACCTCGACAAGCAAATGGAAGAATACCGAAACTCGCTTATCATCTACACCTACGAAAGCCAACTCATCAACCAAAAACTGGATACCGTCGTCAGCGAAGACGAAATTGCCGAATACTACGAGCAAAACAAGGAGGACTTCCAGCTGCGCAACACGATGGTGCGCGTTGCCTATGTCATCCTCGAAGAAGACAGCAAACAGGCAACCGATTTCAAGAAACTGCTAAGCGACCCCGACACTCTGATGTTGCAAAACATCGACATCCAAGCCACCTATTATGCCGTGAAAAGCTACGTTGACGTGGACCAATGGATACGCTTGGACGAACTGACCAACATCATCCCAATTCAAATCTTTAACGCCGAAAGCTTCTTGAAAAAGAACAAGTTCGTCTGCTTCAATATGAACGAATATACTTATATGGTACGTTTCGTCGACTATCTTTTGGAAGAAAGCACCTCCCCCATAGAGATGGTAAGCGACAACATCAAGAGCGTCATTTTGGCCCAACGCAAACAGACCTTGATTGACAAGATGCAGACGGCATTGTACGAAAAAGCGAAAAGAGAAAATGCATTTGAGGTTTATGTGGGTTCTCCGAATTTGGAATGAGGAATGCTGAATGTGGAATGCTGAATGCTGATGTGGAATGAGTTTAATATTTTTGAATCTTAAAATCTTGAATTTTGAATCTTTGAATCCTGAAATAATGAAAAGAACTTGGATTATCATAGCACTTTTATTATTGGCCTTCCCAATGATAGCGCAAAACCATGAGCCTCAGGTGATTGACAAGGTGGTGGCCGTGGTCGGAAAGAACATCATCCTGCAGTCTGACATTGAGAACCAATACATCCAATATCGCCTGCAAGGAATGGCAGAAGGCACAGGAAAGGAAGTTAGAAGTCACATTTTGGAAGATCTTCTCCTCCAAAAGCTTATGCTCAATCAGGCCGAAATGGACAGTATCACCGTCACCGATGAGCAGGTTGATGCCGAGCTGAACAGAAGAATCCAAATTCTAGTCAGCCGTTTCGGCTCGCAGGAGAAGATGGAAGCTCAATTCGGTAAGAGCATGTCGGAAATCAAGGAGGAGGTACGACAGGCCGCGAAAGACAACATGTTACAAGAGCAGGTGCAGTCCAAGATTATGGAAAACGTGGTAGTAACGCCACAAGAGGTGAAAGACTTCTACAACAGCATTCCCAAGGACAGTCTGCCGGCCATCCAGCCCAATTACGAGATTGTGCAAATTGTGAAACGTCCTCCCGTCAGCATCGATGAGAAGTTGCAGGTAAAAGACCGCCTCTACCAAATTCGCAAGCGCATCCTTGATGGCGAGAGTAGTTTTTCCACTATGGCTGTGCTCTATTCCGAAGACCCAGGCTCAGCCCGACAAGGCGGCGAACTCGGTTTTGCCGGCAAAGGTGTGTATGTCCCGGAATTTGAGAATGTCGCTTTCAACCTCAGGGACGGTGAAATCTCGGATGTGGTGGAGAGCGAACATGGCTTCCATATCATCCAACTGATTGAACGTAGAGGTGAGACCGTCAACTGCAGGCATATCCTATTAAAAGCTAAAGTGCCCGTAGAGGCTTTGGAAAAAGCCCAAAACCAGCTCGACTCGGTAGCCCAGCTCATCCGCAACGGCGAAATGACCTTCGAGGAAGCTTGCAAGAAATACAGCGATGACGACTCGAAAAACAACGGCGGATATATCGGCAATGCTGCCACGGGTGGAAACTGGCTTAGCCTGCAAGAGATGAATGATCTTGGAGAATACTATCCAGAATACAAGAACCTGGCTTTCGTTGTCAGCCGTCTTGAAGTCGGTGAATTAAGCGACCCTGTGCCGATGACCACCAACGAGAACAACGACGCTTTCCGCCTCGTCAAGGTCAAGCGGAAAACCGAAGCCCATCAGGCCAACTTGAAAGAGGATTACAGTCTTATCCAAAACTGGGCTTTAAGCCAAAAACGCCAACAAGCCATCGGGAAATGGGTAACCAACAAAGCCGCCAAGGCTTATATCCGCCTCGACGACGCTTACAAAGATTATGATTTTTATTACGATTGGAATTTTCAATGACAAACTACGCTTCAGATGTCGACGGTGCCAAGGCGCTGGTCGAGAAATATGAGACCCTCCGCAAGGAAATCGGTAAAGTCATCGTCGGACAGCATGACATCATCCACGACACCATTCTGTCCATCTTCTGCCAAGGACATGTGCTGCTCGTTGGCGTGCCTGGCTTGGCCAAAACCTTATTGGTCAATACCATAGGAAAAGCCTTAGGTTTGAGTTTCAGCCGCATCCAATTCACCCCCGACCTAATGCCCTCCGACATCGTCGGTACGGAGATTTTGGACGAGTCAAGACAGTTCAAGTTTATCAAAGGCCCCGTTTTCGCCAACATCGTCTTGGCTGACGAAATCAACCGTACGCCGCCCAAGACGCAGGCCGCTTTGCTCGAAGCCATGCAGGAAAAAAGCATCACCGTTTCGGGCAAGACCTATAAGTTGCAGGAGCCATTCTTCGTGTTGGCCACGCAAAACCCCATCGAGCAGGAAGGCACCTATCCCCTGCCCGAAGCTCAGTTGGACAGATTCATGTTCAACCTTATGCTCGACTATCCCTCTTACGAGGAGGAAATCGACATCGTGAAAAGCACGACAATAGGCAATGTCACTGAGGTGAATGCCGTATTGTCACCCGAGGAAATCCTGTATTTCCAACAGTTAGTGCGCCGTGTACCTGTGCCTGACAATGTCTACGAATATGCAGTGAATCTGGTTGCCAAGACCCGTCCCCACACGGAGAAAGCCCACGACTGGGCCAACCGTTACCTCAGCTGGGGAGCAGGCCCGCGTGCCTCGCAATACCTCATCATCGGAGCCAAGGCCAACGCCTTGCTGACAGGTAAATACTCGCCCGACATCGAAGATGTGCAACGCGTGGCTGTGCCGATTTTGCGGCATCGTATTATCCGCAATTACACGGCTGAGGCAGAAGGCATCAGCATTGAAAACATCATTGATACGTTGAAATAAACGCTTTCCTAAAAAAATCGGCTGCCTATAGATTCCCGAGGGAATGACATAGGCAGTCGATTTTTAGTATTATTCCACATCAACCAGAAACACAGCCACCTGGCGGATGCCGCTGGCACCGATGACCAAGGTCTGCTCAATGTCGGTGCTGCGACTCGGTCCTGTGATGACGGTCAACTGCGAGGGTTTGTCTTTGGCATATTTTCGTTTCATGGTCTGGAAAGCCGTCCTCATACCCGGAACGATTTGCTCGGTGGTGGCATACACCAACAAGATGTCCGGCAAAGCGTAGGCTTCGCGAGTCTGGGTCATCGCATCGGAAAGGATAATGCTCCCCGTCTGAGCCACCAGGCACTCACAACCTGTAAGACTGACAAGTTTCTGCTTAGCTTCCCGTTCCTTGGTATCGGTATGTGGGATACCGTATTTGTCCAAAAGGCCTTGCATTTCAGAACTAGTACACCACAGTGGCTCCCAGCCGTTCTCGGGCGCCAGCTGCCTGATGCATTCGGCGAACTCAGCCTCGCTCTCAAGATAAATGAAAATACCGCCATGTTCCTTGAAATTCTGCACGAAGGTGATAGCCGTGCCGTCCTCTTCCTTGATGGGTACCCAAGTCTCGGTGCGTTGGTCGATGTCCTTAAACAAAGCCTCTTGCCGCTCGATGAGGGCATTACGCACCTTGGCAAGCATCTGCTCCTTGAACGTGGCATCCTTGTTTTCTCCTTTGTTGTCCCAAGCCATGGCGTTACGCGTTTTGAGATTGGTTTTCAAGTTGATTCTCAGATCGGTTCTCAGCAGCTTTCAGCGCAGCATCCTTCAACTTCTCGTCTTCCGAATTGTTCCACGGACGCTTGCCGAAGATATGTTCAAGGTCTTCACCGAAGATGACTTCCTCCTCGATGAGTTTGTTGGCCAGCTGCGACAAGCCTTCGCGATGTTCTGTCAAGATGGCGATAGCCTCTTGATAGGCCTTTTCGATGAGTTTGCTCACTTCTTTGTCGATGGTCTCGGCAGTCTTCTCGCTATAGGGCTTCGTCAAGCTGTAGTCCTGTTGACCCGATGAGTCGTAGTAACTGATGTTGCCGATTTCGTCGTCCAAACCGTAATAAGTTACCATAGCGAAGGCCTGCTTGGTCACCTTTTCGAGGTCGGATAGGGCACCAGTGGAAATCTGGCCGAAAATCACCTGCTCGGCAGCACGACCGCCCAAAGTGGCAATCATTTCATGATACATCTGCTCCTTGGTGGTGATTTGGCGTTCCTCAGGCAGGTACCAAGCCGCACCAAGTGAATTGCCACGCGGCACAATGGTCACCTTGACCAGCGGATGGGCATATTGCAGCAGCCAACTCGTTGTGGCATGACCAGCCTCATGGAAAGCGATGACCTTTTTTTCTTCCGGCGTAATGATCTTATTCTTTTTCTCAAGACCTCCAATGATACGGTCGACGGCATCGAGGAAGTCCTGCTTGTCGATTTCTTCCTTGCCTTTACGGGCTGCCATCAATGCGGCTTCGTTGCACACATTGGCGATGTCGGCACCCGAGAAACCCGGAGTCTGTTTGGCCAGGAAGTCCTTATCAACATCATTGCCGAGCTTCAAGCCGCGCATGTGTACCTCGAAGATTTCCTTACGACCCACTATGTCGGGCAACTCCACATAAATCTGGCGGTCAAAACGGCCTGCACGGAGCAATGCCTTGTCCAAGATGTCGGCACGGTTGGTGGCGGCCAATACGATGACGCCCGAATTGGTGCCGAAGCCGTCCATCTCGGTGAGCAACTGGTTCAGTGTGCTCTCACGTTCATCATTGCCGCCTGTGATGGCACTCTTGCCACGGGCACGACCGATGGCATCAATCTCATCGATGAAGATGATGCACGGTGCCTTCGACTTGGCGTTATTGAACAGGTCGCGGACTCGTGAGGCACCCACGCCGACAAACATCTCCACAAAGTCAGAGCCCGACAGGCTGAAGAAAGGCACATTGGCCTCGCCTGCCACCGACTTGGCTAGCAAGGTCTTACCCGTTCCAGGAGGGCCTACCAGCAGCACACCCTTCGGGATTTTACCGCCCAGTTTGGTGTATTTTTCAGGATTCTTCAAGAAGTCGACGACCTCCATAATCTCCACCTTGGCTTCTTCCAGACCTGCCACATCCTTGAAGGTCACATTGACACTGGTATTTTTGTCATAAAGCTGCGCCCTCGACTTGCCAATGTTGAAAATCGAGCCAGCGCCTCCCCCACCGCCAAGGCCACGACCCATGCCACGCATGATGGCAACCCAAATCACAATCAAGATAATGAAGGGCAGCCAGCCAATCAAGAAATCGGTGACCCAACTCTTACGTTCCACATTGCTGATGTATACCGGGTCTTTAATCTCCTTTTCCTTCTGCACATTCTCCACCATCTCCTCGAAACGGCCAAGGTCGCCAATGCGATAGGTATAGCTTGGCGTTGAGGTAGTCCCCTTATCCGTAGCTGTCACCTCGGGAAAATACTCCGACAGACCTTTTTGGTTCAGATAAATCTCGGCATCCTTGCCATTGACCAAGTCAATCCTCTGTATCTGCTGCTTCTCGAGCAATTCGATAAGCTTCCCCTGGTCGATATCTTCCTGCGGCGTGCTTGTATCCCTCCCAAAGAAATTCACACCAATGAGGACGATTGCCAAAATGGCATAAATCCACATCAGGTTGAACCGTCTCTTGCCATTAGGCTTTTGATTCGGTTGGTTGGGCTGAACAGGCTGGTTCGGATTGTTGCCAGCCCCTTTAGTCTCTTTGTTATCCATTTGTAAAAACTTGATTTTGAAACGATTAATCCTCGTTCGCCTTCACGATTCTCTCGGCATCGGCCCAAAGCTCTTCTAGTTTATAATAGCCTCGTGCCGATTCCAGGAACACATGAACGACGACATCCACGAAGTCAATCAAAATCCATTCCGTATTGTCGCGGCCCTCCACATGGTAGGGTTTGCTGTGCGTTTTTTCAAAGACCAGTTCCTCCACCTTATCGGCGATGGCATCCACCTGCGTCTTGGAAGGTGCATGACAGATGACGAAATAGTCCGTCACAGCGGTGGTGATTTCCCTCAAGTCGAGGGTGACGATGTCCTTGCCTTTCACGGCTTCCATGGCCTCAATTGTTGCAGCCACAATCTCTTCAACATTATCGTTTTGATGTCTGATTCTCATAAATTCGTAAAATAAAGTGCAAAATTAAGCATTTTTACGTTATCAAGTGGCATTTGACAAAAAAACCGTATTTTTGAGCCTCAAAACGAGCATCCATGAACGAAATAGACTTCTCCCCTATCACCACTTTCATCTTCGATTTCGACGGTGTGATGACCGACGGCACCGTTTTCTGCGACTTTGAAGGTCATCCCCTGCGCGCCACCAATGTGAAAGATGGCTATGCACTGCAACTGGCCTCCAAGTTGGGCTACCATGTAGCACTCATTTCGGGAGCCGTATGTCCTTCGACCATCGTGCGCATGAACAGCCTCGGTGTGACCGATGTATTCACAGGCATCCCTGACAAGGTGCTGAAACTCAACGAATACATGCAGGAAAACGGCTTGAAGCCTGAGGAAATCATCTTCATGGGCGATGACATCCCCGACATGCGCGTGATGCAGTGCGTGGGTTTGCCCGCCTGCCCCGCCGATGCCGTGCCCGAAGTGAAAGCCATCAGCAAGTTTGTCAGCGAACGCCCTGGCGGTAAAGGCGCTGTTCGCGATGTCATCGAGCGTGTGCTCAAAGTACAGGGAAAATGGATGACGGCTGAGGCTTATGCGTGGTAAATGCAAGGTCCCTGAGCCTGCGGTCCCTGAGGCCCATCGAAGGGTCGAAAGGCCGGTTTATTGCACCACTATCCTTCTATTCAACTCCACCCCGTCCTCATCAACGCAACGGAGACGATAGGTGCCTTTTTCCACATCGATGGGCATCTGATGGTTGAGGCGGGTTTGTCCTAAAAACTCATCGTTGAGGTTCCAATAGATGGTCTTTTGTGGGTTACGGTGGGCAATCTCAAAGATGACCTGCTGGCGGTCGCCACGGATACCAATGGGGATGCTCACCTTGGCATCGCTTTTGGGGTAAACGAAAGCCATCACCTCGTCGGGATGGGCTGTGCCACAGCCTGGATAAAAGGCGGGCAAAGGCCTGAACAAAGGCGAATGCTTCTTATAGAACCACTCCATCACAGGCGGCAACACATAATACACCTCATAATTCTTCTGGTCAACGGGATAGCAATCAGGGCGCACCTGATATTGCCGCGACTCGTCCAAGAACACTTTTTTATGATAGGGACACACACCCGTCTGGTTCTCCACATTGGGCACAAGAATCTTTTTCGTCGAAGGACAGTATTCCGACTTAGGATAACCCGACTCAGCACAGACCTCTATTTCAAGACTCTCAGCAGTGTTGGCGGGATAGCGATAGCTGTCGTTGAGTTTGCCAACCACATCAAACAATATGGGCGCCGCAACACCGACACCCGTCAGTCCTGGCCGACCTTCACCGTCGGAGTTACCCACCCAAACACCCACCACATAACGGTCGGTAAGACCCACTGCCCATGCGTCCTTGAAACCGAAGCTGGTGCCCGTCTTCCAAGCCACCTGTTTCGATGAGGCAAAACCGCCCCACCCTATCTGGCTCGTAGGACGCGTCAAG
>JAEEGK010017946.1_pt1 | contig 15358 bp, 10 predicted proteins | sample 8958771 | NCBI WGS metagenome assembly JAEEGK01 (sample SAMN16246547, study PRJNA631951) | gut metagenome | biome: gut microbiome; feature: rumen; material: SC-attached | host: Bos | place: Iran: Karaj | collected 2018-10 | reverse complement strand
AGGGACTGATTGTCTGCTCGGCATGCCTGGGCGGCGAAATCCCCCAGCTGATTATGAAAGGGGACCTTGCAAAGGCCGAGGAGGCGGTGCTATGGTTCAAACGGGTGTTTGGCGACGACTACTACATCGAGCTGCAACGCCACAAGACGGACAAGCCCAACGCCAACCGCTTGACCTACCAAATGCAGGAGAAGGTGAACCCAGTGCTGATAGCGTTGGCGCGCAAACATAACATCAAGCTGATCGCTACGAACGACGTACATTTTGTGGAGGAGGAGCACGGCGAGGCGCACGACCACCTGATTTGCCTTGCCACACAAAAAGACTATGCCGACCCCGACCGTCTGCACTACACCAAGCAAGAGTGGCTGAAGACCCCGACGGAGATGGAGGCAATCTTCTCCGACATCCCCGAGGCACTGGAGAACACCATGGAGATAGCCGACAAGGTGGAGGTGTACAGCATCAACTCCGACCCCATCATGCCGATGTTCGACATCCCCGAAAGCTTCGGGAGCGAGGCCGAATACCGCAGCCGCATCAGCGAAAAGGAGCTCTTCGACGAGTTTACCCAGAACGAGAAGCACGAGGTGGTGCTGAGCCAAGCCGACGCCGAGAAGAAGATAAAGAAACTGGGCGGATATAACAAGCTGTACCGCATCAAATTCGAGGCTGACTATTTAGAGAAACTGGTCTGGGAGGGCGCAAGGAAAAGGTACCTGACCGACAGACCCGACCTGACCGAAGGCTCCGACATAGCCGACATCAAGGCCGCCCTCTCCGACGAGCAGCGGGAGCGTATTATATTCGAATTGCACACCATCAAAACCATGGGGTTCCCCGGTTACTTCCTCATCGTGGCCGACTATATCCGTGGTGCACGCGAAAAGTTGGGAGTGAGTGTGGGACCTGGACGTGGTTCAGCAGCAGGTAGTGTGGTTGCCTATTGTTTATGGATTACCGATATTGACCCCTTGAAGTACGACCTCCTGTTTGAGCGTTTCCTCAATCCCGACCGTATTTCGCTGCCTGATATCGACGTGGACTTCGACGATGCAGGACGCGGACGTGTGCTGGACTGGATTACGGACAAGTACGGCAAAGAGAAGGTGGCACATATTATTACCTATGGCACTATGGCCACCAAGTCCGCCATTGCCGATGTGGGGCGTGTAGAGAAAATAGAACTTTCGACCGTCAACAAACTCAAAGAGTATATCCCCGACCGCTCTTTCCCCGACAATATCAAGGACGAGAAAGGCAAATCGCCAAAGGTGAACTTAGTCAACTGCTATAAATACATCCCCGAACTAAAACATATCATGGAGGATCCCGGCAACGACGAGCTGAAGAACATGCTCACTTACGCTGCCGAACTGGAGGACACTAACCGACAAGTGGGCATCCATGCCTGTGGTGTTATTATTGGTGCGGACGACCTTACCAATATCGCTCCCGTATGCACCATCTATGATAAGGAAAGCAAACAGGATGTTCTTGTCACACAATACGACGGTCATGTGGTTGAAACAGTGGGTCTCATCAAGATGGACTTCTTAGGGTTAAAGAACCTCACCATCATCAAGAATGCCATCCAGATGATTAAGAAGAACCACGGTGTGGACATTGATATTGACCACCTACCTATCGACGACGAAAAGACCTATCAACTCTTCTGCGAGGGCAACACCGTCGGCACCTTCCAGTTTGAGTCCGCCGGCATGCAGAAGTACCTCCGCGAGCTGGAGCCCCACGTGTTTGAGGACCTCATAGCCATGAACGCCCTCTACCGACCGGGTCCCATGGACTACATACCCGACTTCATCGACCGCAAGCAGGGACGCAAGCCCATCGAGTATGACATCCCCTGCATGGAGAAATACCTGAAGGACACCTACGGCATCACCGTATACCAAGAGCAAGTGATGTTGCTGAGCCGCCAGTTGGCCGGCTTCACCCGCGGACAGAGCGACACCCTGCGCAAAGCCATGGGCAAAAAACAGATTGAGAAGATGAATGAGCTGGAGGTGCTGTTCTACGAGGGCGGTGAGAAGAACGGTCATCCCAAAGACAAACTTCATAAGATATGGGAAGACTGGAAAAAATTCGCCTCGTATGCCTTCAATAAATCCCATGCCACATGCTATTCGTGGGTAGCTTACCAGACGGCCTACCTCAAGGCTCACTACCCTGCCGAATATATGGCCGCCGTTATGACCAGTGGCCAGAGCGATATCAAGCGCACTACCGAACTCATGGACGATTGCCGCCGCCACGGTCTTGAAATCCTGCCACCCTCTATCAACGAGTCGGATATGGACTTCTCGGTCAATAACAAAGGGCAGATACGCTTCGGGTTGAAAGCCATCAGTGGCATGGGAGAAGCCGCTGCGGCCGCTATCATCTCTGAACGCGAGAAGAATGGCCCATACATTGATATCTTTGACCTCCTCGAACGTGCCGACCTTCGCTCACTAAACCGCAAAAACATCGAATCGCTCGTCAAAGCTGGAGCTCTCGACGGCATAGGTTCCATGCACCGAGCCCAATATTTCTACCGCGAAGGCGACAACCCTAACACCCCCACCTTTCTGGAGAAACTGATGCGTTGGGCACTCCACAACAAGCAGAGCGCCGACAACGCACAAATGTCCATCTTCGACATGAGTGAAGAAATCAAAAAAGACTCCCGTCCAGACATCCCATCATGTGAAGAATGGAGTGTTGTACAACGTTGTCGCGAAGAGCTCTCTGTCATTGGGCTCTACCTTAGCGGACATCCCCTCGACAATTTCAAATTCGAGATGCAATATTTTACCGATACCCAATGTTCCGAACTTGCCGACCTCAATGAGCTTATCGGCAAAAACATTCGCTTTGGAGGCATTGTAACTGATGCAAAAAATGGTATTTCATCTAAAAACGGCGACCCATACGGCCAACTTACCATCGAAGACTACAGCGGTGCTTATACATTACGGCTCTACAAAGGCGAATTCCTAAAATTCCAACAATATTTCCAAAAAGATCTCTTCTTACACATCCAAGCCATTGTGCGCCAATTCTCCAGACCACTGGAAGACGGCACCACCTATTTATCCAAACCCACACTCAAAATCACATCTATCTCGATGCTTGGAGAAATCCTTGACCATCACACCAAACTCATCCACTTCAATATTAACCTTCCCGACATAACCCCCGACCTCTGCCGTGAACTACAAACTCTCGCAAAAAAACACCGTGGTAAAACTCCCATGGAGGCTCATATTATCGACACCGCAAACAATCTCGCTCTAACCATGAAAACCCGCGACCTCCTCGTCTCCCCTCGTGCCATGCTCTTCGAACTCCAAAACATCCCTCCAATCTTCGACATCAAACCTATATCCGCCCAATACTGATAAAACGCCATGCAACTCTCCACCCCCATCGCCGTCAACCCTTCTCCCATTCGCATCAACCATCAAACACCATTGATGCTCATCGGTTCATGCTTCAGTGACCATATAGGTCTCAAACTCCAACAATCAGGTTTCGATGTCCTTACCAACCCCTTTGGCACCCTCTATAACCCCCTTTCAATTGCCTTAGCCCTGAACCACTCCCTTGACCAAGAAGAAATCGATTCCTCATGGCTCATACAGCACGACGGACTTTGGCACTCATGGATGCACCACACCCGTTTCTCCCACCCCGACCCACAAATTTGTCTCAACCAATGCAACCAGACCATCCATACTGCATACCAACAACTACAAAAACGCCCTGTCGTCCTTATCACCTTTGGAACCGCTTTCACCTACCGTCTTGCTATAGGTTCACACCAAGGGCGCATCGTTGCCAATTGTCACAAGCTTCCCCCACAACACTTTTGTAGAACCCGGCTCACCATTCCTTCTATAGTCGAAACCTGGACACCCCTGCTCAACCACCTATATCAACTCAGATGCTCAGTCATTTTTACCGTCAGCCCTATCCGCCATATTGCCGACGGTCTCCATCAAAACCAACTTAGTAAAGCCATTCTTTTGCTTGCCATAGACTCACTCATTAGTGTATGCGCTAATAATTGTGAGAAAGGATCTTCCTCAATTACACAAACAAATAACACATCGTTCGAATACTTCCCTGCCTACGAAATCCTTATTGACCAACTGCGCGACTACCGCTTCTACGCCCGCGACATGTGCCACCCCTCCGACCTCGCCGTCGACATCATCTGGCAACAATTCCAAGACACCTACATGTCGCCTGCCACACAGCAGCGCTGCCGCGACGAAGAGAAAGCCTTCCGCCGCACACAGCACCGCCCCATCAACACCTCTACAATATAAACATGATCTTTCAGAACTTATAACATATATAAACACTTAATCCAATGAACAAACCCAACATTGCCCTTGTCATGGGCGGCTACTCAGGCGAACACGACATCTCCATACAAAGCGGATGCCAAGTATACGAAGCCCTCGACCACCAGAAATACAACGTCTATAAAATCGTCATCGACCGGCAAGGATGGTACTGCCTGACCGACAACGACCAGCATATCCCTGTCAACCGCCACGACTTCACCGTCCCCGGTGTCGACCGCTTCAACCTCGCCTTTATCATCATCCACGGCAACCCCGGCGAAAACGGCGTGCTGCAAGGCTACTTCGACATGCTCGGCATCCCCTACACCACCTGCGGCTACTACACCTCCGCCCTCACCTTTCACAAAGGCTACTGCAACCCTGTGGTCAAAAGCTTCGGCATCGTCAATGTAGCCCGTTCCGTTCTCCTCTACGACATGTCGAAACTCTCACTCGACAAAATCGACGATGCCGCACTCGGCTATCCCCTTTTCGTCAAACCCGCCGCAGGAGGCAGCAGCGTGGCCACCACCAAAGTCAAAACGCCCGACCAGTTGCTGCCGGCCATTCAGCAGGCTTTCACCGAAGACAGCCAAGTGCTCGTCGAAGAATGCATCTCCGGCCGCGAATTCGACTGCGGCGTTCTCCGCACCAAAACCGACAAATACGTCTTCCCCATCACCGAAATCATCCCCCTCGGCAACCACGAATTCTTCGACTACGAAGCCAAATACCAAGGCTTCAGCAACGAGGTGACCCCCGCCCAGTGCCCCGATGCCATCACCCAACAGATACAGCAAACCTCATCGCAGCTGTACGACCTACTCAACTGCCGCGGCATCTGTCGGTTCGACTACATCTACGACACCACCCGCAACCAACTCTACTTCCTCGAAGTCAACACCATCCCCGGCCAAAGCGCCGAAAGCATCGTGCCCAAGCAGGCACGCGCCATGGGCATCAGCACCCAGCAACTGTACGAAATGGTCATCCAAACCTGCCTATGAACACCCCGGCACAGCATCCCAGCCCCCCTCTGCACCACGCACCCGCCACGGCGGGACGCTGTGCCGTTCCCCTCACCCTCCTGCTCCTCCTAGCCCTCTGCGCACCCTCACCCCACGCCGCCGCACAACGACCCTGCAACGACACTACTGTCCTCATCCTCGACTCTATCTGCGAAGGCGACACCCTCTACTACCGGGGACGGGCACTCGACCATTCAGGCATCTACTACGACACCATCCCCCGCACCGACACCATCTGCGACAGCATCATCATTCTCAAGCTCACCCTCCTCGACATCCCCTACATCAACATCATCGACCGCAAACACTGCAAGACAATAATAGGCCACGACCTCCTCGGTGGCTACCCGCTCGTCACACACTACCATTGGACCGCCGACCCGCCCGACAGCACCCTCGAAGGCCAAGAATGGAGAAGTTGGGTACGCGTCAATCCCCGCACCCCCACCACCTACACACTGCAGCTCGACTACCGCGCCTCACCTCCACAATGCCCGGGCACCAGCTCCATCTCGATCATCCCCATTGAACCGGTAGCCGCTGCCATGCACGTCAGTCCCGACGAGATTACCTACGACAACATGCACATCATCGCCGAAGACTTCAGCACCGGCACACGCGAAGCGCACTGGGGCGGCTGGGCCGGCCGCAACTGGTACATCAACGGCGTCAAGCAAAAACCAAACAACGAATGGGTTGAATTCTACGGCACCCCCGACTGGGGCGACACCGTCCACCTCATGATGGAAGCCTTTACCCCCACCTGTCTCGACACCGCCTCAAAGGACATCCCCTTCCGCCAAGTGGCCATCTACATCCCCAACGCCTTCACCCCCGATGCCGAGAGCAACAACCTCATCACCCCGCTCACCATAGGCATTCTGGAATACGACTTTTGGATTTTCGACCGTCGCGGGACACTCATCTTCCACTCCGCCACTGACGGCACCGGCTGGGACGGCACCACCGCCGACGGACAACGCTGCCAGCAAGGCGCCTACACCTACCTCTTCCGCTACCGCGACATTATCACTCCCGCAGGTTTCAAGAGCCAGACAGGTACCATCACCCTTCTCCGCTGACGGACATCCCCGCGAAACCATTCCACCCTCAGCTCATGCCTTCCCACCCTTACGGAAAGCGATTCCACATCCAATAACCTTCCCCCCATGCTTCAACCAACGACTGCAGACCGCACTAGGTCCCTTCAATATCCTATCGATACAGTATCGTTACAGCATCCTTACTGCATACTTATCCTTATACTAAAGGGTAACGAGCCAAGAACGATAAGAGAAGGAACCGATATTGAACGACGCTTCTCCCAATACACAATCAACCCAAACCAGTCATTAAGAAACCGAAAACACCTACAGAGTGATTGGTAGGCGAACGTTATATCTGTATAGGACATTGTTCCGTAGGAACTACCGCTTAATAGCATACCGAGATGATAGATAGGAGATTTCGCGTAGCAGAAATCTAATGACAGATTTGTGATTAACAGTCATCTCGGTTTTCCCCGTTGCTCTTCCTACTGGATAGCACGCTGAAACGGCAGGGGGAGAAGCACACCACACAGCAAGGGAGACAAAAAAAAGAGGACACCGTCGGGCATCCTCTTTTCTCTATAGAGTTATCGCAGACTTATTCAGCATCCTGAACAAGACGGATAGAGTGACCATGCCATTTAGCCTCAGCGTAAACGGGGAGGATATCGTTAGCACGGAAATAGAAGGCAGCGGCTTTTTCAGCGCTGGTGCTGGAAACGCTCCAGTAGTGAGCGGTCTCTTCAAGCATGAAGTTTGCGCCCTGACGGCAGCCATTGCAAGGCAGGAAAGCAGCACCGGCGGCTTCCATCTGAGCCCACTCAGCAGCAGTGTAGACATTGTGATTCCAACCAGCGGTCTTGCTAGAACCAGCGTTGAAGGTCATGCCCTCGGGAAGAGTCCACATATCGGGGAGGATAACGATACCGTTAACACCGTCGACCTTGGCGATACCGCGCAGAGCAGTAGCGTTGGTACGGCCACTGAGGAGGTAGCTCCACTCCTGGGTGGTAAGAGTACGCCAGACGTTAGCCTCGTTACCGCCGTTGGCGATAGCATTGTTAACACCCCAGTCATACTGAGTAGCGGTGATGTTTCTGTTGGTACCGAAACCATAGTCAGTACCGGTAGTGCTGGTCATATAGGGAGCTTTGCCATTGTAGTTGCTGGTACCCCAACCAAAGAGGTCAACAACAGAGGTAGCAGTGGGGTTGTTGTTCTGAGCACCGAGGAATTCGGTCTGGGCAGCGGCGAACTGCCAAACATCGTTGGCACCGTCGTACTGGAGGTTACCCATGGAGAAGTAAACCTGCTTGGTAGCGCTGACGGAGAAGAGACCGTTCAGAGCACCAGTGGGTACGCCACCGGGAACGAAGTCGAGGTCATTCTCGCCAAAGACGAAGTCAGAAGTCTGGGAACGATAGATGTTCAAGCCGATACCGTCTTTCAGGGTCTTGGTGCAGACGCTACCGTCCTCAGCAGTGATAACAACCTGGACACTGCGGTACATGTTGTGAGGCATGGTGACGAAGAAGTCATGGCCATTGGTAATGTCCTGAGCATCCTCCATAACGAGAGTGGTGGTGTTGGTATTGTTACCGGCAACCGAGATGGTGGGAGCATCACCGTTCATGGTAACCATGAAGTCACCATTGAGCACTTTGTCGGCGGTGACAGCAATGCTCTTAACACTTACGCCGTTCTTGGTCAAGTTGATTCTCAGAGCACCGCAGAGGTTCTTGAAGTTGAGGATCTCGTTGTTGGAAACAGCGACAGAGGGGAAAGCTCTCAGATTACCGTCAGCAGAGGTCTGGGTGGCGGAGAGAGTAATAGTGTTAGCACTGGTTGCAATCTCAGTGGGATAGAAAGCGGTGTAAGGAGCATCACCGGTCACGCCGCTAACGAGATCGAAGGTAGCGGTGGTAGCGGGTGTGGAAGGAGTAGCGGTGTAGATAGCACCACCGGCAGTACCGTAAACAACGATCTGATCGCCGGAAATCCACTCCAAACCGGTTCCATTCAGAAGGGTTTTGCCATCCTGAGTGAGAGTAGGCTCCATGGAAGCAGAAAACTTGGCAACGCTTTCATCTTTCTGGCAAGATGTTACAGCCATAGCAAGTCCCAAAAGGGAGAACAGGGAAATAAGGGTTCTTTTCATTTTTTTTGTGTGTTTTTTTTGTACGTTTTAAAGGGTTAATAAATTAATCGAAATCGCTGCCGCCGTGGACTTCACCGCTAGAAATGAGATCCTCATTGCTGCCAGTGGGGGCGAGACTACCTTCGAAACCTCTTTCAACACGGGCGTTCAGAATTTCAACCATCGGAGCGAAATACTCCTTTTTCAGATTTTCTTTCATGATTTTTGATAATAAAATTTAAGGGTTAATACTAATTTTCTGTTTAAAAGTTTTTTTATTGTTTTGGCTCAAGTACCCGTTTTTTTCACCCCAAAAGACACCTCAAAAATGCTTTTTGAGGTGAATTGACGGCATATTTGCGCCTGTTTTTTTCGTTTTCCTGTTTTGTTTGTTTTTTTCTTAATTATTTGACTACACATTCTTTACGTTACGGAAAGCTTCAAAAATCTTCGGCTTTTTGGCCTACAATTCTTGAATCATTCCGAATGCAAAAATACACATTTTTTTTGATATGGAAATTTTTTTTGAAAAAAATGCATTCTTCCACCCTGTGTATAATTATGGGAGGGTACGCTGTCATGGTATAAAGCACTAAGTTTGAGGTGGCATTCCGTCAGAAACCCACTCGTTATATCTCATCCACACCTGCTTTAACCCGATGCCCAAACTGTGCCTTGATGCAGCGTTAGAAAATCCCTATATATATTAATGTGTCATATTTGATTCACCCCAACACCTGTTGATTGTAGCGCGACAGCTGCAGAAGCGCGGCTTTTGTTCCAGGGAGAACTCACCGATGCTTTGATAGAGATATACCGGACAAGGCCATTCCTCATTCCCATCCAAGAGTCCATCGCCCAAACAGCCAAGAACGTTAGCCCCTCCCGACCCACCTCCTGACTAACCAAAAAGCCCCCAGAGAGCAAATCCCTGGGGGCTTCTATGTATAAGTAAAGCTGACTTTATGCCACGTCGGCACGAGCCATAGCGTCTTTGTAGTACTTCTGGTTGACGAAGACATCCTGCTTGTAAGGATTGATGTGACGCTTCCTGGAGACGCAAATAATGTAGGCTAGGGCAATGATGTTGGTGACCAAGGCCAATGCGCTGATAACAGTCATCATAGTGGGATTGGCGGCCACTGAATCGACAGTGGTTCCAACGACGGCTGCCTCACCTCCGGCAACGTCGTAGAGCTGTTTGACGGTTTCAACGCCGTCAGGATATTGCACGGGCAGCACGGCCCAACTGAACCACTGGCGGCCATCCTTGAAGGTCTCTTGGAAGAGAGGGAATACCTGGGCGAACATGCACCATATAGCCAAGGTGTTGGCACGGTTTTGAATCCAACCGCCGCGATTCCACAACAGGGCAGCCACTGTGGGTGCCAGCAGCAGGGCTATGCCGCAGTACCAGCTGTGTGTGGGTAGGCAGTTGTAAGTGTAGGCGAAGTTCCAAATATCATAGATGACGATGTAGACCCACGTCATGTCGGCCCAAATCATGTCTTTCTTGTCCTTGGAGGCATAGACATTCCACCAGGCGGTCATACAGAAGATATTGAGGATACCAGCCACGCCGTTGAAGACGTTGTGCCAACCGCCATAGAGCCACACGCCCTCGCTGCTGAGCCACCATTTGTTCCAACCCATGGCGGCGCTCTCGAAGTCGGAGGCCACAGCGATAAGGATGTTGATGGCGACGATGACGAATGGGAAGGGCTTGAACCAGTGTTTGGCTCCGATACCCCATTTGTATTTAATCATCATAAAGCCAATGCAGCCAGTGAGAGCCGCATAGAGTTTGGCATAGTGGAACCATCCGTTCATGTAGATGTGCGTCTGGTTGTTCACAGCCCAATCGGCACCGGCACGTGCCCCGATGGCGATGGCGGCAAAGTAGACCGTCAGCAACACAGGGATGACAAAGAAGGTGATGGCACCGCCCATCTTGGTGCGACGGGCAAATTCATTCCAGAGAATCAAGCCTGCCAACACGACAAGCAGCATTCCCCATTGAATAAGGGCATTAGCCCCATAAACTTGGAAAAACATAGTTGTTGGTTTTAATTGTTATTATTTGATTGTTGTTGTTATTGTCATTTTAACGGTAGGGTCATGCTCGTTTATAATCCTCTTTATGTCAACGTCTTCTTTGTTGTTATATGTTGCTGTTTCCTCTTAAAAGAGAAAATACAAAGATACAACTTTTTTTCTATTGCGCCAAAAAATGTGAGTTTTTATCAGGGCAAACGCATGAAATTTTTAAAAATCACCACGATATTAACAAAGTTGCCCAAGTTGTAAACAGGTGTTTCCGCGTTGGATTGAAAAAAAGCACGATATGAACAATTTTTTGTGCCTTGTGTTGATAATTATTTGTGTGTCAATATGTAATATATCACAACGGCAGACGTTATACTTCCATAACCAACCCAAGTTGATATGGCAAGTTTATACGAGACAGCAGCACGGCTGCACGACCCCCGAGTGAAGGGAAGGAGCAAGCACCTTCTCGCCGACATAGTGATACTGGCGGTACTCGCCGTCACCAGCGGAGCCGAGAGTTACGAAGCGATAGAGGAATTCGGCAGGTTCCACTACCAGACGCTGAAGAAAAGGCTGCGGCTTCCGAACGGGATACCGTCGCACGACACTATAAACCGCGTTTTCCAGGCAATAAGGTTCCGTCAGTTCGAACGTCTGTTTCTGGAGTGGGCAGAGGGATTGAGGCCGGAGGGGGCGACAGAAAAGGTCATTGCCATTGACGGCAAGACGGTCCGCGGGAGCCGCGACGGGTACCACGACAACCCTGCCATCCACCTCGTCCACGCATGGAGCGTGGAGAACGGCATCTGCCTGGGGCAGAGCAAGACGCGCGACAAGAGCAACGAGATAACGGCAATCCCCGAGCTGCTGGACATGCTGTGCGTCGAAGGCTCCATAATAACCATTGACGCGATGGGGACGCAGACCGCCATAGCAGAGAAGATAGTCGACGGCGGGGCGGACTACATACTTGCCCTCAAGGGCAACCAGGGCACGCTGCTGCAGGATGCGGAGCTGATGGAGAGAGAAGCGGCACCGGTGTCCGAGTCGGAGGAGGTGGACAAGGGCCACGGCCGTGTGGAGACCCGCTCCTGCAAGGTGTACGAGCCTACGGAATGGATACGCCAGAACCATGAGTGGAAGGGGCTGCAATCCATTGTGAAGATTACTGCCGTTAGGTGGAACGCCGTCTCCAAGGAGGAGGCGGTAGAGACCCGCTGGTACATCAGCAGCCTCGACAGCAAGGCCGACTTCATACGGTACATCCGAGGCCACTGGGGTGTGGAGAACTCGCTGCACTGGGTGCTCGACATGTCCTTCGGCGAAGACCGGCAACGTAAGCGTGCCGGCATGGCCGCCGAGAACTTTGCGCTTGTGAGGAAATTCTCGCTCAACATCCTTAGGCGCGACAAAGGCAAAGGAAGCCTCGTCACCAAGCGTCTCAAGGCTGGCTGGAGCATCGATTATCTATTTTCTCTATTGGAAATTTGATGCGTTTGCCCTGTGGCAGACCCTCATGGCGTTCAGCCTTTAAAAAATATCATTAAAGTAATCCGCGAGACAAGAAAAGAATCGCCTGCGACATGAGCGTTTTGAGGTCACAGATTGTTGGTCACTAATTCATTTTTAAATAGACTACTTTTTTCATCTCAAAATAGGGCTCTTCAAAAAAATCGGCGATGTCCCAGGTCCGAACCTTTTTCTTAAAGGGTGCCAATTCCTCGGTCAGGTCGCCCCCCTTGAGATAGAGAATACCGTTGTGTAACTTGTGGTAGTGGATGTCCGACACCTTGCCACGTACCCAGCCGGAGAACTCTGTGAGCGATGCAACCGCACGCGACACCACAAAGTCGTAGTCGCCCTTCACCTGCTCGGCACGTATCTGCTCGGCCCGCACGTTTGTCAATCCCAATTGTTCTATCACGCTCTGCACTACCTTGATTTTCTTTCCGATAGAGTCAATGAGGTAGAAGTTGGAGTGGGGGAACATGATGGCTAGCGGTATGCCGGGGAATCCACCTCCGGTACCCACATCCAAAATCTCCGCCATCGTCTTGAAAGGCTGCACCTTGGCTATGGCGAGGCTGTGTAGCACATGATGCTCGTAGAAGTTGTCCATGTCTTTACGCGAGATAACATTTATCTTCGCGTTCCAATCCTCATATAAGGGCTTAAGGGCGGCAAACTGTTCTTGTTGCCGCCCTGTTAGTTCTGGGAAATATTTTAGAATCAAATCCATCGTGTCGCTGGAGGCTACGGTTAGAGATAAGCCTGCAAGTGCTTGCTCTTGCTGCTTACCCGCAGTCTCTTGATGCCCTTTTCCTTGATTTGGCGCACACGTTCGCGGGTGAGACCGAACTTCATGGCTATTTCGTCCAGGCTCAGTGCGTGCGGCATACCAATTCCGAAGTACATCTTTATCACCTCGCGCTCATATTCGGTGAGGGTGGCTAGCGAACGTTCAATCTCTTGTGAAAGCGATTCCTGCATCAGTGCACTGTCGGTGGGTGGGGTGTCTTCGTTGGGCAGCACATCCACAAAGTTGACATCCTCATCGGCCACGAGTGGGGCATCGATCGAGATGTGGCGTCCCGATATGCCTAAGATGCTCTTAATCTTCTCTTCGGGAATATCCAGCATATCAGCCAGTTCTTCTTCCGATGGCGGACGCTCCAGCTCCTGCTCCAGTCGGCTGATCTCCTTTTTCAACTTGTTGAGAGCACCCAACTGGTTAGAGGGTAGACGCACTATACGGGAGTTCTCCGCAATGGCCTGCAGAATCGATTGACGAATCCACCAAACGGCATAAGAGATAAACTTGAATCCACGGGTCTCGTCGAAACGTTTGGCAGCCTTGATCAAGCCCACATTGCCCTCGTTGATGAGGTCGGGCAGGCTGAGCCCTTGGTTCTGATACTGCTTTGCAACCGACACCACGAAACGGAGGTTGGCCTTTGTCAGGCGGTCCAATGCCTCTTGGTCGCCATTTTTAATACGCTGGGCTAGTTGAACTTCCTCTTCGGGGGTCAACAACTCCTCGCTGCAGATGTCCTGCAGGTACTTGTCGAGCGACTTGATGTCACGGTTGGTGATGGAATGGGTAATTTTTAATTGTCTCATAGCTGTCCTTTGATTCCTCTATTTCTTTTTTCTAATTCTACATAACGACAAATTGTAAAAAAAGTTTCACGAAAATGAACTTTTTTTTTAATTGTCTTGATTTTTCTTTTTATTTGGTTGAATACATGTTTGTTATATTTTTGCCTTTATGTTAGTGTTACTCCATCTTCTTTCTTGTGTTTTATCCTGTTTGTTTATCGGTGTATGGAAATCCCATTTTCCTCTAAGGCTTTTCAGTGTTGATGAGGTTTAGTGAACGATACGCTGCTCCCCATGGTTGTTCTATAGGTCATCCGATAGCGGTGTTGTCGATTTTGTTGTATGGAGGGAAATATTTTTTTGCAGTATCATTCATTCTTTGTAACTTTGCAAGTTCGAATTGTATTTGATGAACATATATAAGTTAGAAAATATTAGTGAGTTACCATTCTACACGGCTGTCACCGTGGGCATGTTTGATGGAGTGCATGTAGGTCACAGGCACATCCTTCAGATGCTTGGAAGTGTGTCGGTCGAGCAGGGATTGCGTCCAGTCGTAGTCACTTTCGACCGCCATCCACGGCAGGTACTCAATGCCGAGAAGGCGGCTTCGTTCCGGGTCAACACCAACGAGGAGCGCTATCGGCTGTTGGAAGAGTGTGGGGTGCAGGATGTGGTAGAGATTGCCTTCACCACGTCGATGGCACAGCTGTCGGCGTGCGAGTTTTTCGAACAGATACTGCTTCGACGTTTGCATTGCAAGGCGTTGGTGCTGGGTTACGATAATATGTTTGGCAATCGTCAACGGAATGATTTCGACCGTCTACCATCTATGACGAAAGCCCATGGGGTATCTCTTGTGGTCGACACACCCCTCAGTGTCGATGGGGTTGAAGTGAGCTCTACCAAGGTCCGCAAAGCCTTGGAGGCGGGCGATGTGCGGCGGGCTGCCGTGTTGCTGGGCTATCATTATCGGCTTTGGGGCACTGTGGTAAAGGGCAGGCAGGTGGGACGTACTTTGGGATTCCCCACGGCCAACGTCTGTCTCGACGACAGCACCAAAGTGGTGCCCACTGGCGGGGTGTACGCTGTCCGGGTCTTCCTCCCCGACGGGGGCGGAATGAGGCTGGGCATGGCCAATTTCGGAGCCCAACCCACCTTCGGTCTCGAGAAGACCGTGTTTGAGGTGAATATATTCGACTATGATGGCGACCTCTACGACAAGGTGCTTACGGTCGAGTTTGTCGACAGAATACGCGATGTGTGTCGTTTTGAGGGAGTGGAACACTTGGTGAAACAGTTGAACGACGACCGCACCGAGGCATTGAGAATGATGAAGGATCTGAAATAAACTGCTATGCGACAATCGGGTTGGTTTCTCTTCTTGCTACTGATGGCAAACCTGGCTGAGGCACAGCCGGGCAAGGTATATAAGTCGTTGAAGGAGGTGACCGACCCACACGAGGTTTACGTCCTCCAGTTACGTGGCAAGCGATTGAAGGCCGTCCCTTCCATTGTATACCAGATGACCAATCTGTGTGAGTTGGACCTTAGGGGCAATCGTATCTCCCATTTGTCCGACAGCATCGCCCTCCTCACCCAGTTGCAACGGCTGGACTTGAGCCGCAACCCCCTCAT
>JAEEGK010017945.1_pt1 | contig 15359 bp, 6 predicted proteins | sample 8958771 | NCBI WGS metagenome assembly JAEEGK01 (sample SAMN16246547, study PRJNA631951) | gut metagenome | biome: gut microbiome; feature: rumen; material: SC-attached | host: Bos | place: Iran: Karaj | collected 2018-10 | reverse complement strand
ATTGAAGGAACTGAAGTAAGTCCACAAGTGTCATTCCCGCCAGAGCCTGTGCTGAGCGCAGTCGAAGTAAGCGGGAATCACCAAAAAGTTTAAGAGGCTCTCCCAACGGAGCGCCTCTTTTTGCGTTTAGAAGGCCGCATTCCGCAATGTTTTTCCACAAAAAATCAATTTTCTCCGGCCTTTATGTAAAAAGATTTTTAACATATAAAAATAATTTTCGTACTTATCCGAAATTCAAGGTGTATCACAAATAAAGCTCAAATAAACTTGCTGTATTATATAACGTAAAAAACATGTATCATAAAAAAGGACTCTGTACTATCATAGTACGCACATTTGCATACAAATTAACATTTTAACTTTTAAGCCCCAAAAACGCCTATTGTTTTGAGTTTTAATTTACATATATTTAAAACGTCAACCAGAACAAACAGGAGGACATTCTGATGAACAAAAGACAAAGAAAATATTTCGGGAAAGCAGCGATCCTCGCAATGGTCGCCGCATCAATCCCATTTACAGCTTGCAGCTACCTCGATTCTTTATTGCCGCATGACCCCTCGGATGACGATCCAATACAAATAAGCTCTTCCAGCAAGGCTAAATCGTCTTCTTCCGTTGCAACCCCTTCCGGAGAATTCCAGACATGGTACGGCTACAATGGAGAACCTCAAATTCAGACCGGCTTGGCGAACGACACTGAAACTGCTGGTTATTGGTATTCCTTCAGCGACGAGATGGACGGCGGTCGCTCAAAAATCCTTTGGCCTGTAGAACCCGGAAACGAATACAGCAACGAAGCAATGGATCCGATTATCAATCATTGCAGCGGTCTTTGCGGAACGTATGTTCTAGACAAGGGTTCTTTAATGTACAAACCATATGTCGGCGTAGGTTTCAATCTGGTCGGAGAAAAGAGTTTCGATGACTCGTCTGCAGAAGTCGGTGACGCATCAAGCATGGGCGGCGTTTGCGTGACTTACGCATCCGACATACCAATATCTGCAGAAATGCGCCTCGGTGAAGAAATGGATGCATCCATCGACTACGCAGTACCAGCCGTATTACTCCCCAAGAGTTCCGGCACGACAAAACGTATCGCATGGCAGGATTTCAAGCAGCCGGCCTGGTACAAAGGCCAACCGATATCTGGAGAAAAAGCTGCAGCACACCTCGCGGCTATCACCTTCAAGTTCCAAGGAGAAAGTGGCTCTACAGGCACCTTCAACATCGCTGCCGTTGGCCCATACGATGGTTGCGAGGCTTCTCAATTCCCGATCTTCAGGCCGACAACCCAAGTAAATCCGCCAGACCCGATTGATCCGCCAAATCCGATCGATCCACCACCGACCACAAACGACTTTACAACCTGGTTTGGATTTGATGGCATCGAACAAATTCATACTGGATATGACGTCGGTACAGAAACATCCGGCTACTGGTTCTATTACGGCGACGATATCGACGGTGGAAAATCCAGAATTATTTGGCCAGAACTCCTCGGCCACGAATACAATCCAGAATCCCTGCTACCTGTCATTGAACATTGTGGCGGCGTTTGCGGTACGGCAATCCTTGACGAGGGTGATTTGTATTACCAACCGTTTGTCGGCATAGGTTTCAACTTGGCTGGTGAGAATAACGACGGCAATATTGCTACAGCTGACGCTGCAGGCATGGGTGGAATCTGCATTACCTACTCCTCAGATGCAGCACCAACACTTGAAATGAGCCTCGGTGATCATTTGGACGCAACCTTGGAATACGCATTACCGGCAGTATCTCTCCCGAAGAGTCCTTCCGGTACAACAAGGTTTATCCCATGGTCCTCTTTCAAGCAGCCTTCCTGGTACAAGGGCAATACGTCATACACCGGTGAACAGGCTTCCAGAACACTCGCGGCCCTCAGATTCAAGATTCAAGCCTCTGCGGGCAAATACAATTTCAACATCCAGGAAATTGGTCCGTATAACGGCGGCGTTTGCGGTGTCACAGCAGCAGCCATCACCAACAAGGTAAAAAATCGTTAAAACAAAGTCCCATACATCTCCTTATGTAGAAAGTCCCGCCAAATGTGCGGGACTTTTCCTATGAAAAAATCCGGCCTCGTAAGAGGTCGGATTTTTAATTTCAGCAGCAAAGACTTCACTGGCTCCTTCGCTGTTGGCGTCAGGATGACGAAACGAAGGATTATTCCTTATCCTTTTCCTTATCGTGGCAATGGCACGGGCAATGATAGCAGTCACCCGTTTCGGCGTAGTCCTTGCCAGTCCAGCAGTAAGTGCAAAGGTCTTCTTCCGGGAGGCCGATAGCCTGGATCAAGTCGTCAATGCGCTGGAACGCAAGCGACGTGAGGTTCAGCTTCTTGCGGATGTATTCGACCATGTCCTTGTACGGCTGGCCATTCGGATCGGTGTACTTGTCGAGATCGGCGTTTTCACCTTCCTGGTCGCGAATGTAACGGCGCGTGATGAGGTCGTATTCATTCTTGGAGCGGGAGAAGTTGATGAACTTGCACGGATAAACGAGCGGCGGGCAAGCGATACGCATGTGCGTTTCCTTGCAGCCCATCGAATAAAGTTTTGCAGCCTGCTTGCCGAGCTGTGTTCCGCGAACGATGGAGTCATCGCAGAAAACGAGGCGGCGGTCCTTGATGAGTCCCGGAATCGGGATGAGCTTCATCGAAGCGACATGTTCGCGCTGGCGTTGGTCCTGCGGCATAAAAGAGCGTGCCCAAGTCGGGGTATATTTCACGAACGGACGAGCAAACTTGATGCCGGCTTCGTGCGCATAACCTAACGCATGAGACGTACCGGAGTCCGGAATACCGCAAGCAGCATCGGCTTCGGTCGGGGTGCGCTTGGCGAGAGCCGAACCGCAACGGTAGCGTGTCATTTCTACGTTACGTCCTTCGTAGCTCGATGCCGGGTAACCGTAATAAACCCAGAGGAACGAACAAATTGCCATCTTCTTGCGCGGTTCCACGAGCACTGTTTCGCCATCCGGCGTGAGCTCGACCACTTCACCAGGACCCAAATCGCGGACGTATTCGTAACCGAGGTTCGGGAGAGCGCAGCTTTCTTGCAAAGCAATCATCGCACCGTTCTTTTTGCCGAGGATGATTGCCGTACGTCCCCACTTGTCGCGACACGCATAAAAACGCCCCGTACTATCCATAATGAGCACGGAGCAACTTCCCTTGACTTTGTCCTGAACGTACTTGAGACCGTCAATAATTGAATCCTGCGTCGCGATAAGCGCTGAAACAACTTCGGTCGGACCGACCATGCCACTCGTTGTCGAGAACTGAAGTTGCATGCAGTTGTTGCGGAAAAGTTCGTTCTTGATATCTTCGATGTTCGTAATGAGACCAACCGTCACAATCGCGAACGTTCCCAGCTTGGAGGTCATGACGAGCGGCTGCGGGTCTGTGTCAGAAATGACGCCTAAGCCAACCTTGCCAGAAAAATGTGAAAGATCGTGCTCGAACTTGCTGCGGAACGGAGTGTTCTGGATGTTGTGAATCGAGCGATGGAAAACTCCATCTGATTTCAAAACAGCCATGCCGCCGCGATGAGTGCCGAGGTGAGAATGGTAGTCGGTTCCGTAAAAGAGATCGCAAACGCAATCTTCTTTGGAAATAACACCACAAAAGCCGCCCATATAAGACTCCTGGATAGAAAAGGATTTTCCACATACAAAAATAGAAATCTTGAGCCGTATGCAAAGACTAAACCTGAAAAATTTTTATTTCAACCGCCAGGCAAGCCCGCAAACGGCAATATTTTTTGCTTACGCACCCAGTTGGAATAAGCCCCATTTTGATTCGAGAACATTTAAGTATATATTGATATAAGTGCCAGCTTGAACGTGTATGCGAGGGGTTCCGTGTCTGCGATTAGTGCAGTATCTGCAAATAGAACTGCATAATGATGCCACACGGATTGTGAAAAAACTAACGTTTTTTCTTTCTGGTAATTTAATGCTATCCATGTGGCAAATAATGAGAATAGAGGTATGCGATAGGTAAAGTGACTGCGACTGGTGCCGTGTAAGCGATTTCAATCACCATGAAATGCCGTTAGGCATTTCGAATCCGTGTGGCAAAGATGCAGTATGCAGTGGTTGGTGGTTAGTGGTTAGGGGTATGCAATCGGTGCCGTATCCGCGATTGGTTCCGTGTAAGTTGGCCCCGGAACGGGGTCCGGGGTGACAATGCAATCGGTGCCGTATCCGCGATGTTCTACCTACCACCTACCCCCTACAACCTACTTCCTGTAATACGCACCTTTCGCCTTGCGGCCTTCGTTCACGCGGCGGCCCTTGAGGTCGTATGTTTGCTTGGTGCGCGGCAGCATGCGAATCTCGCCGGTGGCGGGGTTCATGCGACCGATGACGGTCGGGCGTTCGCCGCTCGCACTATCGCCATACACGATGACAATGTCCATGCTATTGAGCGAAGCTGTCTCGCTTGCAGCAACCGCCGCTGGCGTTTTAGCAGACAAACTGTTCTCGGCAGAACTTGCCGGGGCAAGCGCATCCGCAAAGCGATATCTGGAGACCTGCGACGCCTTCGGCTCGGAATCGTCCTTGCAATCCAAGCCATTGTCTGTTTTCTTGCATTCCACCAAGTAGGCACGGAACGGATTCGCCCAGTTGTTGCCTCCGAACTGCACGAACTTGCCGATGGATGCTCCATTGCGGGCGGAACCCGCAAAGGCCCAAAGGCGGCCTTCATTAATTATACCAGTTCCCTTCGGCCATTCTTTTTTCTGGAGGGTTCCACGGAACACCCAGTTGCCTACAGGAGCATCGCCCACACGATTATTATTTTCATCAAATTCGCGCCACTTGACGAGCGTAACGGCGTCTTTGATTCCGAGCGTAGCCGATTCCATCTCGATCATGTACGGCGTGTAAGCCTTGAGTTCGCCCGAGTAATTGCTGCAATTTCGATTTGGATTCACCTTCCCCTTTTCCGCGCCTAATGTCGCGTTGCACCAGACGTATCTCATACCCACAGCATTATTGCCATCTATTTTGGTAATGCCATCGAATTCAATAACCGACCTCACGCCTGTCAGATTTTTCGCATTGATGTCGAACGGGAACATGATGGTTGCGTAACCGCTGTTGGGCGTAAACGCGCGGTTGAATATGACCGACTCGACATCGATATCCTGATCAATGGCGACAGCATCCGTTCCGTCGTACTCGCCGTCGATGACCGCACGCGTGCCGTTTCCGTCCTTCAACACTTGCACGGCGGCGTAGTTGTGAACGACCTCCGGGACGATGGAGAACTTCACTTTTTTCGTTCCTTTATAGTCGCCCTTGCTCGTGAACACCATAGTGTATTCGCCGACATCTTTAACAAGCGAAGGAGTAACGGTCGCCGTGTAATCCGTATTCTTGACAAGTTCTTTACCCTCAGAATCAGTAACCTTGTACGTCAATTCAATTTCGTCGCCAGTATAGTAATAGTAAGGTTGAATTCCGCTAACAGTCGTATTTTCAAGACTTTGCTGGGAAACTGTAAAGTTCACGGTTTTCGAGCCAATATAACCTCCATTTTCTTTCGCTGTAACGGTAAGCGTGTAGTAGCCAGCATCTTTAACAGGCGAAGGTGTGACGGTTACCGTGTAATCCGTATTCTTGACAAGTTCTTTACCCTCAGAATCAGTAACCTTGTACATCAAGTCAATTTCGTCGCCAGTATAGGGATAATTAGACAGAATACCGCTAATGCTCGCAAATTTCAAGCTATTTTTATTACAGATTGGACGAAGCGTTTTGCCACCGATTATGCCACCGATATTGGGTTCATCTTTGACTATAATTATTTCGCCATTTTCCTCATAGTAAAGCTGTTTGTTACCTTGCTTATAAAAATCAAAACCAATCAACACATTGCCATAGCTGCTGGCATATATGAAGTCGTCCTCGTTTGTTCCCTCAAGGTATATAAAGTCATCTCTTGTAGGGCAGTCAAGTCCTGGACCCATACCAACAGCCAATCCCCCGCCATTGGCCGTTACTTTTCCACCGAAGATCATGATTCCTCCGCCATGTCCTTCTTTTCCGCCGCCAATGCCTGCCCCATTATGTCCTCCCGTAGCTGTAACTATTCCACCTTCGATGATGACATCGCTATTCGAACTTTTTAGTCCACCGCCAATGCCTGCCCCATTAGTTCCTCCCGTAGCCGTAACAAATCCGCCATTGACGGTGATTGTTCCGCCATGTCCTCCACTTCCGCCGCCAATGCCAGCCGCATTAAGTCCTCCCGTAGCTGTAACAAATCCGCCATTGACGGTGATTGTTCCGCCATAAACCGCTTCATTTCCACCGCCAATGCCTGCCCCATTAGTTCCTCCCGTAGCTGTAACAAATCCGCCATTGACAGTGATTGTTCCACCCCAACCACCACGATTACAACCGATAGCAGCAGCACCAGTCACGCCTTCTGCATAGAGCGAACCCAAACCATCGATAATCAACTCGTTTTCGCTCGGTATCATTTTATTATCGCTCGACACATTAATGCCTTTTGACGCAGTAAGAGTTTTGCCCTCTTCTAGGATGAGCTTTACAACTCCTATGACAACAATCCGTTCATCAATGGTAACGTCGTTCGACACTACGTAAACTCCGTTCGTCATTGCTGTAGTTGTTGCTGTTACAGGAATTATTCTATCAGCTACAGTAAAATTGACCGTTTTCGTTCCCGTATAAATTCCATTTTTTCTCGACGCAATGGTAAGCGTGTAATCGCCAACATTCTTGACTGGCGACGGACTGAAGGATACCGTGTAATCCGTTCCCTCGACAAGCTCTTTTCCATCAGAATCCGTAACCTTGCCCGACATGATTATCTCGTTGCCGGTATAGTAATAGTAAGGCTGAATTCCGCTAATAGTCGCATTTTCAAGACTTCGCTTGACAACAGCGAAATTCACACTTTTCGAACCCGTATAAATGCCATCTTTTTTCGCCGCAATGGTAAGCGTGTAGTCGCCAACATCTTTGACCGGTGACGGAATGAAGGTTACCGTGTAATCCGTATTCTTAACAAGCTCCTCGCCCTTGACATTCGTAACCTTGTACGTCAAAGCGATTTCTTCGCCGGTATAGGAATAATAATGATTTACACCGCTGACATACAAGCCATTTTTTTCATAAATCGGACGAAGCTTCTTGCCACCAATATTATCCGCACTCTCCACAATTACTTCTTTACCATTTTCTTCATAATAGAACGGTTTGCCGTCAACAAATTTGATTGTTTCAACGTTGCCATAGCTGCTAGCATAGATAAAATCATCCTCATTTGTCCAACCAAGCGTCACAGAACCACTTGCAGGAGCACTAAGCCCTGGCCCAATACCAACAAAACTGCGCCCGCCATTTGCCGTAACTTTTCCGCCAGTGATTTTGATTGTTCCGCACAAGCCATACGCTCCAGCCCAAGATCTATATCCACCGCCAATGTCAGAAGCCCACACTCCTCCTGTAGCATTGATAATTCCTCCCTTAATAGTGATATCGCCGCCTTCTCGATTGTTTACCGATCCGCCGATACCAGCGGCATAATCGCCTCCGCGAACATTGACAATACCATTTTCGACAACCAACGAGCCGACTTCATAATCTCCGATACCAGAATTTCCTGATTCACCGTTAGCATTGAGCGTACCTTTGCCATCTATGGTCAATTTGTTCCCTTTCGACAATTTAATGCCTTTCGATGCGGTAAGTGTCTTGCCCTCATTTAAAAAGAGCGTCACATCGCCTTTGATGACAATCCGTTCGTCAATGGTAACATCGCTAGACACCCAGTAAATTCCGTTCGTCATTGCTGTAGTTGTTGCAGTTACAGGGATTACACCAACATCGTTTACAGTAAAACCGACTGTTGTCTTTCCCGTATAAGCGCCACCATCTTTCGCCGTAATGGTAAGCGTGTAGTCACCCTTGTCCTTAACAGGATATTTGTCCAACGATGCAGTGTAATCCGTGTTCTCGATAAGCGCTTTGCCTTCGATATCCGTAACCTTGTACGTCAAGGCTATTTCTTCGCCGGTATAGGAATAGTAAGGCTGAATTCCGCTGATTGATACACCCACGATATAGCATTTCGTGCCATCCCAAACGGGTTTTTCCATACTGAAATCATCTACAGGAGCTGTCAAATAAGCCATATAGCTATTCTTCACTATCACGCTTCCAGCATTCTTTTTTACAAGGTCCAAATTGTCCATATTTTGATTATCTTGCAGAATATACAAGCTATTCGAAACAATCTTTGAGCCCCCCTCTTCGCCCCATCCGAACAAAACACCCTTGGCAGTTTCGCCACCCACAAGTTTACCCTTGAATATGCTGTTTTCAATGGTAATGTCACTAGAAAGGCCATGTCCGAGAATGCCGCCAATGTGAGTACCGCCGTCAATCGTAGCAGATACTATGCACGAATCTATCCTGTTGCCCTTTCCGGCAGAAAAACCCACAATGCCGGCAGCATGGATTCCGCCCGTGATTTTCCCCGCTAAGGTAAGGTTCTTTATCGTAGCTCCACTAATGTAGCCGAACAAAGCCGTACCGGAATTATCCTTGTCGGTAATATCCGCCGTAATGGTATGTCCGCCACCGTCGAAAACACCAGAAAAAGCCCTATCCTGCGAGCCGTTTCTTACACCCACTTTTGTAGAAACGGAAATGTTATCATTAAGCTTTATATACTTGCCTGAATAGGTTTCGCCTTCGTTCACGGATGCCGCAAAATCATCCCAGTCTTTTTTACTGCTAATAATGTAAGGGGGAGCGACCGAAAAGCTAACAGTTTTCGAACCCGTATAGAAGCCACCGTCTTTCGCCGTAATGGTAAACGTGTAATCGCCAATATCCTTGACAATAAACACATCCTTAACGAGAGTACCGTTCAAAGAAGCTGTGTAATCAGTTCCCTCGACAAGTTCCTTGCCTTCGAAATCCGTAACCTTGTACGTCAAGCTTATTTCTTCGCCGGTATAGGAATAGCAAGGCTGGACTCCGCTGACAGTCGCATTTTCTAGACTTCGCTTGGCAACTGTGAAATTCACGTTCTTCGAACCTGTATATGCCCCATTTTCTTTTGCTGTAATGGTAAGCGTGTATTCACCGGCATCCTTGACAATAAACACATCCTTAACGGGTGAGCCGTTCAAAGAAGCCGTGTAATCAACCCCCTCAACAAGTTCCTTACCCTCGATATCAGTAACCTTGAACGTCAAGGCTATTTCTTCGTCGGTATAGGAATAGTAGGGTTTTACGCCACTGACGTTTGCATATTTCAAGCTATTTACATCATCATAAAGTGGACGAAGAATCTTTCCTTTGGCTTCGTTAATTTTTTTAACAATCATATTTTTACCATCTACTTCATAATAGAATGGTTTGTCATCCGCAAATTTAATTGATTCTTTGTAATAACGATCAGCATATATAAAGTCATCTTCATTTGTCCAGCCTAGTGTTACCGTACCACTTGAAACATGATCGTATCCCGGTCCAATGCCATAATAATCGCTATTCCTTTGTTTTGCCGTTACTCGCCCACCATTGATGACAATTGTTCCGCACACGCCACCTGTAATAAAAATATCAATTGCATTTATTTTGACACTGGTTCTACCGCCACCAATGCCAGATGCCTGTGCGCCACCAGTTGCAGAAACGTCTCCGCCATTGATGATAATTGTTCCACCACCTATATTATAAATTGATCCACCAATACCAGCAGCCCCAGAGCCACCAGTTGCATTGATAACGCCATCTTCTATAATCAAAGTCCCGACATCATTGGCTCCAATCCCCGAATTATTCGTTTCACCATAAGCATTGAGCATCCCTTTGCCATCGATTGTCAGTTTGTTTCCTTGTGACAATTCAATGCCTTTCGATGCGGTAAGAGTCTTACCTTCGTCAAGGATAAGTTTCACATTTCCATTAATTAATATCCGCTCATTGACGGAAACATCGTCAGACACCCTGTAAGTGCCAGTAAACATCTGCATAGTCGCAGAAGTTACCATGTATTCCGGAACAACATAAAATATTGTACCATCACATGCTCTTTTTTCGACTGAATTTATTGCATTTAAGGGAATAGACGCAACCGACAAGAAAACTAAAGTTCCATACAATCCGACATACTCCGTCTTGTAGCAGTCCCTCACCGTCACGGTTCCTGCACTCATTCTTACAAGATCAAGATTGTCCGTTTTTTGGCCATCTTGTTGAATATAAAGGCAATTCGAAACACTCTTTGTACCGCCATTATCACCCCAGCCCACAAAAATACCCTTTGCCGTTTCACCACCCACAAGCTCACCCTTGAATACGCAATTGTCGATGGAAATATCGCTAGTGAGTACGTGTCCAAGAATACCGCCAATGTGAGAGCCGCCGTTGATTGTCGCAGACACGACACAGTTTTCAATCTTGTTGCCAGTACCATTTGAAAACCCGACGAGACCTGCAGCATGAATACCGCCAGTAACACTCCCGGCCAACGTCAAATTCTTTATCGTAGCACCACTAATGTAGCTGAACAAAGCCGTGCCGGGGTTATCCTCATCTTCAATTGATGCAGTGATGGTAAATCCGCCGCCATCAAACGTACCTGAAAAAGGAGAGGCAAGCGTACCATCGCTTTTGACCACACCCACTTTTTTAGTAACGGAAATATTCTCATTGAGCTTGAAAAACTTTCCTACAAACGTGTAACCTCGACTTACTAAATCTGCAAATTCATCCCATTGACTTGCTTTACTGATAATGTACGGAGCTTCTTCCGTGCCACTACCCGACAACGAAACATTTCTCAAAACAACATAAAATTTGGTGCCGTCCACCGCGGTCCTTTCAACAAACAAAGTAGCATCAATAGGGGGATTCAAATAAGCGAGCGTTCCATACGTGCCGACTTCCGCCGTCTTGTAGCAGTCCGTCACAGCCACGCTTCCAGCGTTCATTTTCACAAGGTCAAGATTGTCCGTACCTTGACCATCTTGTTGAATGTAAAGGCAGTTTGAAACAGTCTTTGTGCCGCCATTATCACCCCATCCAAAGAAAACTCCCTTGGCTGTTGAACCACGCACAAGTTTTCCATTGAACACACAGTTGTCGATAGCGATGTCACTCGAGCTCCCATGTCCGAGTATGCCGCCAATGTGCGTACCGCCATTGACCGTAGTTGACACCACACAATTTTCAATTCTGTTTTCCGTTCCTTCAGAAATTCCGACAAGGCCTGCAACATGATTCTTGCCGCTGACAGATCCCTTCACAGTGAGGTTCTTGATGGTCGCCCCTTTAATGTAGCTGAACAAAGCTGTGCCGACACCTTCTTCATCATTAATGGAAACAGTAATGGTGTGGCCGCCACCATCGAACGTGCCCGAGAAAGGCTTATTCGGCGATAGACTTGGATCAGATAAATTCATAGACATGAACCATTTGCCGATTTTATTCGTAACAGGAGCATCCTCAGTGCCAATATTCGCACAAAGCTTTATAAACTTGCGCTGATACGATGATGACATCATGCTTCCTTCAGCGTTCACTTTTGCAGCAAACGCATTCCAGTCATCCACGTCTTGAATCAAGTAAGGGTCCGACGGTTCACCGGTGCCCGAAATATCGCCGTCTTTCGCCATTGAGGGAGCGACGGCGAGGAGTGAGAAGATTAGCGTTAACGCTATGCGGTGGCCGATGTGGAAGGGACGCATGTTAAGGAGGAGATTAGTGAGAGACATAAGGGTGAACTCGTTTTTAATAGTAGCTAGTGAAAAGTTTTTAGTGATTAGGGGTTAGTATGCAGGGATGCAAAAAGGTAGGAGGTATGGGGTATGAGGTCGCCCGCAAAGCGGACTTTGGGGTATGGGGGAATGCAATCGGTGCCGTGTAAGCTGGCCCCGGAATGGTTCGACAAGTTCACCAACCTTAATCCGGGGTGACAATGCAATGAGTGTCGTATCAGTAAGGGGAAAATGCGTGCCAAAAGCACAAAAAGGCACCTCGCTACCGCGTGATTCCAACCTAACACCCTACACACCACAACATGTCGTGCTTCCTGCACGAACTGGAGTGATTCTGATTTTTTCATTACATAAAATTTATCAATCGCAAACAGGCTTGTCAATCCAAAGCACGAACGATGTGACAAAGGTCAAATGGGCAGCGATGCCGCGATTTTTAATACAGCACCCGAAACGGGTCCGGCATGAAATTCCTAACCCCTACAACCTACAACCTATAACCTAATACGAAGCGTTACGAAAGCGAAGCGACTTCTTCGTCGGTGAGGAACCGCCAGCCGCCCTCGCCGAGCGTGCGGTCAAGAAGGACAGGGCCAATGGCAATGCGTTCAAGCGTCTCGACGTGATTGCCGACAGCGGCGAACATGCGACGAACCTGATGGTACAAGCCTTCGCCAATCGAAATCATCACAGCATCGCCATCAACTTCGATTTCGCGAGCCAACACCGGGCGGCGTTCGTCCTTGAGCATCACGCCAGCCAAGAGTTCCGCTTTTTGCGCGTCCGTAAACGGTCGGGCAAGCGTCACGCGGTACTTTTTCCAAAGACCCTTCTTCGGACTTTCGACTTTATGAATAAAGTCACCTTGATTCGAGAGCAATAAGAGTCCCGACGAATCGGCGTCCAATCGGCCAACGGACTGGATTCCCATCGCGGTAAAGCGGTCCGGCAATAGTTCATAAACGGCCTTATGGTCGCGAGCGTTGTGGCTGCACTCGACATCGGTCGGCTTATAGAGCATCACATACAACTTCTCAACCGTCGGCGCTTCTTCGCCGTTCACCGTAATGGATTCAGGGCGTTCTTTGAATTCCATGAACGGATCTTCAAGCACTTCGCCGTTCAATTCCACAAGTCCCATACGGACAAGTGCACGTGCATCCTTGCGGCTACCGAAGCCCATCGAGGCAAGCAAACGTTCCAAAGTCAAAGCGGGCATCAGTCCTCCAAAATAAGGTCAACAATTTTTTTGCGGATAAATCCGATTTCCGGGAGTTCTTTTGTCTTAAGCACATGCGCCCGGCGGCGCCAAAAAATGAATGTCAAAATTCCAGCCAGCACAAGCGTTTCCAAAACAAAGCAGAAAATACGGAGCAACGTAATACTCAAGCGAACGTTCCCCGTCGCACGGAGTTCTTTTTCGTGAAGCCAGTCCATCCGCAAGTCCCAATCGCCAACAAACGGGTACGCTTTCAAAATTCCGTTCAACGCAGCGATATAGCCCATAGTGACATAGTCCGAGCGGATTCCCTCGACAAAGCAATCGCTAAAACGGATTCGGAACAAAGAAAATACGGCAGAAATAATTTTCAAAACATACTTAAACGCCCGAGCATCCAAGTCCGGTGTCAAAATAATCGTCCAGAATTCACGGTCAGTAAGCTTTGGCTTCTCTTTCTTCGGCTTTTCTTTTTTCTCGGATTCAGGCTTAGCAGACTCCGATGAATCCTGATTCTTCGGCTCCTGAATAGCATCGTCACCACTCTCGTCTTTCGCCTCTCGTCTCTCGTCACTCGTCTCTCGTCTAGCATCAGACGATTTCACTTCGATAGGTTTTGAAGCCAGGACCTTGGGCTTATCTTTTTTTGCTTCATCAACTTTAGACTCAGCGGGAGCGGCCTTAAGTTCTTCCCTAGAGGCAGCCGGAGCTTTCGCTTCAACTACGACATCGTCACCTCTATCGTCTATCGTCTTTCGTCTTTCGTCTAAACATTCTAGATCCTTCGACTTTCCCCTATCACTACGCTCCAAGGTTCGCTCAGGATGACACGATGTTGCAGGCTTCGCCACCTCAGCTAAGTCTGTCTTTGTGGATTCTATCGTCTTCGGCTCCAGAATGACATCACCATCACTATCGTCTTTCGCCTCTTTTCCTTCACCCTCACCATCTTTCGTCTCTAGTCTCTCGTCTAACCCCGCCCCTCTATCGTCTATCGTCTTTGGACAATCGCTTCGCTCTTGTCCCAAATGCTGATCTCGGTCATGCCCAAGCGAGCTTGGTCGCGACTCTCGATCTACGCATTTGTCGTCTCCCCCCTTCCCCCATTTCTTCTCGTACTCATAAACTTTCTTTTTGAAGAAAAAGAAAAACGCCCGTGCACCGCGTTCGCCCGCTTCAAATTCAATCCGAACAGAAAACGGGAATAGCAGTAGCACAAGCGCTACAACGAGAATAGAACAAAAGAACCAGAAAAAAAAGCCCATTACTTTTCGGCTTCGTCAGCCTTCTTGCTGATAATATCAATCAGCTCGGCAAAGCTCTTGTCTTTGAGAATCTTGCTGAACTGTTCCTTGTAATTGCGAGCCGTCGAAAGGTCGTCGATGACCAAGTCCCAAGCTTTCCACTTGCCGTTCACGGTCGTCATCTTGTATTCGAGCACGGATTCCTTGCCCTGGTTCCACAAGTGAGCCACAACGCGAGCTTCGTCATCGCCCTTCATCTTTGCGGGTTCGTAAATGGTAGAATCGGCACGGTAGAGTTCAAGGCGGTTGGCACTGGAATTGCGAACCATGCGCTGGAATTCCGTCACGAACTTCTGCTGAGAAGCTTCATCCTGGGCTTTCCAGACGCTAGAGGCCAAGGACTTCTTAGCCAAGAGGGCAAAGTCGAAAGAATCGTTCAACAGATTTTTGACGCGTTCCGTTTCTTTGGCGGTGCGTTTCGACTTCTTGATAATGTTCTGCAATTCAACGTCCTTGCTCTTGACGACAGATACAGGATCTTCGGCGGCAAAAGACAAGAGCGAAGCACAAGCAATGGCAATAAGAATTTTCTTAAACATCATGATTCTCCTCATTTTTTATTTAAAATACGAATTATATTCGCCAAGAGACAACCCCATCTTTGCCACTAATCCGGCAAATTCGACATTATATCGGCAAACTGCGAAATAGTAATCTTTTTTCATGCTTACATTCTGCGTATAAGCCGAAACGAGTTCACCGGTCTGGGATTTGTCCAAGTCATATTTCATGGCCGCCCCTTTCAAAAGAGCTTCGGATGCACGGAGACTTTCACGCAAAGCATCGAGCTTTTCCTTGGCGGCAACCACCTGGTAATACTGCTCCACAGCCTTAGCCACAAGACCGTCCGTTGCATAATTTTCTTTCAGCTGGAGGCCACGGTATTCCGTTTTCGCCTGGCGGTAATCTTCCCAGTTCTTCCAGAAGTTCAAACGGTAGCGGAGACCGACACCGATAAGCCCCGAAATCTTGTTCACCGCATCTTGAGCGAAGGCGCTCTTTTGCAACACGTTGCGGTTTCCGGCCCAGCTCTTG
>JAEEGK010017943.1_pt1 | contig 15360 bp, 6 predicted proteins | sample 8958771 | NCBI WGS metagenome assembly JAEEGK01 (sample SAMN16246547, study PRJNA631951) | gut metagenome | biome: gut microbiome; feature: rumen; material: SC-attached | host: Bos | place: Iran: Karaj | collected 2018-10 | reverse complement strand
AAAAAAAACAATTAATAAAAAAAAAAAAAAAACAAAAGAAAAAAAATATTTAATAAAAAATAAAATAAATATAACAGATATAAATAATATTAAATCAACAACATATAAAAATTTAAATAATAAAAATAAAATTAAAGAAGGTTTTGATAATTCTTTTCTTATTAAAACACCTAAATATAATATACCAAAAAAAATTGAAAAAAATAAAAAATTTTTAAATAATAAATCTAAAAATAAACAAATTAAACAAAATTTAAATAAAATATCTATTAGAGAAAAAGAATATTTAAAATTAGAAAAAAGTACAAAAAATCAAGGAAAACCAAAAATAAAAATATCAAGAAATAATGAAAATATAAAAAGTGCAAATAGTGTTTATGATACAGAAATAAAAAATCAATCATCTTTTCATAATTTTAAATATAATAATTTAATAATAAATAATGAAACAGAAAAAATAAATCCTAATATAAATAATTCAGATTTAATCAAAGAAAAAGAAGATAATAAAAATAATAAGAAATATTATCAAACACAAAATAATAATTCTATCGAAAAAAGAGATAAGAAAAATTATATAAAAAATAAATTATTAGAACAAAATAGGTTAAATTTAGATTCTAAAGATAAAATAAATATATCGAAAACTAATAATATATTCAAAAAATTAGAAAAAAATAATAAAAAAGAAATAAAACAAATAAATAATTATTGTTATGATAAAAAAGATAACAATATTTTTTCTAGTTCTACAAAATCTAATAATGATTCTATCAAATCAAAATCTAATAAAAATGGTGATAAAAAAAGTATTATAAGTACTAATTTAACTAGTCATATAAATAGTAGAGGTATGATTATTCCTTTACATCGAAAAAAAATTGATTTTAATAATCAGTAAAGTATTTTAATATCTAATATTAATAATTAAATAACTCATAATTTATATTAATTTATAATAATTATATTATTATATATTAACATTATTTTTATCCATATTCATTAAAATATATTATATTTACCTATATTCCTAATTATAAATAAATTAAATTAAATATTGAGTATTTTTTCTTAATAATCATTAAAATATTATTTACTTTATCTCTATTCAAAATTTGTATAACTTTTTAATTATTAGATATTTTGTTTTTTTTTCTTTATTTTATTTTAAACATTTTATTTTTTTTAGCTCAATAATTACTTATAAATAAATAATTTCCAGCACAAAATTTATTTATAAATAAATAATTTTTAGAGCAATATAATATTTTTTTATTTATAAATAATTTTCAGCTCAATATTTATTTCTATATAATTTTTAGCTTTTATATATTTATTTTTCATTCATTTTCAACTCAATTTTTATATTATCTAAATAATTTCTGCTCAATATTTATTTCTAAATAATTTCCAGCTCAATATTTCTTTATTTAAAATTTTCATCTCAATATTTATAAATAATTTTCAACTCAATATTTATTTATATACAATTTTTTGCTGAATTATTTTTAAAACAGATTTTTTATTTAAATATCCATCAAAAATTTCTCACTTAGAATTTAAATAAAAAAATTTTATTAAAAAACACAACAAAAATTTCACCCTTAAAATTAATATAAAAAATTTAATTAAAAAAAAACAACAAAAAACTCATCCTTAAAAATTTAAATAAAATTAAATAAAAAAAAACTTTGAATTAAAAAAACTTAAAAAAAATTTTAATGAATGAAATTTTACTTTAAAATAAAACTAAAAATTCTTGTTAAAAATAATAATTTTATTTATTAAATTCTTTTAATATTTTTTTATCACCACAAATTAGATTACAATCCTTACCAATTCCTAAGAACATATAATCAATATTAGTAACATTATTAGTATTAAAATTAGATAAATTTAAAGAAGTTAAAGAATAACATTTATGGAACATATCAATCATATTAGTAACATTATTAGTATTAAAATTAGATAAATTTAAAGAAGTTAAAGAAGAACACCTAGAGAACATATAACTCATACTAGTAACATTATTAGTATTAAAATTAGATAAATTTAAAGAAGTTAAAGAAGAACAAGAAGAGAACATATAACTCATATTAGTAACATTATTAGTATTAAAATTAGATAAATTTAAAGAAGTTAAAAAATAACAACCACAGAACATACCCCTCATATTAGTAACATTATTAGTATTAAAATTAGATAAATTTAAAGAAGTTAAAGAAGAACACCTAGAGAACATATAACTCATATCAGTAACATTATTAGTATTAAAATTAGATAAATTTAAAGAAGTTAAAGAAGAACAACCAGATAATAAACCACCGAACATATAACTCATATCAGTAACATTATTAGTATTAAAATTAGATAAATTTAAAGAAGTTAAAGAAGAACATTTATAGAACATACCATTCATATCTTTAACATTATTAGTATTAAAATTAGATAAATTTAAAGAAGTTAAAGAAGAACAATAACGGAACATATCACTCATATCAGTAACATTATTAGTATTAAAATTAGATAAATTTAAAGAAGTTAAAGAAGAACAATCATAGAACATATTTCTTAAGTTTTCTAATGGTTTTTTTATTTTAAATCTTAACATATATTTTTTTTCATTTTTAAACTGATATTTAAATTGGAAATTAATTTTTTGATTTTCTAAAAATATTTCAATTGAATTCTCAAAATCTTTTTTATTATTATATTGTTTATATTTATCATCATTACTTTCAAAATAATTTAATAAATTAATATCTTTATTAACATTTTTTTTAATATCATAAATACCAATAATTTCATTTTTAAAATCTTCTTTATGAAAATTATTTTGAATATCATTTAAAATTGGTTGAAAATAAGTTCCTCTATTACATTTATCTTTAAATTCTCCTTTATTAACTTTTCCACAATGAATTCCAATAACAGATAAATTTCTATTTGAATTTAAAACAGGAGAACCTGAAGCACCAGGCTGAGTAGAAATATTATAATACATTTGATTATTATTATTTATCTTTAGAATTTCTCCACTATCAAAATAAGGAGAATCTTCATTTCCAATAAATTGAATAATAACAAAATTATCATTTTTATATTCTTCATAAGCATTATTATTATTTATATCATTATCAATTGTTAAATAATTATTATATGGTTCATTATCAAATATTTGAATACATGTATAATCTAACTCTTCATTTGTATATGTAAATCTATTTTCTGTTATTTTAATTGTATTTATAATATTATTATACATAAATTTGATTATTGAATTTTTGATAATATTTTTTTCATTTAACACATGATTATTTGTAAATAATGCTTTCATTTCTTTTCCTTTTATATTTATTTTACAAAAGAATCCTGTACCATTTTCATCATCATTTTCTCTTAATATTTTACATATTGTATCTAATTTTTTTTGAATTCTGTTTACTTCTTTAAAAGGGATTAATCTTCTTTCTCCTATTATTATGTCTTCTGGAATATAATCTCTTTCATTCTTTTTATCTTTTTCTTTATGTTCTTTAAAAGTTTTATTTTCTTTGATGGCACTTCCACATGTTTCCATTTTTTTTATAATTTTTTAATCCTTTTTTTCATTTATTTATATTTATTATAATATTTATAATTTATTATTAAGATAAAGAAATTATTTGAAATTTATTTTTAAAAATAAGATTACTTTAAAAAATAATATATCTTTCCTTAATTGAATTAAAAAAAATAAAAAAAAATTTTTTTATTGATTAAAATATTTATTTTGATTGAATATTTATTATTTATTCTTTATTTTAAGTTTTTCATATTGGAACTCATTTTTTTATCCATTTACTATATTGGCATTTAAAGTGAGAATTTCTTGTGATGGAAAAACTGTTATTTCGTCTTTTATATAAAGTTTTGGGAATTTGTCATTTTTTTTAATTTTTTTTTTTCTTAAGAAATATAATATTAAAAAAAAATGGTGTTAAAGGATTATATAATTTTTTTAATATTATAAAAAATATTAAAATGTTTTCTACCACAAAAGCATTTATAATTGGTTTTTCAATTGAATAAAAATAGTCCATTTTACCTTTATTTTGGTAAATATAAGAAATATTTTTTTTTTCAAAAAAAAATACATTGAAAAAAAGTGATAAAGAAATATAAAACATAAATAAAAATAGTTTAATAATTCTTGCATTACCATCTATTGAAATTAAAAAAGTAAAAATCAATATGTGAGAATATTTTATTTGACTATAATAATATTGAAAAAAGTTTCTTTTATCATGAATAATTGCTTTTTCAAAAGGTAACTTATTTAATTCAATATCTTTCATTTTTTTTATTTTTTCCTCATTTTGAATAATATTTTTATTTGAATTGTTTATGTTTTGGTTTGATAATTTATTTCCATTATTTATTACATTTATAATATTATCTATATTTTCATTTTTTAATTCCTCAACAATATTTTTATTTATAATTTCATCCTCTAAATCTGTTTTTTTACTTTTAATATCAATATTTTTTTTCAATGTCATTGAAGAACACTTATCATCCTCTTTTTCATTTATATTTAAATCATTATTTTTATTTATATTTTCATTACATCCAGATTCCTTTTTTTTATATGAATTAATAGGAGATAAATTTAAATTAATGTTTCCAATAAAATTTATATTACTAGTACTTCCATCAATCTTTTTAAAAATTAATTCATCAATATTAATTTGTTTTTTAATATTATTTGAACTAATTCATATGAAGGAATTAGACCAACACCACAAAATAAGAATAATATAACAATTTCAAATATTAAAACATTAATAATTATATAACTTCCTATATTTCCTTTTAATCTTGTTATAGAAAAAACTTGATTATAACATTTATAAACTTTAAAATTAAATTTGTCAAAATCATTTGTTTTTACTTTTGAATTAAAATAACGAAAATTTATATAATTTAAATCAATATCTTCTTTAATACTACATTTACAAGTAACTGAAGCTTTATAATAATCAAAATGAATATATGAGCAATTTTCTTCACAAAAAGATATATTTAAATAATAATCTTTTTTTCTATCATCTAAAGTAACATCAGTCTCATTATCAGATGTAAATATTGAACATATATCAATATAAAAAGGATCTTCAACATTAAAAATATCATATCCATATTTATTATATATTTTAAATGCTTTTTCATAATTTTCTACTAAAGTTTTATTAATTGAAGTTGTGATATTAACTTTTGTACCTGAACATAAACTTAAATTTACTTTTGTCCCATTTGAAAGATAAATAGAATATTCAAATTGATTTACAACTTCATCTTCTCTATTTATTTCTATCTGTAAAATATATAATGAACTTGAACTATTAATTAATTCTAATTGTTTTAATATAGATTCACATTCTAAAATATCTAAAAAAAAATCTGATGAACTTGAAGTATTATTCCCAAATTTAATTATTGTAAGATTTTGAATATCTGAATTATTATTATAATATTTAGATACATTTTTTTTTATTTCCTCAAATATTTCTTCATTTGATTCAGAATCTTCATTAGTATCATCACTTTCATCAGTATCATTTTCTATATCATTTTCTTCAATTTTTCTTAATGTATTTTTTTTAGATGATAAAAAATAAACATTTTTTGATAAAATATTTGAATAATTGTTATCATGTTTTATTACTTTTAAATAAGGGACATTATTTAAAGAAAAAAAAATATTTTTAAGTTGAGTTTTATTCTCATATAAATTATTAATTTGTTCAAATGAATTATTATTTTTATTATATAGCCCCGACCTATTTAGAACTGATTTACTTTTTATAAAAACACAAAATGGAATGAAAAAATAGATTTTAAAAAAATTCATAATTTTTTATTAACTTAATTTATTAGTTATTTTAAACATTTATTGAATAATAATAAAAACATATTATATTGGTAAATTACATTCCATAAAATCATCTTCTCCACTTAAATATGGATGAAGCAATACTTCATCAATATTAATTCTTTTTTTAGGATTAGCACATAACATTTTTTTCATTAAATCAATAGAATCTTTATCTGCAGTATCAAAAGTTGATTCAAAAATTGAATCTTTTATTACTTTGTAATTAATTTTTAATTTAGGCTTTAAAACTTCTTCATCTTCTTTACTAAATCCCAAAAATCCAAAAATTAAATTGATCATTTCAAAATCAGTTGCTCCTGGAAATAATGGTTCTAAAAGAAATAATTCAGCCATTAAACATCCAAATGACCAAATATCAGCTGTTTTATCATATATTTTATTACCAAAAATAATCTCAGGTGCTTTATACCATTTTGTTCCTACTAAAGGAGTTAAATTTCCATTATTATAATTTGTAATAATTCTACTTGAACCAAAATCTCCTAATTTAACAATACAATTTTCATCAATGAAAATATTTCCTGGTTTAATATCTCTATGAATTATGTCATGATCATGTAAATATTTTAATCCTAATGCAATAGAACGAATAATTTTTTTAGTTTGAGCTACATGAAATGGTTTACTAATTTGTTTTATAACATTTGATAATGATGATGTACAAAATTCCATTTCAATTACAATGTTACTATGATGAACAAATACACTATTATATTTAACAATATGTGGATGAGTAAAATTCATAAGAACTAATAATTCTCTAAGAACTTGTTTATTTGGTGCATCTTCAGTTTTTTTTTGAGATATTTCTTTTAGAACTACTATATCTTTCGTTGTTTTATTTTTGCATCTTAAAATTGTTGAAAATTGAGTTTGACAAATTTGTTCAAGAACTACAAAGTTATTCATTTTTATTATTTTTAAAAATTTTTAATTTTTATTTAATTATAATTGTAATTTATACTAAATTTTTTATCATATTTTAATAAATAATATTATTTTAACAACTATTTAAAAATATTTATTACCATCATTTTTAATTTTATTTCAAAATGGTAAGATAAAAAACTCAAATAATTTAAATAGTCAAATAACAGTGCAAATATTAATACTTCGTTAAATGGAAGTAATAATTCGCTTCCAAATTTAAATAAAAATTTGAATAAAAGTTCTAGTATTAACAAAAAATTTGTATCAACTAATAGTATAACTCAAGTGAAAATCCCAGATCAAGGTTCAAATATAAAAGTAATATGTAGATTTAGACCAATAAATAAATCTGAACTTCAAAAAACAACAAAAAATTGTATAGAATTTGTATCATCTAATCAATTATTAATTTCTTCTGATTCAATTTTAAGTTTAAAACAAAGTTTTACTTTTGACAAAATATATGATGAAGATGCAGATCCTGAAGATATTTATAATTCTTCTACTAAAAGTGCAGTTTATGATGTTTTAAAGGGATATAATGGTACTGTATTATGTTATGGACAAACTGGTTCTGGAAAAACTTATACAATTGGACAGTTATATCCAAGAGTAATTAAAGAAATTTTTTCTTATATAAAATCAAATCCTCAAGAATCAATAAAAGTTCAAATTTCTTATTTAGAAATTTATATGGAAAGAATAAATGATTTAATAAATCCAAAAAATACAAATTTACAAATAAAAGAAACAAAACAAAAAAATATAATTGTTGATGGATTAACAACAATTTTAGTTGAAAATGAAAATCAAATGGAAACAATAATAAAAGCATGTTTAAAAAGTAGAATAACAGGTTCAACTGCAATGAATGAGTATTCTTCACGTTCTCATTGTATATTAATAGTAACTTTAATAAAAAAAGATTCGAAATTTGGAACAAAACGTAAAGGGAAATTATATTTAGTTGATTTAGCAGGAAGTGAAAAAACTTCAAAAACAAATGCAACTGGATTAAATTTAGAGGAAGCAAAAAAAATAAATAAATCATTAAGTGCATTAACAAATATAATTAGGGCATTAACAGAAAATTCAAGTGGAACAACAGTTCATGTACCATATAGAGATAGTAAATTAACAAGAATTTTGAGTGATAGTTTTGGAGGAAATGCAAAAACTTCATTAATTATTACTTGTTCAAAAAGTGAATATAATCAAAGTGAAACACTCAGTACTTTAAGATTTGGTGAAAGAGCAAAAAAAATTAAAAATAAACCAATTATTAATTATGATCAAGATAATAGTAAAGATGATTTAGTTAAACAAGTTCAATTGATGAAAAAAGAATTATTAAATAGAAGTTATAGATATGTTGATAATTTACAAATTGAAAATTTAAATGGTAGTGATATTTTAGGGGTAAATAATTCATTTTATCAAGAAAAAATTAATCAATTAATTGAAGAAATAAATTTGCTAAAAAATAAATTAGAAGGTTATGAAAAAGGAGAAGAGATGAAAAAAAATCAAATAAATATTTTAGATTCAATTTATGATGATCCTAAAGATGTAATTAATAATTTAAAAAAAGAAATTGAGAATTTAAATAAAGCCATTACAGAAAAGGAAGAAGCATTAAACCAATCTTTAATAAATATTAATACTCATAAAAATTTAAAAAATGAAGGTGATAAAAAAATTAAAGAATTAGAAAATGAAATAAATAATCTGAATAAACAAATTTCTGATTATAAAGAAAATGAAAAAATCAATAATCAAGAAATTATGAAATTGAATAAAAGTTTAGGAAATTTGAATCAAGAAAATAAAAAGAATTCTCTTACTTTAGGTAATATGATAGAAAAAAATGATTTATTACAAGAAGATAATAAAAAACTAAATGATATATTAACATCATTAAAAGAAAAAGATAAAGAAAATGTAAAAAATATAAATAAACTTCTTGAAAGATTATCAGAATTACAAAAAGAATATGAACAACTTCAAAAACAAGATTTAGAAAATCAAAACAATTTAAAAGAAAATGAAAAAAAAATGAATGATCTAAATAAAAATTTAGATCAATATCAACAAAAAGATGAATTAAAGAAAAAAGAAGTAGAAGAATATAAAAATGATTTAAAACAAAGTAGACAAAAATTAAATGATCTTACAAAAGAATTAGAAAAATTGCAAAAAGAATTAAAAGAAAGTAAATTAAGAGAAAAAATTTTTAATGAAAAAGATATAGAAAATAATGAACAATTAAGAAATTTAAAAAATGAAAATTCTGCTCTTCATACAACAATTTCTTCAATTAAAACAGAACATGGAAATACTTTAGATGATAAAAATAACCAAATCACAAAATTAAAAGCACAAATTTCAGAATATAATATTAAAGAAAAAGAATTCAGAAATTTGGCTGCAAAAAAAGAAGCTGAAATTGAAGATTTAAAAAAACAATTACTTTTACTAAAAGAAAAAAATAAAATAAAAGAAAAAATAGAAGAATCAAGAGAGGAGGAAAATAAAAAGAAACAACAAGATTTAGAAAAGTTAATTAAAGAAAAAGATGAAGAAATTAAAAAATTAAAGGAAATAATACAAAAATTACAAAAAGAGATTGAGTCTTTAAAAGATATATTAAAAAAAAAAGAAAATGAAAAAAATGAATTTGAAAAATATAAAAGCATCAATGAACAAAAAATTGTTAAATTTGGGGAAGAAATTGCTAAATTAAATAAAAATATAGATGATTATAAAATACAAAAAAATGAACAGGAGAAAAAGGAAAAGCAAAATCAAGAAGAAATTGAAAAATTAAATTTAAAAAATAATGAATTAACAAAAGAAATTAAAGATAAAGAAAAAGAGTTGACTTTAAAATTAGATGATTTAAAACAAAATAATTTTGGACTTCAAAGTCAATTAGATGATACAAAAAAAAAAATGGAAAATGAATTAAAAATTTATAATAATAAAATTAATGATTTAAAGACAGCAGAAATAAATGCTAAAGTAGAAAATAGTAATTTAATAAAAACAAAAAACGAATTAGAAAATAAATTGCAAGACTTAAATAATGAATTAGAAAATTTGAAAAAAAATAAAGATACTATTGAAAATGGGAATAAAATTTTAAATAATAAAATAAATGAATTAGAAAAAAAAATTCAAGATTTAAAAGAAAAAGGGAAAAAATCAAATGAAGAAAATATTGAAAAAGATAATAGAATAGATGATTTAAATCAGAAAAATAAAATATTAAATAACACTTTAGATGATTTAAAAAATGAGAAAAATAATCTAGAATCAAAAATAAAAAAGATAAATGATGATTTTGAAAAAGCAAAAGAAAAAGAAGAAGAAAATATAAATAAAATAAAAGAATTATTAGAAAATTCAAAATTATTAGAAAATGATTTGAATTTTACTAAAAATGAAAAAGAAAAATTAAAAAAAAATTTAAACGAGCTTATAAAAAAACAGGAAGAAACAAATGGAAATATGATTGAAAAAAACAAATTAATTCAAGATTTAAATCAAAAACAAGATGAAGTTCAACAAAAATTAAATGAAATACAATTACAAAAGAAAGAATTGGAAAATAAATTGGAAGAATCACAAATAAATGAAAATAATTCCAAGAAAAAAATAGATAAAGATAATAATGTAATAAAAGAATTAAATAAGAAAGCAAAAGAATTAGAAGATGAATTAAAAAATGTTAAAAATATTAAGAAAGAATTAGAAGAAAAAATAGAATCTTCAGAAGAAGCACAAGAAATAAATAAAAAAGAAATTGCTGAAAAAGATAAACAAATATCTGATTTAAATAATAAACTAAAAGAATTAGAAAAGAAATTTAAGAGCACAGAAGAAGAAAGACAGAAATTAGAGAAACAAACAATAGAATTTAAAACAAATGAAATTGAAAATAAAAAAGATAATGAAGAAAAAATAAAAGAAATATTAAATTTAAATGAAGAAAATAAAAAATTACAAATTAATGTTGGAGATTTAGAAAAAGAAAAAGAATCATATAAAAAAGAAGTTGAAGATTTAAAAATTAAAAATAATAAAGTTATTGAGGATGATAAAGAAAAATCAAAAAAAATAGATGATTTATTAGATAATGCTAAAATCTTAGAATCAACAATATCTGAATTAACTAATAAAGTTGTAGAATTAAATAAAAAAGAAGAAGAAACACAAAAACAAGATGAAGAAAAAACAGAAAAAATAAATGATTTAACTAAAAATGCAAAAATATTAGAAAATACTATTACAAAATTAGAAAAACAAATTAAACAACAAAAAGATAGATAAGAAAAATCTAAAAAAGATGTAGATGAAAGTATACAAAAAATAAATGAACTTAATGATAAAAAAGAAGAGTTAGAAAATAATTTAGAAAATTTACAAGATGAAAAAGTAAAATTAGAAAGAGAATTAACAATGATTAAAGAGAAAGTTAAAACATTAGAAAAGAAAGGAGAAGAAACAAAGAAAAAAGGAGAAGAAAAAATAAATGAATTAAATATAGAAACAGATAATTTAAAGAAAGAATTAGATAATGTAAATAAAGAAAAAAATAAATTTGAAGAAGAACTTAAGAATCTTAAAAATATGATTCAAAATGTAAATAGAAATAACTCTGAAAAAGATAATACAATATCTGAATTAAGTAATAATCAAAAAGAACTTGAAGAAAAAATTAAAAAATTGGAAAATGAAAAAGAAAATTTAGAAAAAAAATTAACAATTTCTAAAGAAAAAGAAGAAAAAATGAAAAATAAAGAAGAAGAAAATAATACAGAAATAATTAAATTAAATAATAAAACTAAAAAATTAGAAGAAACTATTACAGATTTAGAGAATAATAAGAAAAAATATCAAGAAGATTTAAAAAAAATGAAAGAAAATTTATTACAAAATAAAGAATCTAATGATGAATATAAAAATATGATTGAAGATTTAAATGAAAAAATAAATGACTTAACATTTCAAATTGATGGATTAAATAAAGATAAAAAAAGATATGAAGAACAAATTAAGAAACTTCAATCTCAAGCTAATTTATTACAAAAAGAAAACAAAGAAAAAGAAGAAGCGTTAAATAAATTAAAAGATGAAAATGAAGAATTACAAAATACAGTTTCAGATTTATCTATAAATAAACAACAATTACAAGGAAGTTTAGATAAATTAAAAGAAAAAACAAATAATATTAAAAAAGAAGGAGAAGAAAAAACTAAAGAAATAAATGATTTAAATGAACAAGCACAAAAATTAATAAATAATTTAAAAAATGTTGAAAAAGAAAAAGAAAAATTAAAACAAGAATTAGAAATGGTAAAAAATCAAGTAAATGAAGTTAAAAAAGAAAACGAAGAAAAAAAATTAGAATTATCTAAACTTAAAGAAATAAATAAAAAAAATAATGAATTAGAAAATTCACTCAAACATTTAAAGCTTGAAAAAGAAAATTTATTTAATAATTATAATTTACTTAAAGAAGAAAATAAATCAAATGAGGAACAAAATAGTATAAAAATAAATAATCTATCTAATGAAAATAAAGTACTTCAGGGAAAATTAAATAGTTTAGAAAATAATAAAAATATTTTAGATGAAAAAGTTAAAGAATTTGAGTTAGATAAGAAAAAAAAGGAAGAATTGATTAAACAAAAAAATGAAGAATTTAAAAAAATAAACAAAGAATTAAAAGATTTACAATTTGATATTGAACAAATTAATACCAAAAATAATGAATATGAGCAAGAAATAGATGAAATGAAAAGAAAAAATAAAGTAATGGAAGAAAAAACAAAAAAAGACAAGCAAAAAATCAATGAATTAAAAAAAGAGAATGATGACTTACAAATCGAATTAAATGAATTAGAAAAAGAAAATAATGAAGTTAAAAAAAAATTAGAAACCTTTAAAAGTAAAAAAAGAGAATCTAAAGAAAAAGAAAAAGAAAAAGAAGAAGAAATTAAAATATTACAAAATAAAAATAATGAAAATGAAATTAATTTTAATAAAATTAAGGAAGAGAAAACAATATTGGATAAAAAAATAAAAGAACTTGAAAAATCTTTAGAGCATTATAAAGAAAATGAAAAAATAAATAAAGAAAATTCAGATATTTCAAATAAAAAAATTAAAGAACTTGAACAAAATCTAAAAAACTTAGAAATTGAAAAGAAAGATATAGAAAAACAATTTGAAGAAATTGAAAAAAAATTATTACTATCAAAAAAATCACATTTACAAAATGAAGAAGATTTAAAAAATTATGAAATAACAAATGTAAAATTAAATGATTCATTATTAAATTTGGAGAAAAAAAATAAAACAATGGAAAATGAAATTAATACATTAAAAATTAAATTAGGAAATAATGAAAAAATTGAGGTAGAACAAGAAAAAAAAATAATTGAATTAAATAACAAAAATATATCTTTAAAACAAAATTTAGAACTTTTAAAAAAAGAAAATAATATATATAAAGATGAAATAGAAGACTTAAAAATAAAAGAAGAGGAATATAAACAATTAGATGAAAAAAAAGACAAAAAAATAAAATCAATCAATAATAAAAACGAAGAATTAAAAATAAAAATTAAAAATCTTGAAAAAAAAAAAGATGAAATTATTGATAATTTTGAAAAAACTAAAAATTTACATTTGGAAAGTATAAATCAATTAAAATCAAAAGATTTAGAATTATTAATTAAGACTCAAAACAAAAATAAACTTGAAAAACAATACAATAATCTTTTGGATGAAAAAAAAAAAATAGAAATTAAAATAGCAAGCACAAAAGATAGCTTAAAAAATATTCAAACATTAAATTATGAAAAAGATAATCAAATTGCTATTTTAAACAATAAAAATAATATATTACAAAATGAAATTCACATTTTGGAAAATGAAAAACAAAATACAGAAAATAATATAGATGAATTAGTATTTAAACTTGAACAAGCTGAACAAATAGATAGAATAAAAAGTCATAAAATTAAAAAATTAAATAATGAAATAATAGAATTAAAAGTAAAAAATGGGGATATTAGTGAAAAAATGAAAAATTCTCAAATTAAGACAATCAATTTATTGACTCAAAATAATATAGATTTAGATAATAAAGTATATAATGGTATAAAAAGAGAAAAAAGATTATTAGATACCATAAAACTACTTAAACAATTTAAATATAAAATTAAATTTGATGGAAATAGAAAAATTAATAAAATTGAAAATAAAATAATTAAATTAAACAAAGAAAATGACTCCTATTATAAAGAATTACAATATCAAATTGCATTAAAAGATACAGAAATCAATGAATTGAAAAGAAATTTATTTATTTCCCAATCAAAATATAATTATTCAAAAAAAAATGATGAAGAAAAAGAACTAATTATAAAAGAGCAAAATGAAAAAATCAAACAATTAATAGATTCAAATAAATTTTTTTTAAGAAATAATAGTGAAATAAAGTATAAAATAACTTCTAACCCTATTTATAATTATAATGAAGATGAATATAATCAATTAATATATAAACTAAAAAATATTAACATGCAACTTAAAATAGATTTGGACAATTCTAAAAATGAAGAATGTAATTTAAATAATATATTAAAACAAAATGAAGAAGAAATAGAGGAATTGAAAGATAATTTATTTAACGTTTCAAAAAATATAAATTCAATAAATTATATTTTTGATATAAAACAAAATGAAAATATAAATGAAAATGAATTAAAATTAAAAGAAAATGAAATCAATCAATTACAGATTGAAAGAGATAAGCTAAAAATAGAAATAAGAAAAACAGAAGAAAATTGTACAAATATTGAAAGAGATTTAAGAAAACAAAAATTAAAAATTTCAAATATGTATGATGATTATGAAGATCAATCAGATTTTTATAAAAATAAAATTATCTTATTAAAAAAAAATTTTGAAGATTTAGAAAAAAAAATAAACAAAAATATGAAAAATAAAGAAATTTATGAATTAAAAGAAATTCTTGGAGAATTGGAAACTAAACAATTTGTTGATAATAATAGAATAAAAGAACAAAAAGAAATAAAATTTGAATTGAATACAAATTATGAATTTATAAATTTGGAAGAAAAAAGATTAAAAAGAGATTTTGAAAATATGAAAAAAGGGAATTTTAAACAAATTGAAATTGATAGAATTGAAGATGAAAAAGAAGATAGAAAATATTTTGTGAAAAAGTAAAATTTAAATATATGATTATATTTTTTAAATATATTTTAAAATTATAAAAGTTAATATTAAATTATGAAATATCCATTATATTATCTATATTATATTTTTCATTTCTATTTTATATTTAATTAACTAAATAAATCATTTTAAAAATAGAGAAAAAAATTTATTAATATAAAATTGGGAAAATTAAATTAATTTAATAGTTGATTAAAATATAAAATATATAAATTAAA
>JAEEGK010017942.1_pt1 | contig 15360 bp, 14 predicted proteins | sample 8958771 | NCBI WGS metagenome assembly JAEEGK01 (sample SAMN16246547, study PRJNA631951) | gut metagenome | biome: gut microbiome; feature: rumen; material: SC-attached | host: Bos | place: Iran: Karaj | collected 2018-10 | reverse complement strand
GAAGGCCACGCTGCTGGCCTCCAGGCTGTGGCCGCAGGCCTCGTGGAAGATGACGCCGCCGAAGCCGTTGCCGATGGCGACGGGCATCACCCCGGCGGGGCAGTAGCCCGCATCGGACATGACCACCGCCTGCCGGGCGGCCTCCCGCCCCACGGCCTCCGCGTCCACTTCCTTTTCGAACATCTCCATGCCCATGCGCCGCCCGGGAGAGCAGGAGCCGGTCTGGGTGCCGCCCTCCTTAGCCTCCGCCAGGGCGGTCACGGCGATGCGGGTGCGCACCCGGCGGTCGGAAGCATAGATCCCATCCGTACTGGCGATCAGGATGTTCTGGTCCACGTCCAGGAAGCTGCCCGTGACCTGGCTGATCCGCTTGTCATAGGCGTAAGCGCCCCGGCAGGCGGTGCGCAGGATCTCCACCTTGTCCCGGTTGGGTACGGAGGAGGGGACGATGCGTATCGGGTGGATATTGGCAAACATCCGGTCCCGCAGGACGATGTCCAGCGCCGCCTTGCCCTCTCCCAGGGCCTGGGCCGCCTGCTTCGCGCAGCGCAGGAGCCCTTCCTCGGAGACGTCCACGGTGGTGGCCATGACGCTGCGCAGGCCCTTGTAGACCCGCACGGCCGCGCCGAAGACCACGCCGTCGCTGATGGCGTCCACCTTGCCGGACACCATATTGATGCTGTGGTTTTTGCTGTTCTCCGCAAAGATCTCGGCGTAGTCCGCGCCTGTGGCGGCGGCAGCCTCCAGGACCTTCGCGCAGAGTTCCCTTGTGATCATAAGCCTGGTTCCTTCCTTTCCGGCTGCGGGCGCTCAGTCCAGCGCGTAGATCCGCAGCCCCTCGTATTTCCGCACCAGCTTCAGCATGCTGTTGAAGGGGGCGCTGTCCTTTTCCTTTTCTTCCTCCGGCAGGGTCTCGTAATGGGCGAAGATCTCCCCTTCCGTGGGGTCGCCGTCCATGGTCAGCTTGTGCATGCGCAGCTGCTCCCGGAGGGCTTTCCTGGCTTCCTTCTCGTCGGAGAAATGCTCCGTCAGCTCCGGCGGCAGGGCCGCCGTCTCGTAAAGATCGCCCCTCTGCCAGCCCATGGCGATGTGCTCGAGCACCCAGCGCTCGTGCTCCATGGGGGCGATGACCGCCGCCTGCTCGTCGGTGAAGGCGGTGATCATCCGGTAGTCCACGGGCCGGTCCGTGTAGAAGCAGTCCAGGGCGTCCAGATAGCGGGAGAAGCTCTTGGCCTGGTTCAGGTTGGAGAGCTGGTATTCCAGGGACATGGCCTCAAATTCCTTTTCCAGCCGTTCCGCCGGGATCTCCTTCTCCCGGCCCCGGTAGGCATAGCGGGCGTTGAGGGCGATGGCGAAATCATACAGGTGCAGGAAGCTGCTGGAGGAGAGATAGGTGTGCTTGCTCCGGCGGTCCGCCTCCCGGGTGTCGGGGACGACGGTCAGGGGAAAAAGGCTGGTGTCCACGATCTTCCGGATGTCCGAGAGGAAGCGCTGCTCCTTCTCCGCCATGTCGCTGTAAGCCTTCAGCCGGGGGGCCTTGCCCTGCTCGCCCCCCGCCTCCCAGGCCCGGTAGGCAGCCTGGAAGTCGTCGATCTTCTCCTGCTCCTCCTTGTCATAATAGTAGGTGGCCCGGAGACCGCCGGGGCCGAAATCGAAGTCCGCCGCCATGGGGTGCAGCTCCGTCCGGGAGTTGCGCCCGTAGGCCGTCCGGTCCCAGCACTGCAATTCGTCGCAGAGCATCAGCAGCCAGGCCAGGGGATGGAGGTCCATGGGCAGGGGCGGGCCGTGCTTCTCCTCGTCCTTGTAGAAGGAGAGGGCGAATTTGAAAAGGCTGTTGTGCAGCAGGATCGCCGTCAGGGCGTCCACATGCTTTTCCGTGACCCTGGCCGGGCCCAGGGCGCCCTCGATCTCCCGGTAGAGCCGGGCCGCGCTGAAATAGGCGTGGTCCATATAATAGCCGAAGGCGTTGGGCTCCAGGGGCTTGTCGTGGATCTTCCCCAGCACATAGTCCTCGGTGAAGCGGTAGGCGTCCCCCAGCTTCTCCGTGATGCCGTGGGCAAAGAGGGCTTCCGTGGTGTCGAAAGCGCGCCCGTAGAGCGCTTCGAAGCGGGCCCTGGCCTCCTCCCCCAGCTTCGTCAGGGCGTCCAGGTCCCGGTAGGCCAGGTAGAGGCTGCCCTTGCCCCGGCTCTCGCCCGTCACCTCGAAGTAGGACAGCACCTGCTCGAAGGGCAGCTCGAAGGGGTAGCCGATGTCGTGGAACAGGGCCGTGAGCCCCCAGTATTCCAGGAAACAGCAGGCCGCCGCCCGGTCCGCGTCCGGCTGCGCCGGATCGAAGCCGCAGTAGCGCCGGAAAGTCCGGCGGAAGGGCTCGCAGGCTTCGTAGACGGCTAATCCCAGGGCAAAAACATAGACCGAGTGGGAATAGTGGTCCCGGTGCTTCATGAGGAGGGAGCTGCCGTTGGACTCAAATTCGCTGAGCAGCTCCACCATCTTCTTGGAGCGCCCGTAGCGGCCGAAGAACATTTCCAGATAGCAGTAGTAGACGGTATAGGCGTCCTCCGCCGCCCCGGAGTCGATGAACCGTTCCAGCTCCCGCTCCAGGCAGAGGCGGTCGATGTCCATCTGCATATCGTAGGGGATCTGGCCGGGGAGGAAGCTGGCGCCACCATACCGGCCCTCCGCCTCTTTCGCCTCCCTTCGGGCGGGGTCGAAGCGCAGGTCCTCGCAGCGCCGGTGGAGAAAGCGGAGGGCCATGGCCTTCAGGCTCCGCTCCCCCTCCCGGAAGTGCTCCGCCGGCGGCAGCGGGGCGGCGGGCAGGCCGAAAAGCGCGGCGTTCCTCTGCCGCATCCGTTCCAAAGCTCGGTATCCCATGCTGAAAGCCTCCTTTTGCGCCCGGTTCGCGCGAACATCATATCGGGCTCGTTGCCCGCTGTCAAGCATCCTTACACCCCCGGCCCCGGCTGCTTTCGTTCGTTCCGTATCCTATCCCGCATTTCCCTGCGGGGCCGAGCCTATGCGGATGCTACGGTCATTATAGCGGAACTGCCGCGCGGGGACAAGGGCCTCGGGCGCTGCGGCTTGCCATGGGCGACCCGGTATGATAGATTACTAGAGTAAACCGGCCTTTGCGCCGGGAGCGGCTGAGGAGGGATGCCCGTGGATTACAAAACAGAGGAGCTGATCCTTCACGGTGTGACGGAGGAGGATCTGGCCGAAGTCGCCCGGACCTGGCCTTCCGAGCGCCGCCCCATCTCCGAAGAGGATGCGCGGGGCGTGATCGCCCGGATGCGGGAAAACTATGGGAGAAATGCCGAAGGGCGCGTTACGCATCTGTGCCTTGCGGTGTGCAGGGCGGAGGATCCCCGCACCATTCTGGGGTGGTGCGGTTTGGACGGCCGGAGGGACCCCGGGGAGCCGGAGATCTTCATTCTGCTGGACGAAGACCATCGCGGCAGGGGGTACGGGACCCAATGCGTAAAGGAACTCCTGCGGATCGCGGCGGAGGACTTCTCGCTTCAAAGCGTCCACGGAGGCTGCGATAAGGACAATATCGCTTCCCGGCGGGCCATGGAAAAGGGCGGGATGGTCCGGTACGGCGCAGAAGAAAACGGCGATCCGCTGTATCGCTACTGCGCGAAAAAGCGATCGAGGACCGGCGGACAGGAGAGCGGGGAGAGATGAACCCATGACGGAGGAAATGAAAAAGCAGGAAGAACGCTGCCGGAAGATCGTCGGCGCGGTCGTCCGGCGCGCGGAAAAGGTCTGCCCCGGCTCCCTGGCCCTGATCGGGGTCTACGGTTCCTTCGCCGCCGGGCGGACCCACCCCTGGTCGGACTTGGATCTGCTGATCCTCATCAATGACGAAGCCGGGTACAGGCTCAGCGCCGCTTTCGTCCAGGAAGACCTGCAGGTGGGCCACGATCTCTACTGTACCACCTGGGATTCCCTGCGGGCCATGGCCCGCTGCGAAGACCCCAACCTCGGCAAGCTGATGGATTCCCGAATCGTCTACTGCGCGGAGGAGCGGTATCTGACAGAGCTGGAGCAGCTGCGCAGGCAGGCCCGGGAACGCCTGGAAGCCCCCTTCGGGCCGGAGGACCTGGAAAAAGCGGAAACGGCCTGGCGGGAAGCCCTTCGCTGCTATGCCCTTTCCGCCCTGGCGGAAACAGACGGAGAAAAGCGGAGGATGGCGGGAGCCGCCCTGTTTTTCGTTGAAAACGCCGTCGCCCTGCTGAACAAGCGGTATTTCCGCATGGGCACGGAGCAGCGCGGTGAGGAGCTGTCCGCCATGCCGCGCAGACCCGGGGATCTGTGGGAACGCATCGAAGGGGTGGCGGCAGCCCCCACGGGAGAGGCCGCCGAGGAAAAGCTGAAGGCGCTGATGAAGGCCGTGGGGGAGACCTTCCGGCAGGCGAGGGAAGACCTGGCAGCGCAGCAGCTGCCCCCGGCGGCGGAGAGCCTCCGGGGGACTTATGAGGAAATGGTCTCCAACTGGCGGGGCAAGCTGCGCCGGGCGACCCGGATCGGGGACCGGCATCTGGCCTTTCTGAGCCTTACGAGCTTCGACGGCATGGTGGAGGAAATCCGGTCCGCAGGCCGGATCGGGGAATACGACGGCGTTTCTGTCTACGATCCCGACGACCTGGAAGCGACGGCGGAGCGGTTCGGCGCGCTTCTGGAGCGATACCTGACGGAATACCGCCGGGCGGGCCTGGAGCCGGAACGCTATGGGGATATCGACGAGTTTATCGAAAAGTATCTGCAGGCCTGACTTCCGCCCGGGACGAAATCGGAGGCGGCGCATCCAGCGCCGCCTCCTTGTAGTTTTCGTTACCGCCGCTCCTCGCCTTCGCTGACGATGGCGATATAGGCCCTGGCCGTCCGGCGGTAGACAAAGACATAGAACGCGCCGAAGATCAGGAAGCAGAGGACGCTGGTGAGGATGAGCAGGGGGGTGTTGGTCACGCCGAAAAGACGGATGAGCTTCTTCACGAAGGGGAAGGCGAAGCTGAGGTGCAGCCCGGACATGAGCAGAGGGGCGAAGAACACCGTCAGCACCTGGGAATCCACGGCGCTTTTGATCTCCCCGGCGGTCATGCCCACCTTCTGCATGATGCCGAAGCGCCGCTGGTCCTCATAGCCCTCGGAGAGCTGCTTGTAGTAGATGATGAGGGCCGCCGCGGCGATGAAGACGATAGAGAGGATGATGCCCAGGAAGAACAGGCTGCCGTTCATGCTGAAGAAGGAGGAGCGGAGGTCCGCTCTTGCGGTGGTGGTGAAGCCGGTCCAGGCCCGGTCGTCGTGATCCATCCGGTCCAGCAGGGCCTGCCGGAGTTCTCCGGCGATGCGCAGCTGTTCCTCCTCCCCCAGGCCGGGCAGGTCGAAGAAGCAGGCCTGCTCCGTGTCGGGGAGAGCCATTTCGTCCCCCAGGGATTCGAGGAAGGCCTGCAGCTCCCCGGCGCGTTCCTCCCAATCGGGGATGAAAACGCAGTAGGTCGTCACCAGGGTCTCCTCCGTAGTGAGACGGAAGGGCAGCTCCTTCAGGGTCCCCGCCACTTGGATGGGGGCGCAGCCCTGGATAAGCAGGCTGTCGTATTTATAGGCGTCCCCGCTGGACCAGATCAGGGCCTGGCCCGGCTCCAGGGCGTGGCTTTCCCCCGTGAGGCGGTCCAGGTCCCGGAGGGGCAGAAGGTATATCCCCCGAATGTGCTCCAGCACGGAGGGGGAGGAGTTCACCTCCAAAAAGCGGCTGTATCCGGCAATATCCAGGCTGCCGTTTTCAAAATAGCCGCCGAAAACCATGTCCGTGATGGTGATCGGGTCCCCGGCTCTGCCGCCGGAGACGGCCTCCGCCAGGTCCGCCAGCTCCGCCAGGGTCTGCTCGGAGCATTTTTCCGGTCCGTCATAGCGCAGGGCGGCGGTCACGTCGTAGGGGGCCATGCCCCGGATGGCGTTCTCCCCGCCGAAGTAAAGACAGCTGGTGGAGGAGAGCATCACCAGCACCATGGTGGCCAGGATGCAGATGGAGGCCAGGCCCGCCCCATTGCGCTTCATGCGGAAGGCCATGGAGGACACGGAGACGAAGTGGGCGCTCTTGTAGTAGTATTTCTTGTTCTTCTGGAGAAGCCTGCACAGTGTCACCGACCCGGCGATGAACAGGAGATAGGTGGCCACGATGACCATGAGCACCGCGGCGAAGAAGATGAAAAGGGCGGTGAGAGGGGATTCGATGGTCACGGCCAGATAGTAGGCCCCGCCCAGAAGCCCCAGCCCTACAAGGGCCAGCACCCAGTTGGCTTTGGGGGGCTTTTCCCCCGCCGCCTCGCTTTTCAGCAGGTCCAGGGGCCTCAGGACGCCCACCCGGGTCAGGGATACCAGGAGCAGCAGGGCGAAGATGGCCCCGAAGAAAAGGAAGGCCGCCGCGATGCTCCGGGGCGCCACGGTGAAGGAGAAGCCCGTGCTGCCCCCCGCCATTTTCGTGAGGAACAGCTCCGCCAGCTTGGAGAAGAGAAGGCCGCCCGCCAGGCCGCCCAGGATGGAGGTGAAGGCGGAGAGAAGGGTCTCCCAGGCGAGGATGCGGCTGAGATTGCGCTTGTTCATGCCCAGGACGTTGTAGAGGCCGAATTCCCGGTTGCGCCGCCGGGCCAGAAAGGAATTGGTGTAGAGCATAAACAGCAGGGCGAATACGGTGATGACGATGGTGCCCAGCAGAAGGACCACTGCCATGGTGTCGCCGCCCCGCATATCGCGCACCACCGGGGAATAGGCCAGGCTGTACAGGATGTAGAACATCATCACCATGCCCCCGCAGGTCAGGAGATAGGGCAGGTACAGCCGCTTGTTCTTCCGCATCCCGTCCAGGGCCAGGCGGAGATAAAAGCCCTTCTTCATCTCGCTTCGCCCCCCGTCGCCAGGACCGTCAGGGTGTCGGAGATCTTCTGGTAGAGCTGCTCGTTGGTGTCCCGGCCCCGGTAGAGCTGGTGGAAGACCTCCCCGTCCCGGATGAAGAGCACCCGCGTGGCGTGGCTGGCGGCCTTGACGGAGTGGGTCACCATGACGATGGTCTGGCCGTGGCGGTTCACCTGGGCAAAGAGGGAAAGGAGCTCGTCCGTGCTTCGGGAGTCCAGGGCCCCGGTGGGTTCGTCCGCCAGCAGCAGCTTCGGCTCCGTGATGAGGGCCCGGGCCGCGGCGGCCCGCTGCTTCTGCCCGCCGGAGACCTCATAGGGATATTTTTTCAGGAGGCCGTCGATGCCCAGCCATTTGGCCAGGGGCTCCAGGCGTCCCGCCATCTCCCGGGGGCTTTTTCCCGCCAGCACCAGGGGGAGATAGATGTTGTCCTCCAGGGTGAAGGTGTCCAGCAGATTGAATTCCTGGAAAACGAAGCCCAGCTGGTCCCGGCGGAAGGCGGCCACGTCCTTCTCCGGCAGGGTGGAAAGGTCCACCCCGTCCAGCAGCACTTTGCCCCCGGTGGGCTTGTCCAGGGCGGCCAGCAGGTTCAGCAGGGTGGTCTTGCCGCTGCCGGATTCCCCCATGATGGCCACATATTCTCCCTTTTCCACGGAGAAGTTCACCCGCCGGAGCGCCTCCACCTGCTGGGTGCCGAAGCGGGAGGTATATACTTTTCTCAGATCGTGTACTTCCAAAATGCTCATGGTCATTCCTCCTTTTGGTGTACACATCATAACAAACGGGAAAATGCGCCGCCTTAACTTTGGCTTACATTTTCCCGCTCAAATCTTACGGTTTTGTCAGGTTTACTCCACGACGAAGGCTTTCCGGTTCAGGTCCAGAAGCACGGCGGTCCCCTGTCCCGGCCGGGACTGCACGGAGATGCCGTGGCCCAGATTCCGGCAGACCCGGCGGCAGAGATAGAGCCCCAGGCCGCTGGCATGCTTGTCCGTGCGCCCGTTGAGGCCCGTGTAGCCCGGCTCGAAGATCCTCGGCAGGTCCTCCGGGGCGATGCCGATGCCCGTGTCCGCGATGCAGAGGACGGCGGGGGCTTCCATATAGATGGAGATGGTCCCCGCCGGGGTGTATTTCAGGGCGTTGGAAAGAAGCTGCTCCAGCACGAAGGAGAGCCACTTTTCGTCCGTCAGCACCCTGGCCCCCGTGGGCCTGAGATCCAGGGCCAGGCGGCGCTCGATGAATTCCCCGGAAAACTTCTTCACCGCGGCGCGGAGGATGGGGTCCAGCTCATATTCCCGCAGCACGTAGTCCGTGCTTGTGCTGTCCAGCCGCAGGTAGGCCAGCACCATCTCCACATAGCGCTCGATGCGCCCCAGCTCCGCCGTCAGGCGGCGGGAGAGGGGGCTGTCCTCGTTTTGCAGCGTCAGGCGCATGGCGGCGATGGGGGTCTTGATCTGGTGGGCCCAGAGGGTGTAATAGGCCACCATGTCGGCGTATTTTCCCTCGAAAGCCGCCTCCTGCTTCTCCCGGGCCTCCTGCAGAAGGGCGATGATGCGGCGGTAGTCGGCGTCCTCCGGGGTGTCCGCCGGGGGCAGCATGTCCTCCGTCAGGGCGGCGGTGAGGGCGGAAAGGGCGGCGTGCTTCCGGGCCGCCTTCGCCCCCCGCAGGAAAGCAAACAGGAGCCAGCCCACGGCGCAGAGCGCCGCCGGATAGCCCACCGCCCCCAGGGGCAGCCCGTAGAGCCGGAAGGTCACGGCGAAGACGGCGCAGCACATAAGGAACAGGCCCAGGCCCGGCAGCTGTCCCCGAAGATAGGTCTTCCGGAAGCCCTTCATTGGATCAGATACCCCACGCCGTGCTTGGTGGCGATGAAGTCCCGGAGCCCCGCCGCCTCCAGCTTCTTCCGCAGGCGGCCCACGTTCACCGTCAGGGTGTTGTCGTCCACAAATTCATCGGATTCCCACAGCAGCTCCATCAGCTTTTCCCGGCTGACCGTCTTTCCCTTGGACTGCATGAGGCCCAGGAGGATGCGGTATTCGTTCTTCGTCAGCTCGATCTTCTCCCCTCCGTAGGTCAGGGAGCTGTCCCCGGTGTTCAGCAGGGCCCCCCGGTGCTCCAGCAGCGGCGCGGAAGCGCCGAAGTCATAGGTCCGGCGGAGCAGAGCATTTATCTTCGCCATGAGCACGCTCTGGTCGAAGGGCTTGGCGATGAAGTCGTCCGCCCCCATGTTCATGGCCATGACGATATTCAGATTGTCCGCGGCGGAGGAGATGAAGATGACCGGAACCTTGGATACGCTGCGGATCTCCCGGCACCAGTGGTAGCCGTCGTAGAAGGGGAGGGAGATGTCCAGCAGCACCAGATGGGGGGAGCAGGCGGAAAACTCCGCCATGACGCTGCGGAAATCCTGCACGCAGACCGTCTCCATGTCCCAGAGGGCGGTCTGGGCCGCGATGGCCTCTGCGATGCCCCGGTCGTCCTCCACCAGGAATATGCGATACATGGCGTCACCTCCCGATCCTTCTCAATATAGCACGGGCGGGAAACAATGACAAGCGCCCCGGACAGAGGCTTGCTTTTTGGTTTTATATTCTGCATAATAAGGAAAACAAAAAGGATAAGGCGGTGCAAAAAATGGGAACGATCTGCGGGGCGGACTGCGATAACTGCGGCTTTAAGGATAAGTGCGCGGGCTGCGAAAAGACCTGCGGCAGCCCCTTCGGGGGAAGGTGCGCGGCGGCGGAATACATCAAGGCCAGGGGAAAAGAGGCATACGCCGCGTTCAAGGGGGAGCTTTTGAAGGAGGTCAACGGCCTCCTGAAAGCCTGCGGGCTGCCGGAGGCGGCGGCCCTTGCCGAGCTGCCGGGCTTCTTCGTGAACCTGGCCTATCCCCTCCCCGGCGGGGAGAGGGTGAAGTTCCTGGAGGATAAAAACGTGTATCTCGGCACCCAGGTCGAGCTTGCCGGGGAGGAACGGTGCGTCGGCGCCGTCGCCGACGAGGGGTTCATCCTCCTGTGCAGCTATGGCGAGGGCGGCGCGGAGCCGGAGCTGCTCGCCTACAAAAAGAGATAAGCCCGGAAATAATGGGACGGCAGAGGGTTTGGCACCCTCTGCCGTCCTTTGTTCATAAAGCCTCGCAGAGTTCGCATCCGCAGATGCGAATAAAGTCGGACTCATTTTTCGCACGGACATGCGCCGGGCGAAAAATACCTCTCGCGGAGTGAACTTCGTCGGAGCAAACTCCATATCATTCGCTTCGGCCCAGCGAGCCAAAGCTCATTCATTTCGTTGCTCCTCCTCTTCAAAATTGAAGCATCGCTTCAATTTTGAGAAGGACGTTTTGCCGGAATCTTTAAGCAGTGCCGCTTGCGGCGCTGCGCCGTATTCCGGCAAATAAGGACGCAGTGCGGGTAACGGAGCGCAAGTCCCTCTCAAATCGGAGCCCAGCGAAGCGGGTCCGATTTGAAGTCTTACACGCTCAGCTCCGTCCGGCGGATCAGGTCGTCCTGGGCCTCCTTGTAGACCTCCACGAAGTAGGCGGAGAAGCCCGCCACCCGCACCACCAGGTCCTGGTAGTCGCCGGGGGCCTTCTGGGCCGCCCGCAGCATGTCCGCCGAGACCACGTTGATCTGCAGCTCCATGCCGCCGCCCCGGAAATAGGACTCCATCACCGCCCGCAGCTTCCGGTCCCCGCCCTCGCCCTGGAGGGCGGTGGGGTGGAATTTCATGTTGCAGAGGGTGCCGTTGGAATATTCGCTCTGGTCGAATTTCAGGATGGAGTTGATGGTGGCGAAGGGACCGCTCTTGTCCATGCTCTGCACCGGGCTGATGCCGTCGGAGAGGGGCGCGCCGCTTTTCCGCCCGTCGGGGGTGGCGGCCACCATGCCGCCGTAGACCACGTTCAGGGTGACGGGCCAGCAGCCCGCCGTCCAGTGGTTCCCCCGGGGACTCACGCCCTTACTGATCGCCTGGGCATAGGTGTCCGCGGTGAATTTCAGGTATTTGTCCGCCTCCGGGTCGTTGTTGCCGAAGTGACTGCACTTTCCCAGAATAAACTGGTGCAGGTCCTCATAGCCCTCCCAGTTGGCCATGAGGGCGTCGTAAAGCTCCCTGGTGGTGGCGATCTTGTCCCGGAAGCAGACCTGGTCGATGATGTTCAGGCTGTCGGCGACGTTGCCGTGGCCGATAGAGGAGTTGCCGGTGTTGGTGTAGCGGGAGCCGCCCCACATCACGTCCAGCCCGCTTTCCATGCAGCCGTCCACCGTGGCGGAGAGGAGGGGCATGGGCATCCGCTCGGCATAGAGGTATTCGTAGCAGTTGACCATGGTGACCTGCCATTTGGCGAAAAATTCGATCTGCTGCCGGTAGGCCTCCAGCACCTCGTCCATGCTCTTCATGTCATAGAGGTAGCCCGTGGCGGGGCCGGTGCGCCTGGATTCCGGGGTGCCCTTGGCGTGCCAGGGATTCGTGCCATTGTTGATGGCGCACCACAGGGCCGCGGGCAGGATGGTATAGGAATTGGCGCCGTCGCCGCCGGAATTGGCGAAGTCGCTGCCGCAGACGCAGGGCTCCACGCAGCCGATGAGACAGTAATTGCGGGCGTCCTCCAGGGGGATGCCCCGGCGCATCAGGGCCTTTTCCGCCAGGGCGTCCCATTCGAAGCAGGGCACGCCGCCCACCTGCTTGGTGGTCTCGATGCCCGCCTCCCACAGCTCGTCGGGGGTGCCCTCGTGGAGACGCAGGGCCAGGGGCGGATTGTGGATCTTCAGCCGGGCGGAGGATTGCATGACCATGTAGGTGACGTCGTTGGTGACGTCCCTGCCCTCCTTGTCCGTGCCCCCCAGGGTGATGAGCTGGCCGGAGGTGTAGCCGGGGCTGGAGCGGGTGGCCCGCTCGCTCCAGGCCTTGTTGATCTCCGCCACCTTGAGGATGAACATGTCCGTCAGCTCCTGGGCCTGGGCACGGGTGAGTTTCCCTTCCGCCAGGTCCTTTTCCAGATACTTTCCGCAGTACTGGTCCAGGCGTCCGTAGCTGATGCCGTGGGGCTGGGAGTCCAGCAGGATGCCCAGCTGATAGAGGAAGCAGGCCTGCAAAGCGTCGTGGTAGCTCTGGCAGGGCTTGTCGATGATGCGGTCCAGCCGGTCCGCCATGTCCATCAGCTCCGCCTTGCGCACGGGGTCGGCGCAGGCTTCCGCCTGGCGCAGACATTCCCTGCCGTAGCGCTTGGTGTAGAGGATGATTCCCTCCGTCACCTGCTGCACGGCCCGGTAAAATTCATATTTGCGCCCTTCGTCCCCCTGGATGCCCTTTTCCAGCAGGGCCCGTTTCTTCTCCGCCGCCTCCCGCGCCACGGCCCCCAGGCCCTTGTCCAGCACCGTCCAGAAATTGCCCACGAAATGGCCGATGGGGTGCTGGCAGTTGCCATTGGCGCGGAAATTCAGCACGCCGTTTCCCAGCACCTCGGCGTTGTACTCCTCGGGGTAGATGTCGTCGATGGCGGCGCTCATGCAGTTACGGCGCCAGAAGTCCCCGGTCTTCAGGATGTATTCCTTATCCTCCGGAGCCAGGTCATAGGGGTCCGTGCTGCGGCCGGGGAAGGTGTCGATCTCGTCCAGGAACCAGGAGAAGGAATACTCCGGGTAGAGGGCGCAGCAGCGGAATTCCTCCCCGGGGTGGCCCACGATCAGCTCATGGTCCCGCACGGGGGTGGGCATGTTTTCAAAGAGGTTGCGCAGGCAGCCCGCCCGCTTGAGGATGCCGGGCAGCTGGGGATTTGCCATGTAATACTCCGTCACCAGGCGGTAACGGGAGATGTCGATGCGGGGCTTCTTGCCCCGGTACAGAGCGCGGATGCGCTGCACCCGCTCCGAAATGGGCACATTCTGGTACATGATTTTTCCTCCTTATCGTAGCCAGCTTTATAGCCTAAACATAACCTGATTCTTATAATACTGATCTTCCATAAAACGATTAAGTAATCGTTTTATGGCTGCGGTGAAGTTTCACCGCAGGTTTCCAGATCTTCGGCTGGAAAAAAGATCGTATTGCACTGCAAATCACCTCGCATTTTATGCGAGGTGCCGAATGCGAACGCATCCGGCCAATAAAAACATTTCGATGTTTTTATTGAATTTGAGTATAACAAGTCAAGGATGCAGCCCGAAGACCCGCTCCGCCAGCGCCAGGGTCTCCTCCGCGCTCCTGTTCTCGTCCCGGAGGATCACGGGGAAACCGGCATGAAGGAAGCGGTCGTACCTTTCCCGGGAGTTGATGCGCATGAGGCCCCGGCGGTAGTTGGCCATGGCCGCCGCAGGGTCCGGCTCCTCCAGGATGAGGCGGTAGAGGAACTGCTTTTCCCGGTCCGGCCGGTCGAAGAATCGGCGCACGGAGATCTCCGGGTCAGCCAGCATGACGAGGACATGCCCCTCCGCCGCGACGGTCTTCAGCGTTTCGAGGGAGATGTTGGTGTCCACGAAGAGGGGCCTGCCCTGGCCGGTCAGGCCGGAGAGGATACGCATTTCCAAAATCTCACATTCTTTGCTCACCGCGTCGAACCAGGCTTCGTATTCCTCCGGGCTGCGGCGGATGAAGTCGTGCCAGTCACCCAGGTCCCGGGTGTAGCAGAGGGCGGGAAATTCCGCCTTGTCCAGCTCCGGCAGCAGCCGGTCGTGGTAATTCTCTTCGCAGGCGACGCCGCCGTGCTTTTCCGCCAGCAGGGAGACCAGGGTGGACTTCCCGGCGTAGGCGTTTCCGGTGATGAAATAGGCGTCGGGAAAGTGCATCGCGGTTTTTCCTCCTACTGACGGCTTTGCTTCTTCCGCTTCCAGGCGTCGATCTCCTCCCGGATGGAGAGCATCTCGTCCACCACCAGCTCCACCTTTTCCGGCTGGACGTAGAGAAGATACTTCGTCATCCGGTCCATGGCCTTGGGGCTGCCCAGGTGCCGGGCCGCCGCCTGACCCAGCTCCGCCGGGAAGCCCAGGGCGACGACGGTGTTCACCAGGGCGTTCCGGGCCCTCGTCCATTCATCTTGCATTTGCTTTCGCCAGGAAGCGTTCGTTGTCCACGACAAAGCGCTCGTGGGTCCCTTCGCCGATCTTCCCGCTCTCGTCCCAGATTTCGGCGGAGAAAACCAGGCTTCGGCGGTCGATCTCCGTGAGAATAGTCTCGCAGCGGACCTTCCCGCCGACGGGCGTCGCCGCCAGGTGGGAGATTTCCAGCTTCGTCCCCACGGTGCCCTGGCTCGGCTCCAGCGCCGGGGCCACGCTCCGCCAGGCCGTCTCCTCCACCAGCGCCGCCATCGCCGGCGTGGCATAGACGGGCAGCTCCCCGCTCCCCATGGCCTTCGCGGTGAGGGCCTCCGTCACGACGGCCTCTCCCGTCCCTTTGATTCCGATTTCCAGCATGAGCGTTTCCACCTTCCTTTGTTGGGCTCATTTTACCACGGCGCGGGAGAAAAAGCGACCCCTTGACTCTTGCGCTGCTGCCGCATAAAATAACAAACAGGGAATTACGCGGGAACGGGAAAGAAGGCGGCTAATGAAGGCGGGAATGAAGCTTCCGGCTATTTTCCGGGGCAGGCGCAGGGCTTCCGAAGGGGAGCGGCTGAAGGAGAAATTTCCCTTCGACCCGGTCAGGCAGGCCGCCGTGATCCGCTCCTCCATCTGCACCGGGGAGAAGGTTGCCGGGTTCAAGGACCTGGAGGGCGGACACTTCACCGAGGTCATGCTGATCCGCTCGAAGCAGGACGAGGAGCGCTTCAAGGCAATCTACGGCCTGAAAACGGTGAAAACCGAATATTGAAGCGCGGCCCCCTGCTTCGGCAGAGGACCGCGCGGTTCTTATCGGACGCAGTCCAGCAGCATCTTCACATGGGGGATGCCGTCCAGGAGGAATTCTTCGGAGATGATGCGGAAGCCCTGCTTTTTGTAGAGCCCGACGGCGTAGGTCTGGGCCTCCAGGTAGATCGCCTCCGCCCCGAAGCGTTCCCTGGCCGCCCGGATGCCCTCCCGGAGGATGCGCGTCCCCAGGCCCTTCCGCCGCTCCCTGGCGACCACCCGGCCGATGGACACATCGTCGCTCTCCGCCCCCCGGTCCAGGATCCGGAGATATGCCAGGACCTCTCCCTCATCCTCCAGCCAGAGGTGGAGGGCGTCCTGATCCAGGCCGTCCAGCTCCGGGTAGGGGCAGGCCTGTTCCACCACGAAGACGTCCACCCGCAGCTTCAATATCCGGTACAGCTCTTCTACGGTCAGCTCACCGAAGCGCTTGATCTGTAAGATCATGCCGCCATTTCCCCTTTCGGACCTACTCTACGGGTCTTCCGAAGCGCTGTCAACCGGGGTCGCATCCCTTCGTTGACCCGGGCTTTTCCGTAGGATATAATGATGGACAGAAAAACAAAGCGGAAAGGGAGCGAACGCCATGGAAGCCAAGAAAAAAGCCCTGGATCCC
>JAEEGK010017940.1_pt1 | contig 15362 bp, 8 predicted proteins | sample 8958771 | NCBI WGS metagenome assembly JAEEGK01 (sample SAMN16246547, study PRJNA631951) | gut metagenome | biome: gut microbiome; feature: rumen; material: SC-attached | host: Bos | place: Iran: Karaj | collected 2018-10 | reverse complement strand
ATTTCTTCACCCCGGAGGACATCGCCCTCGGTCATCAACTGAGTGCCATGGGCTACACGGTCTGGGCCGATGCCGACACCCCCATCACGCACCTGGCCGGAGGGTCTGTATCGGCTATGGAAGCGGCCATCAAGCCCGCCCGCGTGCGGGGTTCCATGTTATTCTACGGCGAGCCGCTGTGGCTCAAATGCTTTGTCTGGAGCGTAGAGCTCCTGCGTTATCTGAAAAACAGCCTTGTGCCCGGGCGCGAAGTCTACCGGAAATCGGCCCTCAATGTGATGAAAACGGTGTTTTCCCACAGAACACCCAAGGAGATTTTTAGGAGCTTTAGACCATGAACCGCATCCTTGTCATAGTGGTTGTCTACAACGGCATGCAGTGGCTGGGCCGCTGCCTGGGCTCGGTGTGCGGGGAAGCCGACGTCTATGTCTGGGACAACGATTCCACCGACGGAAGTGCCGATTTTGTGGCGGCGAATTACCCTTCCTGCAAGCTCATCCGAAGCGCGGAAAACTTAGGATTTTCCATTCCCAATAACAAGGGCATGCAGTATGCCTTGGATCATGGCTATGACTACGTCTATCTTCTGAACCAGGATGCCTGGCTGGAGCCCGGCGCGCTGGAAAAGCTGGTCCTTTTTGCCGATGCCCATCCGGAGTACGGCCTTCTGAGTCCGATGCAGATGACCGCCGGGTATAATGCGCTTGACGCAGAGTTTGAGAAGATTCTTCGCTCCGCTCAGAATGACAATTCCGTTCCTCGCGTCATGGCAGCGCACTGGCTCATTCCGACGGTCGTGCTCCGGAGGGTGGGACTGTTTGACGAGGAGCTGTTCCCGCACTGGGGGCAGGATGACGATTGGTGCGCGCGCTTGGATTTTTACGGCTATAAAATTGGGGTGGTTCCGGAGGCCCGGGCCGTGCATGACAGGGCTGCCCGGGAAGAGCCCCTGGAAAAGCGCGTGAAACGCAACTACTACACGGGTTCGCTGGTGCGGCTGGCCGATCCCCGGCGGCCCCTTTGGGAACGTTTTCTCTATGTTTGTCTCTTTACGCTGGTAAAGACCGTGAAGTACCGTAGTGTTCTGCCTCTCAAGTACTTCCGCACCATCATCGACCAGCTTCCCCAGGTGAAAAAGCATCGCACGGACGTACGCACGCGCATATAGTGCGCGCACCCCCTTGCGCATGTGGGGAAAAATGTGTATCTTTGTAAGCTATTTTAAAAACATTGCAAAGAATACGCTATGGCAATTGCAGATATACTCAAATCCATTTTCGGCTCCAAGAGCGACCGCGACATGAAGGCTATCCGTCCGGTCCTGGACCAGATCCTGGCGGTTTATCCGGAAATTGACGCGCTCTCCAATGACGAGCTCCGCGCCCGGACAGAGGCCCTCAAGGCCCGCATCGCCGCCGTCGAAAAACCCTTCGAAGACCGTATCGCCCAGATTAAGCTGGACATCGAGAAAGATATCCCCGTTTCGGAAAAGGAAAGCCTCGCCACCGAGAGCGACAAGCTGGTGAAGGATGAGGACGAGGCCATCGAGGTGGTCCTCAATGAAATCCTCCCCGAGGCCTTTGCCATCGTCAAGAGCACGGCCCGCCGCTTTGCCCAGAACGAGCGCATCGAGGTATCGGCCAGCGAGTTTGACAAGCAGCTTGCCGCCGAAGGCCGCGACTTCGTGGAGATCGAGGGAGACAAGGCCGTCTGGCACAACCACTGGCTGGCCGGCGGCAACGAGATTACCTGGGACATGGTGCACTACGACGTTCAGCTCATCGGCGGCATTGTCCTTAACGGCGGCGTCAAAACCAACAAGGAGCAGCGCGGCATGATTGCCGAGATGGCAACCGGTGAGGGTAAGACCCTCGTCGCCACGCTCCCGGTGTTCCTCAATGCCCTCGCCGGCAAGGGCGTGCACGTGGTTACCGTGAACGACTACCTGTCCAAGCGTGACTCCGAGTGGATGGGCCCGCTCTACATGTTCCACGGCCTGTCCGTAGACTGCATCGACAAGCATCAGCCCAACTCCGACGCCCGCCGCAAGGCCTACGAGTGCAGCATCACCTTCGGTACCAACAACGAGTTCGGCTTTGACTACCTCCGTGACAACATGTGCTCCCGCATGACGGATCTTGTGCAGCGCAAGCACCACTACGCCATTGTGGATGAGGTGGACTCCGTTCTCATTGACGACGCCCGTACGCCCCTTATCATCTCCGGTCCCATGGAGAAAGCCTCGGGAGACGAGCAGTTCATGGAATATCGGCCCTATGTGGAGAACCTCTACAACAAGCAGCGCGCCCTCATCAACACTACGCTCAACGAGTCCAAGCGCCTGATCGCCGCCGGCAACGAGGCCGAGGGCGGTAAGCTCCTGTTCCGCTGCTACAAGGGTCTTCCCAAGTACCAGCCCCTCATCAAGTTCCTCTCCGAGCCCGGCATGAAGGCCCTCATGCAGAAGACCGAGGCCTACTACATCCAGGACAACGAGCGCGAGATGCCGCAGGTGACCGACGAACTCTACTTTGTCATCAACGAGGTGCTCAATACCGTGGACATGACCGACAAGGGTCACGACACCCTGGCCGGCAGCGTTTCCGACCCCAACTTCTTCGTGCTTCCGGATATGGGAACGGCCATTGCCGAAATCACCCACTCCAACCTCACCGCTCAGGAGAAGGCGGAGAAGAAGGACGCCCTCATGGAGGACTTCTCCCTCAAGAGCGAGCGCGTCCACACCGTCATCCAGCTCCTCAAGGCCTACGCCATGTTCACCAAGGACATCGACTACGTGATTGTGGACAACAAGGTGAAGATCGTGGACGAGAGCACCGGCCGTATCATGGAAGGCCGCCGCTGGTCCGATGGTCTCCACCAGGCCGTTGAAGCCAAGGAAAACGTGAAGGTGGAGGCCGCTACCCAGACCTTCGCCACCATCACCCTCCAGAACTACTTCCGCATGTATCACAAGCTGGCCGGCATGACCGGTACGGCAGAAACGGAGGCCGGTGAGTTCTGGGATATCTACAAGCTGGACGTGGTGGTCATCCCCACCAACCGTCCCGTCATCCGCGACGACCAGAACGACATCATCTACAAGACCAAGAAGGGCAAGTTCAACGCCGTCATCGAGAAGGTGGTGGAACTCTCCAAGGCAGGCCGTCCGGTCCTCGTGGGCACCACCGACGTGGAAACCTCCGAGCTCCTGGCCCGCATGATGAAGATCCGCGGCATTACGGCCGATGTCCTCAATGCCAAGGAACACGCCCGTGAGGCGGAGATTGTGGCCAAGGCCGGCATGAAGGGCCACGTGACCATCGCCACCAACATGGCCGGCCGTGGTACCGATATCAAGCTCACCCCCGAGGTGAAGGCCGCCGGCGGTCTCGCCATCATCGGCACAACCCGCCACGACAGCCGCCGTGTGGACCGTCAGCTCCGCGGCCGCGCCGGCCGTCAGGGAGACCCCGGTTCCTCCTGCTTCTACATTTCCCTGGAAGACGACCTCATGCGTAAGTTCGGCTCCGAGCGCATCGCAAGCGTGGTGGACAAGCTGGGCATGGAGGAAGACGAGGCCCTCGTGAGCGGCATGCTCTCGAAGAGCATCGAGAATGCCCAGAAGAAAGTGGAAGAGAACCACTTTGGCTGGCGTAAACGCACCCTCGAGTACGACGACGTCATGAACTACCAGCGCGAGGCCGTGTATGCCCGCCGCCGCAACGCCCTCTCCGGCGAGCGCATCGAGATTGACGTCCAGAACATGATGCAGGACACCGCCGCCATCCTCTCCCGCGAGGCCGAGGGCATGAGCTACGAGGAGTTCGAGGAATTCATCATCGGCAAGCTCTCCGTGGACCTGGGCTTCGACGCCGATTTCTACGCGCATGCCAAGCCCGAGGAGATAGCCGACAAACTGGCCGCCCACATGCAGGAAGTGTATGAGCGCCGCATGAACGCCATGATCGAGAAGGTGAATCCAGTCATCAAGACCGTGTTCGAGAAGCAGGGCAACATGTACGAGAACATCGCCATTCCCATCACCAACGGCAAGAAGCAGCTCACCCTGTCCGTGAACCTGAAGAAGGCCTACGAGACCGAGAGCCGGGAGATTGCCAAGGCCCTGAGCCGCAACATCATCCTGTACTATATCGACGACTACTGGAAGCAGCACCTCCGCGACATGGACGACCTGCGCCAGAGTGTGCAGAATGCTGCCTACGAGCAGAAAGACCCGCTGGTGGTGTACAAGCTGGAGAGCTATAACCTCTTCACCGAGATGCTGGAGAAACTGAACGAGGAAGTGCTCATGTTCCTCCTCCGCGCATTTATCCCGCTGCGGGATGCGGCCGATGCCAGGGAAGCCCGCCCGGCTACCCAGCCTAACCGCAACATGCAGCAGATGCGCACCAACGACCCTTCCCAGCTCTCCACAAACGGAGAGCAGCGGGCCCGCATGCCCATCCGCGTGGACAAAACCGTAGGAAGAAACGACCCCTGCCCCTGCGGCAGCGGCCTCAAATACAAGAACTGTCACGGTAAAGGACAGGTTTAATTTTATGAATATGAGTGTTTATTTAATAACTATGAGAAAACTCCTGAAGATGATTTTTGCAGGAGCCATGGCCGTGGCGGCCGTGTCCTGCGTAGCAGACCCTGTCCCCTCCGAGGGCAAGAAAGAGGGTCTCGATGTGTTCCAGAAGGCCGTTCCCGATGGCTACTATCAGACCGTCAACGTGAGCGTACCGGCCGGAACCCGTACCGTTTACATTGAGTACAAGGGCGCCGACGGCCACACCAAGACCGTTGCGCAGGCTGTGAAGCCCGTCATTACCACCCCCGAGGGCGGCAAGGACGCTGAGCCTTTCGGCGCCGTGGCCCTGCTCCTGAAGAGTGCCAAGCCCAGCCAGGTCAATATTTATTTTAAGGTAAATGAAGGCGAGGCCACTAAGGCTTCCGGCTCGGAAGACAACTACATCCTGGTGGAGAACCTGCCCGTGAACCTGGCCACAAGCGGCGAGTTTGGTAAAACCCGTTATGTCCGGATGCCCTGGAACTATGCCTGGGAAAACCGGGAAGTGTACCAGTGGCACTTTGAGAATGTGCGCACTTATCCGGCCGACGTTGTCCTGTACGACGCCGAGCACAATCATACGCTGCGTTACAAGTATGCCTATTCCGGCGTGAGCGGGGAAGGCTACATGCTGGACGAAGCCTACGAGATTGTGGACCATGAGGCTGTAGCCGTCAAGTACAACTACTGCGGCGGAGGCTGCGGCAACTGCCAGTTCTGCATGCCCTGGGGCTGCTCCTGCGGCTGCGGCGGCTGGGACAACGGCCAGCCCGTCATGAAACCCAATCCGGACTTTGTCCCTAACGGAAACCTTACCGAAGAGCCCGCAGAGACGCCCGTGAAGACGCCCGAGCTTCCGGAAAACGTAGTCATCGTAGACCTCAGTGACGGTGTGCTTCCCGAGCCCGCCGGTTACATCACCGAGGACGGCGGCTTCACCAACTACCACTCCAGCGGCGTGGTGATGTTTGACGACAAATGGCCCAACATGCCCGAGGCCCAGGGCGGCAAGTACAACCTGGACTTCAACGATGTGGTGGTGGACTATGATGTGGAGGCTACCGTGGTTTCCGACGAACTCCTCGAAAAGGAAGGCTGGCGGGAGCAGGTGAAAGTGGTGCTGCATCTTCGCGCCGTGGGCGGCGACGACGCCCTCCGCGTGGGTATGGCCCTCGAGAACTTCAACACCGACTACGTGCAGTCCATCTCCGAGCACAAGACCCTGGACAGTTGGCAGAACCCCCACGGAGACCTGCCCCAGTGGCTCCAGGCCGTACGCTTCCAGGAGAATTCCGTCCACTACGACCATGTCTCGAACAGCGTCTATGACCGCGAGACCCTGCGCCCGGCTGTGGAAATCGGCCAGCTGCAGGCCTTCAACGGCAAGAAGTGGGACAAGGTGGCCGGTACGGAGGTATACCAGTACAAGGATGACCGCGGCCGTCTCACGGATCACGTGATGAACCCCGCCCTGCGCCTGTGGGATAACTGGAAGACCGCCGACAAGAAGCAGTACAAGCCGGAACTGGAGAACGTGAAGGAGCCCTATTCCTTTGCCCAGTTCTCTGCCAAGACCTTCTACAATACCATCCCCGGTTTTGTGAACGTGGCAGGCGGCCTCTACACCTACACCGTCATCTATCACATGAAACCCCGTGCGGAGATGACGCCTCAGGAGCGCGCCGCTGCTAAGCAGAACATGATTGACGCCGTTTATAACACTACTTCCCAGAACTTCTTCATCGTGAAGGGCAACTGGGCTCCCGTAGGTCTCAAGGGCTACAAGCCCCTGGACTACAGGACCCGCGACAACCATGTCTATTCCACGGAGTATGACAAATTCTTTGCCCAGAACGCAGAAAACCTGGTGGAGGACATCCCCTATGTGGCCAAGAACGGCCAGGTATGGGCTTTCAAGGCTCCGGTCCTTACCCGTCACCTGTGGGAGATGAACTTCTTTGCCAACGCCTATCCCCACTACCACGAGTTTGTGGAGAGCCAGGGTGCCGAGCACCAGAATTGGTATAACGAAGACGTAGACTACACCTACCTCTCCTGCGAGTGGTAGAACACTGATACGATAACCCGCCTGCGATGGATTATTACGTGCTGAGCAGGTACGCGTACCTGAAGTATTACTTCCTTATCCTGTACTACCGGTTGACTGAATATCCTCCGGCAGTACGGGTTTGGGCTGTATTTACTGCGGTGTGCCTCATCCTCATGGTGAGTATCGTACTGGGAAATGTGGTAAGGGTTATCCGCGCGAGTGCCGACAACCGGGCCGTCGAGCGCAACCGGGAAAAGTATGCGGAGAAAGTGAAGGAAGTGGCGCTCACCGAGCGCACCATGGAGCCGGCCGAGATATCGGAACTCCTCAATCTTCCGAAGAACTTCAAGATGCACGAGCGCCAGAACCGGCACTTCGTTCCCATGCTCATCGAGCTGTACCGCCGGTATGGCAGCGAGATGAACCGCGCCAACTGGCAGCGCGTGCTGCAGGTCCTCAAGATGCCCGCCTACTTTGACGCCCAGGTGCGCTCCCGCTCCAAGCGCAAGCGCGTCATCGCGTTCAAGAATGTGGCCGATATGGACGCCAACCTCAAGGAGGCCGTCGCTTCCCGCTATCTGTTCACCAAGGACAGAAAGCTGCAGAACAACGCGCGGCTCCATGCCGCCCGCTTTGGCACGTCCTATCCGTTCAAGGTACTCCTGGATGACCCCAATCTGGTATTTACCGAGGAAATGGTGGTGAAATACCACAATGTGCTCATGTACCGCCAGGCCAACGGCATGTCCATGCCCAACTTTATCCACTGGTGCACCCGCACGCCCGTCAACGAGGAACTGCGCATCTTCGCCATCAACGAGATCCGTCTGTTCCGCCGCCGCGAAGACTGCCCCGAGATGCTTTCCATGCTGCAGAACTCGCGCGAGGAACGTTTCTCCTGCGCACTCATCCGTGCGCTCGGGGACATGGAATACGTTCCCGCGGAGAAAGAGTTCTGCCGCCGCTACCTGAGCGCATCCTACGCGGAGCGCCAGCAGCTGGCGATGGCCCTCGGCCAGATCAATTCCGGCAACCCGGAAGTGCTGCGCTTCCTGGAGGAAGACTTCCTCCAGACCACCGACGCCGTGACGCGCATGCTGCTTCTGAGGACTATCCGTGGCTACGGAGAAATTGGCCGGAAGGCTTACGAGCGTCTCAAACGCGAGACCCCGAAGGCCTTCGCCATTTTCTACGAGCATATAGAGTGTGACCTGATAGACAGTTCCAGATATGCCTGAGTGGGTTTACGATGCGTTCAGCTATTTTGTGATGGCGTACTCCACCATTATACTGGGGAGCTACGTGCTTTTTGCTGTCCTGGCCTACCTGGAGCACAAGAAGCACTACACCTATCACGACGACGACTACACCATCGAAGAGCTCAAGAAGAGCCCTTACACTCCCGGCATATCCATCGTGGCACCTGCCTACAATGAGGAAAAGACCGTTATTACCAATGTGCAGTCCCTCCTGAGCCTGGACTACCCGGACTTCGAGGTGGTCATCGTGAACGACGGCTCCAAGGACCGCACGCTGGAGCTCCTCATCGAGAACTTCGAGCTGGTGAAGGTGCCTTACGCCTATATCGAGAAAATCAAGACCAAGCCCTTCAAGGGCTTGTACAAGACCAAGAGCGACAACCCCGCCTTCAAGCGCCTTACCGTGGTGGACAAGGTGAACGGCGGCACCAAGGCCGATGCATCCAATGCCGGCGTGAACGTGGTGTCCAACAAGTTCTTCGTGTGCACCGACGTAGACTGCGTGCTGGAGAAGAACGCCCTCTACCGCATGATCTGGCCCACCATGGCCAGCACCCGCCGCGTGATTGCGGTATCGGCCACCATGCGCATGAGTAACGGCTCGCTGGTTGAGGACGGCAAGATGGTGGACCCCCGCCCGCCGCACGATTTTATCCCCCTGTTCCAGGACCTGGAGTACACCCGTTCCTTCCTCATTGGCAAGACGGCCCTCAGCCGCATCAATGCCATGCAGAACGTCTCCGGCGGCTTCGGTATGTTCGACCGCGAGGTGGTGATCAAGGCCGGTGGCTACGACGGTGACTCCTTTGCCGAGGACATGGACATGGTGGCCCGCATGATCCGCTACATGTGCGACTCCGGCGAGGACTACCGCGTGGTCCAGATTCCCGAGACCTGCTGCTGGACGGAAGGTCCGCCCAACTTCAAGGTGCTCAACCGTCAGCGTACGCGCTGGGGCCGCGGCCTGTTCCAGTTCTTCACGGTGCACCGTGACATGCTCTTCAACCGCAACTACCGGCAGTACGGCATGTTCACCCTGCCGTATATTCTCATATTTGAACTGCTGGCCCCCGTCATCGAGTTCCTGGGCTATTTCATGGTAATCTCGCTGCTGGTGCAGTGGGCCATTAACTGGAATACCATCTGGATTGCATTCCTGGGCCTGTATGTCTTTGCCCAGCTCCTGACCGTCACCATCATCTCCTACGATGTGTGGGTGGGAACTTCGTTCAAACGCAGGACAGACTACCTGTGGTTTGTGCTGGCGTCGCTTCTGGAACCGCTCTTCTATCATCCCATCAACGTGTTTTTTTCCCTTCGCGGCTATGTGAAGCAGATCCTGGGTACGCAGATGGTCTGGGGTAACATGACCCGTAAGGGCGTGCAGAGCGCGAAGAAACCCGCCGCTCCCGCATCCGTCGCGCAGGCGAAGTCGGCCGAAGCCGCTGAGGCTGCGGCATCGGCCGAAAACAAGAAAGAGGAGGAAAATGCCCATGCGTAAGTGTGGACTTGTCATATTGACCATTCTGGTATCGGCCTCGGTCTTTGCCGCTCCGCCGCCCCAGCGGGGACGCGGTAAGCAGCACGAAGAGCCCAAGGGGCTTCTTTTCAAGCGCCGCCAGCCGGCTACCTATTATATAGACCAGGTGACCAACCTGTTCTCGCAGCATCGCTGGGCCCGGGGCAAGGAGCTCCTGGACGAGAGCCTGGAGATGTATCCGGAAGAGGCTGCGCTGCAGTACCTGGCCGGACGCTACTGGTGGAACGGCAAGAACTATGACCGCGCCCGCTACCACCTTGTGAAGGCGTGCCAGATCAACTATCACTACGTAGACGCCAAGACGCTCCTGGTGAACATCGAGGAAATTACCGGCAACTACTCGTCGGCCATCTGCTACGTGAACGAGCTCCTGGAGGTGAACCCCTACTGGAAGGGCCTGTGGCTCAGGAAAGTAGACCTTTACAAGAAGATGGGAAACTTCGAGGAAGCCAACTCGCTCCTGCAGCGCCTGTCGCAGATTTATCCCACCGACGCCTCCCTTACCGGAGACTACTTCGAGGTGCTGGAGTCTACCTATCAGCAGGCCCGCCTGGCCGGTGACATGAACGCCGCCGAGGACGCCCTCAAGGAAATCGTGCGCATCACCCCTTCGGATGCCGACTACCAGATTGCCTACGCCAACATCCTGGTGCGGCAGGGCCGTATTGGAGACGCCCTGGACAACCTGGCCTACGCCATCAATGCCTCTCCGGGCAATGTGCTTCTCATCCGCAAGGCTACGGACCTCATGCTGGCCGACGGAAAATCGGCCGGTGCCCTTGCCCTTGCCCGCATCCAGTGGGAAGAACACAAGACCCGCGAGCTGAAGGAGGTGTACGACCACGTCCTTTCCGAGAGCGCCAAGCAGCAGGAGGAGAACGACCCTTACTCCATGTACACGCGCGTGTACAAGACCGAGCACAGCTATTCGGCCCTGCAGTTCCTGCTTTCGCATGCCACCACGAGGGGCTACTACGACGACGCCCTCTTTTACATCCAGGAGGCCCGTAAACTGCGCGGAGACCGGGCCAAGTGGTATATGATGGAGTATGAGGTGTATGAGCGCATGGGCCGGCACGACAGCTCCGCCAAGGTACTGGAGAGAGGCCTTGCCAAGTACCCCGACGACTACGACCTTAACCTGGCCTCCTGCCGCATCAAGCTCATGGAGGGAGGAGACCTTATGTCGGAAGGCGCCTACAGCCAGGCCATTCCGGTGCTGGAGTTCGTGCGCAGGAAAAGCGTAGACCCGGAGCTGAAGAGCGTGGCGGTGCGCCGCCTTGCCACCTGCTACCGGGAGACGAACCAGATGGACCTTGCCATCCTGATGCTGCGTGAGCGCCTGCGGACAGACCCCGAGTACCAGGTGACGGTGGACTATGCCTCGCTGCTGGTAAAGCAGGGAAAGTCCGAAGCGGCCCTCCAGGCCATCCAGGCTTCCTATGACAGTGCAGCCGACACCCTTTCCATGCGGGCGCTCGGAAACGCCTACAAGGAGACCGCTTATCCCTACCTGAAGGAAAAGCTCGCCAGCGGTTCCGTGAACGGACTGCAGCCGGTGACCGATATGATCCTGGCCATAGACCCCCGCGACTACTGGGGCCTGCGCTATTCGCTGCGCACGGCCGACGACCCGCTTCCGTACGCGCTCCGGGGCATGCGGGTGTATCCCGACGACCTCACGTTCCCCATCAAGGCAGCCAACGAGCTGGCGGAGCGGGGGCACAACGAGCGTGCCCTCAATCTCCTCCGCGACTACCTGGAGGACTTCCCGGCCGATGACGACCTCCAGCGCACCTATGCCGGCATTTCCGACAAGGTGGGCAGCCAGCTGTTCAAGGACAAGAACTACACCCGCGCCGAGGCCGTGCTGGACTCGGCCCTCGCGGTGCGTCCGCTGGACCCGTCCATCCGCTATACCCGCGGCCTGCTCTACGAGCGGCAGCATGAGTGGGACCTCGCCTACGATTACCAGAAAGATTACAAGCCTTCGGTGCTGGAAGAAGGGGAGTTCAAGGCCCGCATGAACAACATCCGCTCGCGAACGCTCAGAAATACGGTGGATGTGGGGGCCGATGTGTTCCGCTTCACCGACAACCAGCATCTGATGGGCATGGCCAGCCTGGGCTATACGCGTTCGTGGACCGGCAATGAGCTGGAGCTGCGCGTGAACTATACGGGACGTGACGCAGACTACGACACCGACGAAAAGATGTACAATTCCGTGGGTGGCCAGGGGCTTCAGTTTTTGGGCGGTTGGACGCATGACTTTGGCTCCGTGGTGACGCTCAAGGGCTCTACTTCCTATGGAACGGCGTTCTTCCCGCGCTGGACCGCCGACGCCGACTTCAACTGGCACCTGCCTGCAGACTGGGACCTGGAAACGCTCCTGTCGTACCGTTTCATGCGGGACGGCTCTTCCATGTATTCGGGGGCGCTGGGCCTGTTCCATGGCTGGGAGCGGATGTATGCGGGGGCCAAGGTTACGGCCGGTGCCCTGCACGACCTTTTCTTCTACAATGCGCAGGCGCGCTTCCGCTTCTATCCCGTGGATGGAGGCCGCTCCTACGTGGAGGTGCAGGGAGGAGCCGGAACGGCCCCCGAGCTCACGTTCCTCAACTACTACTACAACTCCTCCATCTACAACAACCTCAACTCCTATGTCGCCGCAACGGGTTCGTGGGCGGTGACCTACAACCTGGCGCTCCAGCTTTCCGCCACCTGGAATACCATCTACGACCAGCGCACTACCGTCACTTACCGTAATATGTTCGTTGCCCATGTCTCTGTCGCGATTTCTTTCTAGCATAGCAGCCGGTATCCTGCTTACTTTTTCCTGTGGTTCCATCACGGGAGGGGAGATGGCCGTGCATACGTACTATATCCATCCCGAGGTGCCCGGACGCACGCTGGACACCAAGATGTCGGACTACCTCAAAAAGCACCTCCAGAACCGCACGGAGGCAACCATCCTTGACAAGGCGGGCACGGAGGTGACGGTGCACATCGGCCCCGATGTGGGAGGGGACTATGCCTTCGAGCATACGCCGTCCGGCTTTTACCTGGCCGCGAAGGACGAGCGCACCTTTACCTGGCTGGCCTACCAGTTCATCAAGATGGCGGGAAAGCAGGACAAGGGCATCATTACCGACGACCTTCCGCCGCTGCTTCTGAGCGGCCGCGACACGCTGGTCACCTTCCCCTTCGAGTACCGTGACCTGTACATGCCCACCAACCAGAACCCGGACATGACCTACCTCCTGGCTCTCCACAACCTGGAAATGGACTGGGGTATCTGGGGACACAACCTTTCCCGCGTGCTGGGCAGTAACGGAGACCTTTCCTTCGGCTACCAGAACATGGACCAGGAAATTCTGGCCCGGACGGGCGGCCTGACCCACGCCAACCAGTTCTGCTTCTCCTCCGACAAGCTCTTTGACCTTACGGCGCAGTTCATCCAGGACCAGTATGGAGATGGCACGGAGACTCCTTACCGTATGACTATCGGCCCCAACGACAACAGCATCGTGTGCATGTGCCGGCGCTGCGAGGCGGCGGGCAACAAGCCCGGCAACGCCATGCCGGCGGTCTTGCGTTTCGTAGAACGGCTGGCGGCGCGTTTCCCGAACCACACTTTCTTCATTCCGGGCTATTCCACCACATCGGCCCTTCCGGACCATCCGCTTCCTTACAATGCGGGAGTGTTCCTGTCGGCCATCGACTATCCGCGCACGATGGAGGATACGCCGGCCACGAAGGCTTTCTTCCAGCTTCTTTCCGACTGGCAGAAGGTGACGGACAATGTGTACATCTGGGATTATGTGAACAACTTTGACGATTATCTCTCTCCCTATCCCGTGCTCTATGTGATGCAGAAGCGCTTCCAGGAGTACCGGAAGAGGGGAGTGAAGGGCATTTTCCTCAACGGCAGCGGCTATTTCTACTCCAACCAGCAGGAGATGTACTCCTTTGTGCTGGCGAACCTTCTCCTGGACCCCGACGCCGACATCCGGCACATGGTGGAGGAGTACTACCGGGATGCCATGCCGCACATCGGCTCATTCTATATGTCCTACCTCATGGGTCTGGAAGACCGCGCCCGGCGCTCGGGCTCCGAGCTTCCGCTCTACGGCGGCATGGACGAGGCCGTGAAGACCTACCTCAACGAGCGGGACTTCCGTGAGTTCTACTACGTTTTCCTCCGGGCCTCCGAGATGGAGATGACGCACCGGGAGCGGGTTCTGTATGAGAAAACGCGGCAGTTCGTGAGTTTCTCCTTCCTGGAGATGTGCCGGCTCAACGGGCTCAAGCCCGGCGGATTCGCCGAGCAGGTGGGCAACGAGTGGGTGGTGAAGCCCGAGGTATGGGCTGCGGTGGAAGACCTCAAGATGATGACCGACGAGGACGACGTGTATCTGCTCACCGACAACGAGAACACCTCCATGGACCACATGGACCGCGTGAACGAGAGCGGTGTGTATGTGGCCGACTACGAGAACGAGGTGGAGCTGTGGCTGAGCGGCCAGATGTGGATGCAGGACCATCTCCTGCGCCAGCCGCTGCGCGTGCATGCCGGCGAGCAGCTTTTCTCCACGCATTACCTCACCGACGGCGTGGCGGGCATCTCGCAGAACTACCACTGGGGCTGGCAGATCTATCCCCAGGCCGACTGCTATATCGAGCTTCCCCCCGAGGCCGTGTCGGGAAAGACCGGTGAGATGACCATCTCCTTCCTCAACAGCGAGCGGCATCGCATGGCGCCGCCTTCGGCCGTGGAAGTATGGGCCGATGACCGCCTGCTGGTAACGCTTCGCCGGGAGGGGCTGGGCAGCTACTTCGACGAAGGGGAGCGGGTGATCTTCAAGGGCAACGTGGGCTTCGGCCGGCCTTCCCGCGTGACGGTGCGCCTCAAGGAATCCCACGCCCGGAACTTCGGCATTGACGAAATCTTCTTCCGGTAAGAGTATGAAACGGCTTCTTGTCATATGTGCCTTTTTCCTGGTCCTTGCGGGCTGCACCACACGCGTGCAGTATACCACCGTGGAAATCCGGGATCCTGTCCGTCACTACTATCCCATCCTGCAGGGACAGGAACTTACCGTGACCATCCGCGTGAACAATACGGGAAAGGTGCCGCTGGTAATCCGGGACATCCAGCCCTCGTGCGGCTGCATCATGATGGACGGAGACCAGGAGCTGGTGATTCCGCCCGAGCGCTTCACGTACGTGACGCTCCGCTACGACTCCCGCAAGAACGTGGGCCGGGTGGAGCATTCCATCCGTTTCTGGGGAAATATCGCGCCCTCGGGCATGGCGGAACTGCGCTTCGACGTCCATGTGGTTCCCGACGCCAACTATCACCACGACTACGAGGAAATGTACGACAAGGAGGAAAGTACCCGGAAGCTCCGGGAGTACTTCCGCAAGTCCGGAGAGACCTCCGGCCTGGGCTATTACGTGGACCGTTAACAATACCCTGTTGAAAAGTTTTGCGGGCAAAGTTTGCTGAAGAGGGATTATTCAGCTAACTTTGCCCGGTCATAATCTTACCTTGGAGACTTTTTAACCTATTTATATTTTATGACACACAATCAGCAGGCCATCTACGATGCCCGTACCTTAGGTAAGGGCAAGATGCTTACCCTGGGGCTTCAGCACATGTTTGCCATGTTCGGAGCCACTGTCCTTGTCCCGGTCATCACCGGGCTCAGCATGAGTGCCACCCTCCTGTTCGCCGGTCTGGGTACGCTCATTTTTCATTTCCTTACCAAGATGAAGGTGCCGGCTTTCCTCGGCTCGTCCTTCGCTTTCCTCGGCGGCTACGCAGCGGTAGTCTCCATGGGTGAAGCCCAGGGCCTGAGCGCCGCGGAATCTCTTCCCTATGCCTGCATCGGAGTATTCTCGGCAGGCATTATTTATTTCATCCTGGCTGCATTC
>JAEEGK010017933.1_pt1 | contig 15366 bp, 10 predicted proteins | sample 8958771 | NCBI WGS metagenome assembly JAEEGK01 (sample SAMN16246547, study PRJNA631951) | gut metagenome | biome: gut microbiome; feature: rumen; material: SC-attached | host: Bos | place: Iran: Karaj | collected 2018-10 | reverse complement strand
ATATCACAAGTAAAAAAGTCACCTATCATTACTCCTAACATATATAACGGCATTGCTAATATTGTTCTATTGTAATCCATAGCTTTTATTCCTTTTCTCTAAGGATGCTGTTTATCACAATTAATTAAAAATGAAATAGATGAAATTGTCAATTTACTCATAAAACTTATAACTTTTGCTTCATCTAAATAAAAATAAAATATAAATAATAAATTTGATATATTGAGTGCTCCACCATTCAAAGAACCCATACTTCCGAACATTGAAATTATAATATATAAAAAATAACCAATTAAATTACTATTTTTAGAAAATGAAAAATAATCTTGTTGTAAATGATTACAAATATGTGTTTCATTATTACAAAAATTATAATATAAACAATCAAAATCTTTAATGCATTTTTGAGACATAAATTTAATATATTTTTTTTAAATAAATTTAAATTTATATATAAATAAATAAATAATTTGACTATAAATATTATAAGTAGAAAATAAATTTAAAAAAATTGATAAAATATTTATAAATTATATTAATTTAAATTATTATTTTTTCTTCTTTAATAATTCATCTACTTTATTTTTAAAAACTTCATCTTGTTCTGCAAATATTTTTTCCATTTGTTTATCAAGTCGATTTCTTTCAAAATCTAATACAATTTCAATTTTTTGTTCTAATTCAGTTTTAGGTCGTCTGGATTCAAAATATTGTCTTAAAATTTTAGAATTTCTTGGTAATACTTCTGTAGCTTCTGCTAAACTTTCAACTGGAGGTAAAGAATATGTACTTAATTCAGTTGTATATAAATCAGTTGAAATTTCATTTGTTAAAGAATAATGAAGCATATAATATCTTTTATAAATGACATCTATAAAAAAATTTGTTATTTTATAAACAGTTTCTTTTTGTAAAATTCCAATTTGATTTGAAAATCTATTCATAGAAAAAGTTAAAACACTTTTTTTAAATTGTTCATAAACTTCTTTTTTTGTTTTATTTTGTCTAAATAAAATTAAAATATCACTTAATATTTTAAATAAAGAACATGTTTCTAATAAAGATATTTTATTTTTTAAACAAAATTCTGTTAATAATAAATAAAGCTCAATTGTTACCTTTTCAGGTAAATCAATTGTAATTGAATTTGAAGCTAATTTTTCTTTAATTAAATTTCTTATTTTTTCTTTATCTGGATATTTTGAAAACATATTTTTTATATCATCTTCAGAAGCAACATCAAAAACATGAAAATTTATATCTGCAATTTTATAAAAAAGTTCTTTTTCAATCATTTATTTTATTAGTTATATTTTTAATTAATTAAATTAATATTAATAAATTATTTTCAACTTTAATTATAGAAAATTTTTTATTTAAATTTGTTTATATTTTAAATAAAATGAATAATTATATATTCATTTAATAATATATAATATATTTTAATTAAATTTTATTTAAATATATATTTTTAATAAATTAAATAAATTATTTTAAATCATAAAATTATTTATTAATATTAAATATTTTTTTTTATTAAATTATAATTATTATATATTAAATATAATAATATTAATGGTCATAATAAAATATTATAAAACAAAATAAATAAATATATATATTTTAAATATATTAATAAGATTAATATTAATAAAATATAATTTCTTTATTAAAATATTTAATTTATATTTTCATGTTTGTTTTCTTGATATTTTTCTTCAAAAATTGAATAATTTGTCATATTATAGCTAATTTTTTTAATTTTTTTACATAATCTAATAAGTATTATAAATAAAATTAAAACTATTATAGAAAGTAAAATAATTATTACTATATTTAACTCTAGATTTTTTTTATTATATATATTTGGAATTTTTTTTTTATTTTTATCTCCTTCAATATCTTTTGGAATAATTCTAGAAGTTTCATTATTATTATTTTTTTCTTTTTCATTTTGATTTTTATAATAATTTTCATCATCTTCTTTATCATCTATATAATATATATTTTCATTATATGAATAGAATGCTAATTGATTAATTTCAAAGATTAATTCATTAAATAACTTATTATATTTTTTTAAAATAAAATTTAAAAAAAGTTTATCTTTCAATTTATTTAATTTTTCATTTGTATAAAAATTTTGTGTATATATATTAGAATAAAAATTGAATTTTTCATTTTTTATATCAAAATAACATAAAATCGAATTATTAGAATTAATAAATTTATTTATATGATTATATAATTTAATTGATAATTCAAAAAAATATTTATCATCTATTGAAGAAAAATCATCTTTTTCAAATTTATTTAAAAATAAAATAAATAAAGATAATTTATACTTCTTATAAATTTCTTTTATATTATAATTCAAAAAATTTTTATCTTCTAAAGTTACTAAATTATCAGGGTCTAAAAGAATATATTTTTCTTTATAATTTTTTAAATTATATTCAATATATTTCATTAAATTATTCATATGCCATATATTATCACTCTGCATATTTATCATTATAACAAAATTGAAAATAATATAAGAAACAAAACTTTTTAAATTAAAAATCATTATATTTATAATATTTTATATAATTTTTAAATTTATTTTTATTTTATTAATAAAATTTATATTCACTTATTATATAAATATAATATATTTTTTATAATTTTATTAATTTTTATTCTATTTATTTTTTATTAAATAAAATAAATTATGGGTATTTGTATATGCAATAGAAAAGATTCAACAGTTCCTCATAGTGATTTATTTGTTCCTCAAATTAATGATGTTCCTGTTTCTTCTCAAAAAAAAAAAATATTAAAATTAAAAACTACTAAAAATGTTGCTGTAGAAAAGAGTGTTAATAAAATGAAACAAAAAAATTATTTTACAACAGAGAAAATAATTAGTACTAAAACATTATTAAAATCTAATAGTGAAATATTGAGAAAAACAAATAATTTATTATTAATTTCAATAAATGATTTTGAAAGAAAATATTCTTTTGATGAATATAAAAGTGAAAATAATTCTAATGAAGAAATTCAAAATTCAGAAGATTTAAATCAAGAAATAAATGGAATGCAAAAATTTAAAACTGCTATAAAAAAACCTGAAAAAAAAGAAGAAGAAAAAATAATTGAAGAAAGTATAAAAAAAGATATAAATTATGAAGTAAGTGAAAAAATATTAAGTAGCACAGAAGAATTAATTATAGCTAATATATTTTTACATCATTATTTATTTCATATATGTAATTCAAAAATGTTATCATATTTATTTAATGAAATTAAAGAATTTCAAATTGATAATGGAACATCAATTTTTTATGAAGGAGATGAAGGAAGTTGTATATTTATAATAAAATCTGGAAAAGTTGAATTAAAATCTAAAAATTGTAAAAAAAAATTAATTTTATCAGATGGAGCAATTTTTGGTGAATTAGCATGTGTTAAAGAAAATATATTAAGAATGTATGATGCATATACTATAACAAATTTAAGTTTTTATACAATAGATGAATTTTCATTTTCATCAATTTTAGACCAAATAATTAAAAAACATCCAATTAAATTTGAAATATTTAATTATTTAGATTCACAAACAAAAGAAAATTTAGAATTATTAACAATTGTATTAGAATTTAAAAAAGGACATATTATAACTGATTTAAATGGATTTTTTGAAATAATTAATGGAAATTTGGATTTATGTACAAATGATAATAATGTTATTGATAATTTTACTGATGGTGAATATTTAGGAGAAAAAGAATATTTTGATAATGATTTAAATGAAAAAGATATAGTTTATAAAATTGGTGAATTTGATAAAAATTTAAAAATAATTGTTAAGGAAGATAGTAAAATTAATTTAATTTCTTCTTCTGCAATTTTAGAAGTTTTCGGATTAGATTATAAAAAAAAAATAGTTCATAATTTCATTAGAGGAACTTTAAACAAAAATAAATATTTTAGTAAATTTATAACTAAAGAACATATAAATAATATTTTAGATTTATTTACAATAAATAAATATAAAAAAGATTATATTTTAGTTAAAGATAATATCTTTAACAAAATACAAATAATTATTTCAGGTCAAATAATGAAAGATAATGGTAATATATTAAAAAGTGGAGATATATTAGGTGAAGAATTATTAACTGATGAAATTGTTGGAAATGCTGTTGTAGAAAGTAATCATTTAATTACAATAGAATGTGAATGGGATAAGTTTATAGAAAAAATTAAAATTGTAAATAAAAATTTAAGAGTATGGATTGAAAAATTAAGATCATTATATTTATTTCAAAAATTAAATATTATCCAATTAATTCAAATAGTTAAAATGTTAAAAAAAGAATTTTATAATAAAGGGGATAAAATAATTAAAATTGGTGATATAAATGAAAAAGTTTATTTCATAAGATTTGGTGCAGTTAAACATAAATTAAATGATAAAACAATCAGAGAATACCATAAAGGTTCTTCATTTGGAGAAATATTTTTATTAAATGAAAAAGAGGCAAAAAGTGAAATTATATGTTCACAAAATAATACTAAATTATATACTTTATCAAAACAAAATTTTTATGAAATAATGGGAAATAATGATTTAAATGAATTAATAAAAGAAAAATTATGTAAAGAAGATATAGAATTATTTCCTGGAAATTTATACTATTTATCATCGATATCTCGAAGTGATAAAAGTAATATATATTTAGTTCATAATAAAATTTTTTTATATAGTATAAAAGCAATATATATAGGAAATTATAATAAAAATAAACCAATTGGAAAATTTATACCTTATGTTATTAATGAAAAAAAAGCATCCAAAAGATTAGATAACCCATTTTTAATAAAATATATTAAAACTTTAAAAAATAGTTCCTGGTGTTTTTTTATTCAAGAATATATTAATGGTATAACAATGGGAGAATATATAGAAATGTGTAAACCTTTTCATAATCTTGAAATAATTAAATTTTACAGTGCATGTTTATTTTTAAGCTTAAGTATTCTTAATTCATATGGAATAATTCATAGAGATATAAAACCTGAAAATATTTATATTGATTATAATGGTTATACTAAATTAATAGATTTTAGTTCAAGTAAAAGAATTAAAAAAAATATAACAAAAACAATAATAGGAACACCAATGTTTATTGCCCCAGAAATTTTAAATGGAAAAGGATATAGTTATTCTTGTGATTATTGGAGTATGGGAATATTATTATATTATTTATATTACGGAGAATATCCTTTTGGAGTAAATGCAAAAAAACCTGATAATGTTTATAAAGAAATTTTAAATAAAAAAATTGATATTCTATCTAGTAAAGAAGATGATGGTAAATTTACTGATTTATTATCTAAATTATTGACAAGAAATGAAAAGGAAAGATTAATAAATTTCAAAGAAATTATCAAACAACCATTTTATAATAATTTTAATTTTGAAAAATTAAAAATAAAAAGTATTAAAGCTCCTTATATTCCAAAATTAGTAAAGTCTAATATTGATAAAATGCTAAATAATTTATCAAGCCCATTTTTAATTTTTATTCAAAAAGATTTAGTTGATAATAATAAAGGATATGCAATAGATGATCAAGAAAATAATATAAGATTAGATAAAGATGTTGTTAGGACAATAATCGGAGAGGAAAGTTCTAATATAAAAAGTATAAAAAATTGGTTTGAAGATTTTTAAGAAAAAAAATTTGTTAATATGTAAATATATTTAATTAAATAGTAATGTATAATTATATATAATATTTATATATTTATTCTTTACATTATTTTTGTTATATATAAATTAATTAAGTAATAAATTATTTTCATAAAATAAATTTATAAAAATTAATTATAATTTTATTTTTAATAAGAATATATATTAAATATAAATCACACATAAATGAAATTTTTAAAAACTATTATAATATTAAATCATTGAATTTTAAATTTAATTAATATAATTAAAATTCTTTAAATTTTAAAAATAATAAAGTTTAAAATTTTCTTTGAATTGTAGTTTGTTTCTTTAATAGTTTTTCTTTTGAAGTTTCTTCTATAAAAAATTTTTCCAAAATTGAATAATTATATAAATAATTAGCTAATTTTTTGGTAATAAAAAAATTATTTTGAAAAAAATTTATTAATTGAATAAATAATAATATAATAAATGAATATATAATAAAATTTGAAACATTTTTTATACTTTTTTGAAAATCTGGTAATAAATATGAATATTCAATAAAACAAACAAAATCCATGAAATATATTATTTCAATAAAATCAACAAATTTATAATTTGTTGCATAAAAATTATAAATAATATCTTCTTCATTTTTTTCGCTCATTGAAAAATTTTTATATTGATTTCTGATATTTCTTAGAAAACTTATTAAAATTATATATAAATGTGAAGAAAATAAAGGTGTTGAATCACATATCTCAACAATTTTATCATAATATTCACTTTCTTCTAAAAATGTTTGACAAGAACCATCTTCATTTACAAATTCTAAAATCAGTAAATAATCATAATTATTTTCATTTTTTATACTTGATATTAATTCTGTATAATTATTTAATATATAATTTGTAAAATTGCCAAAAGTTTGAAATTTATTATGAATTTCAGTATTATTAAGTAATATTGAATATTTTACTAATAAATAATATTTCAATATTAAATCTTGAAGATCATCTATATATTCTGTTTCCATTCTCTTTAAATTTATCATATTTATTTTATTATAAATAAAATATCCAATAATTGATATAAAAATTAAATAAATAATTCCATAAATTAAAAAAGTTATATTTGCATTTTTAAAAATATCGACTTTATATTTTATATATTGATCTTTCCTTTCAAAAAATGTAAACTCTTTTTCATTTTCTTCGTTGTTATTTTCTTCATATATTAAATTAATATCTGGAGAATCGTCCATTGTTTTTTGGGTTTTTGATTGATTTAATTTTGGTTTTTTTGATTTTGTTCTTCTTAATTGTAAATTTGGACTATTTATAAATTTATTTGTATTAGGATTATTTGTTTCTGGTAATAAAAAATCAACTATTTTATTTTCTTTTTTATCTTTTAATTCATTTAAATTAATAAAAGATAAAAAATTTTGATTTTCATTTTTTAAAGAAGTTTTTGTATTTAAATAACAATTTTTTAATAATTCAATTCCTGAAGATGTATTTAATTCATTTAATGATATTTTTTTAATGATTTTAATTTTATTTTTCAAATAAATTCTTTTTTTTGAATTAATTAAAAGTATTTTTTCAATAATATCAATCATTTTATTATTTGTAAAAAGAAAAGAACAATAAATAAAAACAAAAGTAAAAAAAATTAAAAAAAAGCTTATAGAGAGAAACAAATATAATCTTAATTTATAATTATTAAATGAATTAACAAATATTTTTTTTTCATATAAATTAATATAATTTGTTATATTTATAAAATTAAAGCAATTAAAGACTAAAGAATACAAATATTTTTGATTAATATTTTTTAATTTTTTTAATTCTTTTATATCAAAACTAATAATAGGAACTTCAATATAAAATTCATTAGTTTCTGATAATGTTACAAATAAATGAATAGGTTCTTCAAATGAATTAAAATAAGATATTTTTGCTATTTCTCCATCATATTTATAATAATTAAAAAGTTCATTTCCAATATCATATAATAAATTTTTTTTATTTAAATTCAATAAAAATGATAAATAACTATTTTTATATACATCTAATATATAAATCGATTCATTTTTACAATTATACTGATAAAAATCAGATAAATTTAAATCTATATTATATCTATTTAATAAATAATAATATAAATTATCATGTTGATTATTATCATTTTCAATTAAAAATTTTGAACTTAAAAAAAAATGATTATAAAAATAATCTGAATTCATTTCTCTTAAAATAAATAAATTTAAATAATCTTTTTCAAAATTATTTGAATTAATACTTATATTAATTGAAAAATAAATAATCATGCATAATATAATTAAATTATATATAATTCCTATAATATCATATATGTTTTTTTTTTTTAATAATTTAGTTTTATTTTCTGTTATTATATTCCAATTTCCTTGATTTAACATATTAATTGTATTTTGAGAATTTACACTATTTTCTGAAAAATTTAAACTTTCTTCACTAATGTTTGTTTTCTCTAATTTTAAATATGATAATGAATTAATAAAATCTTTATTATTATTTAATTCTTCAAAATTAACCATTATTATAAACATATATTCTTTTCTTAATAAAAAAGTTTCAATTTTAGTAATTTTAACATAAATATATTTATTATTTTTTAATTGAAATTTTAATATATGTAAATTTCTATAAACATCTGCAACATTAAAACTATTTATATTTCTATTAATTTTTTTTGATAATCTTTTTATATTTTTAACAAATTTTTCATAATTAAGTTGAAATATTTTAAAATTTTTAATATCTTTTAAAACATTATAATTATCATTTATTTTAATATTTAACATTTTCATTAAATTAGTATCTTTTATATTATTGCTATATAAACCAAAATATTCATTAAAAAAAGTTCCTATTTTATGAAAATTTCCATAAGCATCAATAATAGCAAAATTGTTTTTTAATAAAGAAGAAGATTCTAGATAACCTATAAAATATAATTTACTATTATATGAAGCTAATTTTGAAAATGTAATTTTAGATTCAACTATATAATTTTCATTTGTTTCTAATAAAGCTTTTATTATATATAATTTTTTAGAAAAAATATTTGCTTTTAAATTTTTAATCATATTTTGTTGAATTATGCTAGGAAAAATACTTTGTAATAATTTATTTTTTAATTTGGTTGTTTTTATTTTAGTCGTTTTAAAATAATTTAATGGAGCTTTTTTAATGTAAAATTCACTTGTATCATATAATAAAATAAAATAATTATTTTTAGAAATTAATAAATTCAAAATATCTGAATCAAATAAATTTAAATTTTTTTCAAATCCACAATCAAAAAACATTGCTTCTAAAACTTTAAATTTTGTTGTTTCAAAATTATTAGAAGTTTGACTTAATGATTCTATTTTTTTATTTAGTTTAATTATTTTGTTAAAATATTTTCCTATTTTATTAGTTTGTTTTGATATTAATTTAATAATTTCTTTTTTTGATAAAAAAAAATTCTTCAAAATTGAACTAAAACATTTAGATAATTTAAAAAAATTTGAATTAATTTTTATAAAATAAATTAAATTATCATTTACACTAACATTATTTTCAAAATTCTCATTTAAATTTTTTAATTGAAATTCAAAAAATTTAAAAATAGAATATATAACAATATTGTTATGTCTAAAATACGGTGAATTAATGAATTTTTTACATATATATTCACTTCTGAATGTTTTTTCATCTACAAAAAAATATAATAAAATTTTATAATATATTAAATATTCTTTTGTATAATGATAATAATTATCAAAATATTGCATATGTTTTTTAGAAGATTTATAAAATTTTTTATAGACATTTATTATTAATTTAAAAAAATTTTCTTTATTATCAGTATGAACAACTGTTTTTGTTGTTGAAAGATCTTCACATGTATTTAATAATGTATTAATTTCTAATATTTTTAAATTTAAAGTATTATAATCTTTTTTAAAAAGAAAAAAGTTTTTTTTTAAATTTTTTTTTAATGTAATTATTAATTTTTCTTTGTCTCTTTCGTTAAAAAATTTTTTTTTATTATTGTGCTTAATTATAAAAAAATTATTTGAAAAATTAAATAATTGATTTATTCCTAAAAAAAAATTATAATCTTTATTATCAAAATATTCTTCTAACATATATAAATTTATTGGTTTTTTAATTAAATTTATAATTTTTAATAAAATAAAAAATAATATTATAACAATCAATAATTCAAAATATTTAAATATTTTTAATTTAAAAATTTTGTTTTTTAAAAAAATACTTATAATTCTTTCAAATAAAAATGAAATTACAAATGTGTCTAAAAAGATATTAAATTTATTATAAAAAAATCTATTTAAATCATATAAAAATAATTTTAGTTCTAATAAATAGAATACTACATAAAAAAAAATCCAAATTAAATACAATGTTAACATATATTTATATTTAAATCTTGTTATAAAGATTATAGACCCTATTATATTTAAAACATACGATACAAAAAATATATATGATCTATAAAAATATATATGTTCATTTTCTTTATATGCATAAATTAAAATAAAATAAAACATAAAACTAAAAAAATAAAAAAATAATAAAAAAATAAGTTCAAAAATTATATCATAATTAATATTTTCATAAAATTTTGTTATTTGAATAAATATTTCTCTTCCAAAAATAATATTAAAAGATAATAATAATCCATCAAAAATAAAGTAAATTATTATTGAAGAATATTGTTTAATAGTTTTAAAATAAAACAATTTAATATTTATAATAAGAATAAAATATAATAATAAAATAATTATTATTATTGAACTTTTTAATATATAATTTTTTGTAAAACATGTTTGATTATAAATTTTTATTTTAAAAAATTTATCAATTAATTTTAATATTTGGTCATTTTTATATAAATCTTTCTCAATTAAATCACATACTGATTGTGTTAATTTAAAATCATCTACAATAGGTATTTTTGAAATATAATTATAAAATAATTCTAAATAAAAATTTGGATTTATAAAATAAATATATGAATGAAAATTAATAAAATCTCTTTTAGAACTGAATATAATATCTAATATTGTTATCCAATTAAGAAATTGAAATAATTTAGAAAATAAATAAAAATAATTTACATTTATAATACTTTCTTTAATATTAATAAATAAAATGGGAATTATTTTTTTAAAACAATTAAAATGTTGAATTTTATTTTTTTCCCATTTCTTAGGCATTCGATTTAATTATTTTAATAATAAAGAATTAAAATATTATTAAAAATTTAAATTAAATAATTATATCTATTATTAAATATTAAATTATTATAAAAATAAATTAATATTTTAATAATGTCAGAAGAAAAAAAAGAAGAAGTAAAAAAAGAAGATGAAAAAAAAGAAGAAGTAAAAAAAGAAGATGAAAAAAAGGAAGATGTAAAAAAAGAAGATGAAAAAAAGGAAGAAGAAGATTGGAATGAACAAGTTTCAGAAGATGAAGAAAATATAGAAGAAACAGAAAAAAAAGAAGAACCAAAAAAAATTCCAAAACAAAAAATTGAAAAAGATAAATATGGAAATATATTAATAACAAAATTAGACGAATATGTAGAACCTCCAAAAGAAATAAAAGAAGCAAAAGGTGATATTCGTGATGCCAATAGATATAATTTCGGTGTTTTAGTTGATAATGAAGAAGATGATGATGAAAATGAAACAAATGAAGAAAAAAAAAATATTCAAAATGAAGAAATCAACGAGGAAACTCAAAAAGAAAATAAAAAAAAGAAAAAAAAGGGAAAAAACAAACAACAACAACAACAAAAAACAAAACAAGAAGACAATTTAGATGATTTATTGGCTGATTTTGGAGTAGATGTTAGTAAATTAAATGAAAATGAAAAAAAAAAAGAGAAAAAAGAAGAAAAAAAAGAAGAAAAAAAAGAAGATAAAAAAGAAGATAAAAAGGATGAAAATAATGATGATAAAAAGCATGATAAAAAAGAAGAGCCAAAAAAAAAGAAAAATACACAAAAAAAAAATAAACCTATAAATCATCTTAAAAAAGAAATGGCTGAAAGACAAAAAGAAGTAAAAAATAAGAAAAATAAATAAATTTATGATATATAATTAATTACTATTATAAACAATATTTAAATTAAAAAATGTATTTTTAAAAATATTTGAATTAAATAAATATTAATTATATAAAATTATTATATTATTATTTAAAATGAAAATTATATATAAATTTTATTACTTATTTATAAAATAACAAATATTTTTACATATAATAATCAATAATATAAATCGTTAATTATTTCATTATCTTTAATTTCATTTTGATTTAATTTAATATAAGAAAACATCATATAATTATTTATTGTAAATATTATTGATTTACTTTTATAATTATTTTTCATATATTCATTTATAATTTTATTGGTTTTAAATTTTTCTGCATAAAATATTACTTGTGAATAATTTCCTATTATGGATAAAACATATAATAAATTGAGATAAGATGAAACATATATTTGTAAAAAAGTTGAAAAATGAATAGATTTATTTTGATTATTGTAATTAAGCTTAAATAAATTTAATTCTTTTTCTAAATTATAAAATTCATCATCAATTTTAATTTTTTTATTTAATAGATTTGATGTTAAATTAATTGTTTTCAAAAAATATTTGGCACATTTTATGAAATCATTTTTATTTTCAATATCATTTAAGTAGAAATATTTTTTTTGATTATAATCAATATTTTTTTTATTATTACTATGCTTATCATTAATATTATTTAATGGTTCTTTATTTTTTTTATTATTGTAATTTTTTTGAATAGTTGATTCCAATAAACATAGAGCCATTCTATAAAATATAAAAGGATTATTTTTATATATTTCTAAATTTTTAATTATATCCAAAATTTGAAAACATTTTTCATATTTTTTGCTATAAAAAAAACATAATGAAATATTATATTTAATAAAAGGTAAATATTTTATATTTAATAAAAAATTTCCTTTTAAATTATTTAATCCTAAATTAAAAAAATTATATGATAAAGCATAATTTTTATTTTTTAAATTAATAATACCCATTGAATTATTATAATATAATTTTACTAATATATCATCACTATATTTTGAAGTTAAACTATTTAAATGTTTGAAACTTTTAAATAATGAATTATTTAAATAATCATATCTAACTTTAGACATATTATATATTTTTTTCATTGTTGTAAAAAATTTATATGAATTTTTTGTTCTAGAACTTATTGTATACATTGATTTAAAATCGTCTAAATTTTTTTTAGCAATATCTATAAAACCTTCATTTAAAAATATTGAAAAGTTTATTAATCTTATCATTTCATTAAAAATTAAATTTTGATTAAATATTTCCTTATCATTTAAATAATTTAAAATCTGGTCATCAAAAAAAATATTTTCTGAATCATTATAATAATTTGCAGTGTCATTTATATATTTTTCAAAATAGTTTAATATATTTTTAGAAAATTCATTTTTATTTAATAAAATACTTATTTCAATAATGCATAATAAAATATTTGTATTAAAAATAAAATTTGTTTTAGTTTTAAATGTTTCTTCTTTTGATTTTTTTAAATATTTTATATATAAATTTATAATTTTAGAAAATTTACCTAAATTAAAATATAAAAATATGTAATTTAATAATATAATTTGATTTTTTATTAAATCTTCATCTGTTTTAAAAAATTCATCAAAATTATTATATATATTTTTCAAATTTTCTAAATTTGGATCATTACTATATTTTATAAATAATTTATTCCATTTATAAGTTTTCGAATTATCACTTTTATTTTCTTGAAAATTTTTGTATATATTAAAAGAATCATTAAACTTTTTATTTGATAATAATTGAATAATATCAAATTGTGAAAATTGTGAATTATATTTTTTTTCTCCATTTTTATTTTTAAACTCAATATAAATCTTTTTAAATTCTTCAATATCAATATTCATGAAAAATTATTTTTCCTTTTTATTTTAATATAATTATTTATTATTTATTTAATTATAAAAATTTTATTAAATAATTTAATAAATTTAAAATTAATAAAAATATAATTTAATATTTTAATTAATTTAATTTATTTAAATTTAATAAATAATTTCATTTATTATATCTAAATGTCTAAAAAAGCCCCAGCAAAAAATTTAGCAAGTGATGAAATGAAATTTGTTTCAATGAAAGTAGTTGGAGGTGAAGCACCTTCAAATGCAGTTTTATCTGCAAAATTATCACCTTATGGTTGTAATCCAAAAAAAGCTGGAGAAACAATTTTAAAAGGAACAAAAGATTATACAAATATTAGAATTTATGTTAAATTATCTATTCAATCTCGTGAAATTAAAAATGTTGAAGTTTTTCCTACTTGTTCTGCACATATTATAAAAGCTTTAAAAGAACCTGTTAGACAAAGAAGAAAAGTAAAAGGAGCTGTTTACAAACATACTGGAAACTTAACTTTAAAACAAATTGAAACTATTGCTAAAGAAATGCAAAAATCAAAATCATTATCAAGAGAACTTAAAGGAACTGTAAAAGAAGTTTTAGGAACATGTGTTGCTGTTGGAATTACAGTAGATGGAAAAAGCCCAAAAGATGTTCAAAAAGAAATTGATGAAGGAAAACATAAATTTTAAAACATAATTTATTTAATATAAAATAAAATTGAAAAATAAACTTATATTAAGATAATAATGAATATTTAGCTCATTTTAACTTAAAATAATATGATATAATATGATATTATTTATTATCATAAATATTATATTTTATTAAAGTTCTCTCACAGTAAATATTAATTTTACAAAATTTGCATTTCCACTTTCTTTTTCATTGAAATATTTAAATTTTTTATCGCTTGCATTGCCTTCAATTGTGCCGCTATCATATTCATCATCAATTTCTTTAATATAATCTATTTTATAATGACATTTCATAAAATAATAATTTTTTGGCTTTACCAATTTTCTACAACTTGGGCATAGTACTTGATTTTCAAGATGATCACTTAAATTCCAATTTTGTACATATCCAATTTTTACATAAATTGTATCATTATAAGCAACACAATTTTTATTTTTACATATTGATTGAATGCATAAGCCATTACATCCTTCTCTATATGATGGACCATTTAATGCCGGCTCGCATTCATTTGTTATATTTTTTGAAATATCAACAGTGTTAATACCACCTCAGCTAACAAAATGTCCCATTATGTATAATTTGGCATCTTTCTTTACAAAATCTGAAATTATTGCATAGTCTTCTAATACTATTCCATTACAAAATAATCCATTGATATTTTTACCTCCGGTCATTTGTCCATACATTTGTTTTACTTTTAATATTGTATCGTTTTCATTTACATTTAATGCAGTTTTTTCTCTGTTGCGATCGACGATAAAAATTCTCATTTATATTTATTTATTAAATTCAATATTTTATTATAAATATTATTTATTAGAAATTATTTATTATTTTTTTTCTGGAATTTTATTTGAATCTTGATTTGGAATTTCTCCTTCTCCTTCATTATTTATCATAATTG
>JAEEGK010017930.1_pt1 | contig 15367 bp, 13 predicted proteins | sample 8958771 | NCBI WGS metagenome assembly JAEEGK01 (sample SAMN16246547, study PRJNA631951) | gut metagenome | biome: gut microbiome; feature: rumen; material: SC-attached | host: Bos | place: Iran: Karaj | collected 2018-10 | reverse complement strand
GATAAAATCGGGTGACATATCCTATGACATGTGCAGACCCGTGGATATGTACGGCTTTTATTACGTAAGGATAATGGCGCAAAAACTTATGGGAAGTCTTATGAGAGGCATTCCCATGCTTATCTTTGCAGCGCTTTTGCCGAAGGGCTGGGGAATAGTGCTTCCGGCATCTTTGCCGGGACTGTTGTCGGGACTTCTTGCATTGGTGTTCGGTTTTCTTTGTATGTGTGCCCTTGAAAACATCAATATGGCATTTACTATGAAAACCCTTGACTCCAGAGGGGTTCAGGCGATGCTCAATCTTCTTATGATGACGTTCTCGGGAAATCTGCTTCCTTTGACGCTTTTCCCGGACAGATGGCAAAAGGCCATAAAGGTTCTTCCTTACTCACAGCTTCTTGATGCTCCCATACGTCTTTATACGGGCGAATATCCCGTGAGCGAAGCGTTTAAGATCATAACGATACAACTTTTCTGGACGGTTGTGCTCGTTACTTTGGGAATGAATCTTTGGAGCAGGAATAAAAAACGAATGATAGTGCAGGGAGGTTGATATGGATACTGTTAAATTGTACATAAGGTCCATGGGAATGCTCCTAAGAAGCCATCTGCAATACCCCGCATCTTTTGTAATGCAGACGCTGGCGCAGCTTGTCATGGAAGCGGGAGAGATGATGGTCATCGTTCTTGTGGTGGATCGATTTGAAAAACTTAAAGGCTGGAGCGGGGGAAATCTTTTCTTCTTCTTTGGTATGATGTCGGTTTCTTTTTACATAACGGAATTTTTCGGAAGAGGCATAACGGGGGACTTCCCATCCATGGTCAGAACCGGAAAACTGGACACCATTCTGTTGCGCCCAAGAGGCGTGCTTACGCAGGTTTTGTGCAGCGGCATGGATCCGAGACGTATCACATGCATCGCGGTGGGTGTGACGGCGCTCATCTTGGGAAGCAGGATGTCCGGTGTCAGCTGGGATATCGTAAAAGTGCTGGCGCTTGCCGAATCCGTTGCAATGAGCTGCCTTCTTATACTGGGGCTGTTCATGATAGAATCGATCTTTTGCATTCACAGCGTTAAATCGGTGGAGCTGGTAAATGCCATTACTTACGGCGGAAGAAGTGCCTGTCAATACCCCATAGACATCTATCCGGGGCCTCTTCGGGTGTTGTTTACGGTTTTTGCACCTTTTGCATTGACTATGCATGTGCCCGCAGCCTGGATACTCGGTAAGCCTTTGTATGGCTGGCCGATATGGACCGTGTTTGTGACGCCCCTTTCCGGGGCAGCGGTATTTTTCATCATGACTGCTCTGTTTCATCGCGGAATGCGTTTCTACAGATCTACCGGCTCGTGATTTTGGACCAGGGGGGCGGTGGTGTTGGTTCATTTTTCAAAAAATGAACCAACACCACCGTCCCCTTGGTCCAATTTTGGTATATAATACAGGTATGAAAAAGACGGTCGTTTGCTTGCTTAGTTTAATATTGGTCTCCTTAACGCTGTCTGCCTGCAAGCCGCCGGGGTACTCGACGGAGAGAAAAAAGCAGATCACAGAAGAACATGCCGGTGAGGCGAAGTTGTGGTTTTCGAACAATCTTTCCGAGGCTAAGGTGAAAAGCGGAGAAGCGTATACCGATTCTCGAGACCTGTTTGCCGTAATAGAAGGTAACTACGAGTATCAGGGTCAGGAATATGAGTACATGTATGACTATCATAACGGCAACATGTATTTAGGTTATGAGTACGAGAGCGCCAAGGAGATTGCAGCGGATGCTGTGCGCGAGTATTTTGGCGAAAATGTAAAAGCCATCGATATGAATCCGGCACAGTTTTCTTTCTACACTGAGTGTGAAAATGACAACGGCGGACAATACGGTTCGAGCGAAAATGGTGCCACTATAATTTGTGACGGTCTTACCGTGCTTCCGGCGGGTTCCGATCCGCTTAAATATGCCAACATAATGCTCACCGAGGGCTTTGAAGGCACATATTATTCTTCTGCGAAGATGTTTGTGGATATCCTTCCGAAGTACAATACAAATACTCTGTCGGTGTTTAAAGGTGTGCGCAATCTTGAATTTGTAATACCCGCCGACCTTGAGTTTAACGGTGTTTACAAAGTGGCCTATTCTTTTGATGCGGCAAACTACTATCATCTCAGACTTGTGAAGATTTCGGAGGATCTTTACGGGGGCTACTATTACACGGAAAGAGTCTCTTACGATGAATCGGGAGCGGAGACCGCTCATGAGGGAGTTTATGACGATTCGGCGGAGTTCGTAAAAGATAACGGCGACGGTTCGTACACATTCCAACTCCCCGGTGATAAAGCGTCAATACTTATCTTTTCAAAGAAAAAAGTCAAAGTATCGAGAATGTTCAAAACCTATGACGGAACAGAGAAAAAGGTGCTCTATGATGAGTTCGGAAAGTACGAGTCGGAGTTCGGAAATGAATACGATTCGTTCTTTAACGACATTAATCTTGTAAAGAGCAAATATAAAGTCTATTCCAAGATTGGTTTTCCGAAGGAAGATAACAACGAATACACTGTCATAATAAAATGAACCAACACCACCGTCTCCTAGGGTCAAGTAGGTATGAAGAAAACAATAATATGTCTGATAATCTTAATAATGGTTTCTTTAACGCTGTCGGCGTGCATACCGCCTGGGTACAGCGAGGGGAGAAAGAGGCAGATCACCAGAGAGCATTCTCGTGAGGCAAAACGGTGGTTTAAAAGCAATCTTCCGGAAGCGAATGCACAAAAAGGAGAAGCATTTGATTATGGAGGAAATCTGTACGCTGTAATCGAGGGCAAATACGAGTATCAGGGTCAGGAGTATGAGTACATGTATGACTATCATAACGGCAACATGTACTTAGGCTATGATTACGAGAGTGCCAGGGATATCGCTGCGGATATGATGCGAGAGTATTTCGGAAAGAATGCAAAGGCGATTGATTTGTATCCGCCAAACTTTACTTTTTGCACAGAGTGCGAAAATGATAAAAGCTTTAGGGGAAATTATGCGGAGAAAGGAGACACGATACATTGCCACGGCGAAGTGCTTCCGCCGGGCTCCGATCCTGTCAAATACGCAAACTTTATGCTTTTTGGTGGCAGTGAAGATATGTATTCCTCATTTTCCGCGAAGATGTATGTGGACGTTATTCCGGAGTACGATACAAGCATTTTGGACGCATTCAATGGCTTTAAAAAGGTGGATTTCATAAAAACCGTCGATCTTGAGTTTGACGGAGTTTACAATGTGTCTTATTCTTATGACTCCGCATCCTATGAATATCTTAAACTTGTGAAGATTTCGGACGATCTTTACGGAGGATATAATTATAATGAAACAATAAAGTACGACGAATCGGGAGAGGAAATATCGCGTAACGGTGTTTGTAATCATCCGGACGAGTTTATAAAAGATAACGGCGACGGTTCGTACACGATTAGACTTTTAGGCAAGGACACTCATTTTTTTATATTTTCGAATAAAGAAGTCAAAATATCGTACACAAAGTCAAATAGAGACGGAACAAAAGAAACGGTTGTTTTAGATGAAAAGGACAGGTATAAGTCGAAGTTTGGAAACGATTATGATAAATTCTATGACGATATTAATCTTCCCAAGAGCAATTACAGGTTCTATTATGACTCCTATTTGTGCAATAAATACGAATTTACCATAAATATAGAATGAACCAACACCACCGTCCCCCAGGGTCAAGTAGGTATGAAGAAAACAATAATAAGACTGATAATTTTGATAATGGTTTCTTTAACTCTATCTGCGTGTCAAACGCCAGGTTACACCGAGGAAAGAAAGGAACAGATCACCAAAGAGCATGCATATGAGGCAAAACGGTGGTTTAGAATAAATCTTCCCGAAGCAGAGGTAAAAAGTGTAGAAGCATATGTTGAAGGAATAGATCTGGTTGCTGTAATTGAGGGCATGTACGAGTATCGGGGTGAAGAGTATAAGTACATGTATGACTATCATAACGGCAACATGTACTTAGGTTATGAGTACAAGAGCGCCGAGAAAATTGCTGCAGATGCTTTACGGGAGTATTTCGGAGAAAACGTAAAGGCGATCGTTTTGTATCCGGCACGTTTTTATTTTCTCACCGAGTGTGAAAATGATGATAGCCGAGGTTATGCGAGCGAGAAAGGAGCCTCGATACGTTGCAGCGGTAAAGTTCTTCCGCCCGGCTCCGATCCTCTCAAATACGCAGACTTTATGCTTTTCGGTAGCAATGGAGATATGAGTTCATCTAGAGCGACGATGTATGTGGATGTTATTCCCGAGTACGATGCGGATACTCTGGAAGCATTTATGGGCGTGGATCACTTTTATTTCATTAAACCTATCAATCTTGAGTTTGACGGACTGTACTATGTATCGTATTCTTTTGACAATGCATTCTATCATTATCTTAAGCTTGTGAAGATTTCGGATGGTCTTTACGGAGGATACAGTTATACGGAAACAATAAAGTACGACGAGTCAGGAGAGGAGATTTCTCATGGAGGAGTTTGTGACCATCCGGACGAGTTTATAAAAGATAACGGCGACGGTTCATACACAATTACACCTTCAGGCGCGCACATTGAGTTGCTCATATTTTCTGAAAAACAAGTCAAAGTATCGTGCACCAGGAGAAAGAATAACGGGAAAAAAGAAAAGATTGATTTTTGCGAAAATGTCAAGTATGAGTCTGAACTTGGAAACGATTACGATTTGTTCTATTTTGATTACAATCTTCCCAAGAGCAATTACAGACTCTATTCTTTGCTCAATTCTTCCGGTGAATACGATATTACTATAAAGATAGAATGAACAGGCGCCACCGTCCCCTTGGGTTAATTAATAGTTGTATTTTTTAAAATATCTGATATCATAGATTTTGTAGCAGAAACTATTGTTGTTGAGTACTCAAAGGAGGAGAAAAATGGGATATGTCATAGTAGGAGCTATAATAGGTGCATTTGTGGGAGTATGTTTTGCCATTGCAAAAAGGGAAGGTAAAGCGAAGGAAGAGTTGGAAGCACAACTGACCGACGAGCAGAAAGAGCGCTTGATGAATACTGAGGTCAACTTTGTGGAAGAAAACGCCTGGATCCAGGAAGCTATAGTAGCTAAGATGGTTGAGAAGGGCTCCAAATTTGATGTTCGCCTGTTATGGTACAACAAAACATTGGGCGGCGACGATCTGTTAAACAAATTTACGATCGCTGACGCTTCTCTCAAAAAAGCAGAGCAGCAAGAACATGATGTTAAGGTAGGCGACATTGTAAAATTGTACATGGCTCCCGAAAAAACGATCGGAAGCGTAAAGATCGTCTTTTAATACCGATTTTTGATGTTTTTAAAATTTGGGCAGGAAATATGCGTGGCTCCATTTTCTGCTATAAATTGAATTATCAAGAAAGAGGCAGGAATTATATTCCTGCTTCTTTTTAGATAATAATAAAACAGGCAGGAAGCAGGGCCTCGATATTCCTGCCGAAAAGCGGAAAAGCTAAAAACCAAATGCCAAATGCAATCATTCGCTTGGCTTGTGGTTTTGTGATATAATAGCAGCACACATGGAATAATACGGAGGTGACAAATATGTACTATCCTTATGGGCTCGATCCCACATATATACTGGTGCTTATCGGTGCGGTGATAAGTCTGATCGCTTCGGCGAACGTGAAAGGCACGTTTAAGCGCTACAACAGGCAAGGAAATGCGCGTGGACTCACGGCCGAGATGGCTGCGGAGACGATACTTCACGAGTCGGGCATTTACGATGTGAGGATAGAGCGTATTCGCGGAAATCTTACGGATCACTATTCGCCGAAAGAAAAAGTGCTGAGACTTTCCGATAGTGTGTACGGATCACAGTCGGTTGCTGCGATAGGCGTAGCGGCGCACGAATGCGGACATGCCATTCAGCATCAGGTCGGCTACGGACCGCTTAAACTAAGGTCTTTGTCGGTGCCGATCGCAAAGGTTGGATCGTGGATATCGTGGCCGGTGATCATTTTGGGACTGGCGCTTGGATATCTCGGACTTGCAAAGATAGGTGTGGTACTGTTCCTCGGAGTAGTGCTGTTCCAGTTGATCACTTTGCCGGTTGAATTTAATGCATCTCACAGAGCGCTCGCCATTTTGGACAATGACGACATGCTTATGCCCAACGAATTAAGCGGAGCAAGAAAAGTGCTCATGGCTGCGGCAATGACTTACGTAGCGGCACTTGCTTCGTCGATACTTCAGTTACTCAGACTGGTACTTTTGATAAGAGGCGGTTCGGGCAGAAGAAGATTCTGATTTTGGGGTACAAAGAAAACGGATCGCTTAACTGCGACTTCGAAAGTATAAAAGTGTTTTCGACAAGGAAACGCGGAACGGAGAAATATGGATAAGATCAAGGTAACGTTTTTCAGCGCTAAGGATTACGATAAAGAATCGTTCGAAAAGGCAGAACTCAGGGACGCGGTTGACATAACATACCTGGAGACGAGGCTTTCGCCGGATACCTATAAGCTGGCGGAAGGCAGCGATGTGGTCTGCGTATTTGTAAATGACGATCTTAACGCCTATGTTATAGACAAGCTTTATGAAATGGGAGTAAAGCTCATAGCACTTCGATGTGCGGGCTACAACAATGTGGATATCGAGCATGCTTTCGGTAAGCTTCATGTTGTACGTGTTCCGGCATATTCACCTTATGCGGTAGCGGAGCATGCGATGGCTTTGTTGCTGACATCGATAAGACGTATACACAAGGCGTATATACGTACAAAAGACTTCAATTTCAGCCTTAACGGACTTACAGGTTTTGATCTTCACGGCAAAACGGTCGGTGTAGTCGGAACCGGTAAGATCGGACGCATTTTTATTGATATATGCAGGGGCTTCGGAATGCACGTTATCGCATACGACAAGTTCCCGGCAAAGGATACGGATATAGAGTATGTATCGCAGGAAGACCTGTTTAAGCGAAGCGACATCATATCGCTTCATTGCCCTCTTACCGATGAGAGCAAGCATATGATATGTAAAGAGTCCATAGATATCATGAAAAAGGGTGTTGTTATCATCAACACTTCAAGAGGCGCGCTCATCGATACGGAAGCGCTTGTTGAGGGCATCAAAGCAAGAAAGGTCGGCGCGGCATGCCTTGATGTTTATGAAGAGGAGTCGGACGTTTTCTTCCACGATTTCTCGGGACACATAGTAAACGACGATACGCTCGCGCGCCTTATCTCGATGCCGAATGTAATAGTCACTTCGCATCAGGCATTTCTTACAAGTGAAGCGCTTGCCAACATCGCAGATACCACACTTTCAAACATCACAGGCTTCTTTGAAAACGACGTTTGTCCCAACGAAGTATGTTACAAGTGCGAAAAGGTGGGAAACTGTCCTCAGGCTCATGCCAAAAAGTGCTTTTAACGAAAGGTAAACACATTGCAGACTGATAAAAAAGGTTTTTGGACATTAAGATATACACTTTTAAATGCCGCATATTTTGCGGCATTTTGTACGGTGCACGCACTTGCGGCCGTTTATCTGTTGGATAACGGCTTTACCAATACACAGGTAGGCATTCTCCTTGCGGTGGCAAACATCACATCGGCAATCTTTCAGCCTATGATCGCGGGCATAATCGATAAGCCCGGATGGCTTACAAACAGGCGGTTTATTCTGATATCCGTGATCGTGATCATGGCAGGTTCGGTCATACTTCGATTCGCAAACGGCGGTAAGGCGCTAATCTTTGTGATCTATGCGATCATCTACATGATCCAGTTTGCTTATCAGCCCGTCATGACTGCACTTTGCTTTGAGTATCAAAAGGCCGGCGCTAACATCTTTTACGGGCTTGCCAGGGGTCTTGGCTCAGCCAGTTTTGCCGTAACCAGCGCCATCATGGGCAGAGCGGTAGAAAGAAACGGCACCGCACTTTTGCCCGTTGTCACGATAATTACGATGATCGTCTCGGCGATCCTCATATTTACGTTTAAAAAGCCGATTGTTAAAGACGTGGACGGACAGACTGCGGTATACGAAAAGCCAAAGGGTACGGCTCACAACAGCATAACTTCGTTTGCAAAGACTTATCCCGCATTCATGTTGTTCTTACTGGGAACCGTGTGCTTTTATTTCGCTCACAACATGATCAACGACTTTATGATCCAGATTATAAGGCATCTTGGCGGAGGCGAGACAGAACTTGGATATTCCAACTTCTTACAGGCGATACTTGAACTTCCGGTCATGGCTCTCATCGGATTTGTGCTTAAAAAGATAAATGCCCGCAAACTTATGGTCATTTCTGCGGTTGCTTTCTTTGTAAAGACATTGATACTCATATTTGCGACAAATATGGGTTGGATGTATTTTTCACAGTCGTTCCAGTTACTTGCCTATGCGGTGTTTATTCCCGCAACCGCATACTATGTTACCGAAACTATGGAAGAACTCGATCAGGTTAAGGGACAGGCGTATGTTACGAGCGCGATCACGATGGGCGGCGTATTCTCAAACTTCTTAAGCGGCCTCATTTTAGACCACGCCGGTATAAAGGCAATGCTCATAACCGGCACCTGCGCAGCCGCCATCGGAGCGGTGATTGCTTATATTGCGCTTAAGTATCTGCCGCATCATAAAGAAGTATAGGAAATGAAATTTATCTATTGACATATTCGGTCTACTGCGATAGACTTACTTTAGTCGATTGCAATAGACCAATAATTTTATTTAGGAAAACTGTATGGAACACGAGAAATTATTTGAAGGCGAATACAGATTTATGCAGCTTATATGGGATAACGCTCCGGTCAATTCCGGTGAACTCGTTAAGCTTTGCGAATCTGCTTTCGACTGGAAAAAATCAACAACTTATACAATGATCAAGAAGCTTTGCGAGAAGGGCTATATTGAGAACAACGATGCGACCATTACGGTACTGGTTGAACGCGATACTGCTGAAACGGAAGCATCAAGAGATTTCGTGGATCGCACTTTTTCGGGCTCGATCTTTGATATGTTCACCGCATTTTACGGTGGCAAGAAGATCTCCGAAGAGGAAGCGAAGAGGCTTATAGAGCTTATCGATACGCACAGGGAGGGGAGATGACGAGAATGGTTGAATATATACTTAAAGTCTTTCCTGCGGAGTATTTAAACAGAAATGTTACTTTCACTCTTTTCTTTTTCGTAGTGATCGCGGCAAGATTGATACTTGTTAAATGCCCCAAGAAGTACAGTTACATGCTCTGGTCGTTACTGGGTATAAAAGCCATATTTGATTTCGGATTTTTGACTCTTTCGGACATTGTTGAGCGATTGTTCGCAAAACCCGAAGCAGCCTCTTACGTGGCAGGCGAAAATACGGGATTTGTCGGAAAAACTTTTACGATCCTCGGCCCGTTAAATTTGACCGAAACAGCCAATGAGATCGAGGAAGCGGCTAATAAAGGCTTCGATAAATGGTATCTTGTCTTTGGCGCGGTATGGGCTCTCGGAGTATTGCTCTTTATCGTGATGGGTATCATGAGTTATAAAGATTTAAGCCGCAAGGTTAAGCTTTCCTTTGAAAACGGCGATGTCCGTGTTTGCGACTATATCGATTCTCCTATGGTATTCGGCATTGCAAAGCCCAGAATATATGTCCCTTCGGGCGTAGAGATCGACAAACTTGAGTATGTTATAAAGCATGAGAGAGTTCATTTAAGACGCGGCGACACCTTCTTTAAACTGATGGCTTTCGCGATTCTTTCTTTCTACTGGATGAACCCCCTTGCCTGGATCGCATTCAAACTCTTTAATCTTGACATGGAATTAAGCTGTGACGAGGCAGTTTTGCAAAAAGAAACCGTTTCGGTCAAAGAAGCCTACGGAAAGTGGCTCGTGTTCTTTGCATCAAAAGGAAGTGTATTCGGTCCCGTTCCGACTTCGTTCGGTGAGACCGATGTTGAGAAGAGGGTAAAGAATATGAAAAATATCAAGGCCGTTAAAGGCGGCATTGCGGTTGTGGCTACGCTCATTGTTATCGGAGCAACGGTTCTTTTTCTGGTAAAGGCTCCGAAACTGTTTAAGACGCCGGAGAAAGATGTTCCGACTACCGGCACGGAAGAAACTTTGACTACAGAAGTTGAAGAGACCGCACTCATTTCTGACGAAGCGGTGACCGATGGTGAAGTGATATTCGCTGAATCTTATCCAACATTGAAATCAATAAGTGAACAGTACGGCATTTCGGAAGAAGATCTTACAAGTATCGAGTTTGAAATAACTCTTCCGAACAATGAAAAGAAAACTATCCCCTATTCACTGACAAATGTGGATCAGAATGAAATAACCATTAACGGAGAAACCTATAAGATTGAAATGGTCGCCTGGGTATGGCCCCTCGACGAGAACAAGGGAGTTATTACCGCAACATTCGGAGAGCGCCCTTCGTTAATGGATGAAGACGGCGAGAATACTACCAAAACTCATGAAGAAGTGGATATCGCAGCGGAAGAGGGCACCCCGGTTTTGGCTGCAAGAATGGGAGAGATCACATTTGCCGGCTGGGAAGAAGATACGGGTTGCGGAAATGTTGTCATTATAAAGGCCGATGATTCGACTGAGATCAAATACAGCCATCTTAAGTCCGTAAGCGTCAAAGAAGGCGATAAGGTACTTCCGGGTGATCAGGTTGGTGAAGTCGGAAACACAGGATACTCTACAGGTCCTCACCTTGGATTTCAGATCAAAAAGTATGGCGTATCCATCGACCCGATGACGTTTTATGAAGAGAATTAGAAACATTTTTCAAGGCTATGATCCTTCGATCATAGCCTTGAATTATGCTTCAAACGAAGCAGGTGTAGTGCTATTATGTTGGGATCAGCGAAAAAACACTAGTACTTCCATATTTCATCTAACTGCTTTTCTATCTGGGAGCAATCTTCTTTAAAAGTTTTATATTCATGTGAATCAGAATTCGCTTTTTCTTTAAAGAGAATAGAGTCTTTTTCCAATTTCAACACTGTTTTTCTATGAGTTAAATCAGCAATTTTCAATACGGCGTCGTTTTCAGAAACATCTGGATCATCTGTGATGCTGTTCGGATCATATGTTTCGAAAAAGTAAGTGCATTCATCTAAAAATTCGCCATATTTCTCTAAAAACAAAACCATCTCTCGATTAGGCTCTTCCTCGATAGTCTTTGTCTCTAGCGAAGAAGATGTAGTATCTGAAAAACTAATTGTTGGCTGGATGTATGTTGTATTTCTCAATGACCTATAATATTCCGCTTTTCTTCCAATTTTGCTATCCGGAAAAACTTTTACAATGAATGCAAAAATTATCAGAAAAAGAATAGATGAAAGACCGAACCCCAAAACAATTTTGAAAGAGGTATCCGGCTCGGTTTTCTCTTTGTACCTGTTCTTTCTGGCTTCGATTACTTCTAAGGTATATCTACTATCCGATACCGAATGCTTCGAACTCTCGATTAATCTTATATAATCATATGGCACTTCTGTCCCTTCTGATTTTCTTATTATCTTTTTTGCGTCATAAGCCACATACGCACAAGCGTTAGAATCAGGAGCAGAGCTTGCAAAAATGTTGGCAAGTTTTTTGACAAACAGCGGGTTCATCATTGCAATTTCAAATTTCTTGTGCCTTCGTATTCTTTTGTAATCATCACATTTTATAACAGGTTTCCCGTCAATTAAAACCTCTCGAGATTGAAGAGTACTAAGTAAATCAACTATATCAGATAAATCCTCATTATTGGCTTCAGGATTGTTAAAAACATGTTGCGGATTATACGTCTTCTCTACGATATCCACAACACTATCAATCATTTTTTCTTCTTCCGATTCTCCCGTTTCAACGAAATCAATCCTAGCGTTGGAGTTATCGCTTTCATTTTTGAAATCAGCCTGTTGAAGTTCTCCCGAAGTTCCTTCATGATTGACATTTTTATATGCAAAAGCGGGATCTTTGCTAGTTGCTCTTATATATTTACATATAATTTCATAGGCTGAATGTATTATTTGCCATTCCTCTGGATGTTCCTCAGGATGATATTGCTTAACGAGTTCTGCATATGTTTTTTTAACCAACCGTATATCATCCGTATAATCCAATCCCAGAATACGGTAAAGGTCATTAATATCAACCATTACTGAGGTTTATCCTCCTTCCAGTCCTTATATATTTTTTCGATCATCTTATCTTCATCATTTTCCCAGGAATCATCCTCTTCAAATGATGACTTTCCCAACCTATTCATCATATTTTCGATATTCATAAGCCACTTTTTAATGTAGTTTCTTACGCGCATCTTATGATATGTATCAAGCGAAACAAGGGCATTTTGAAAATAGTCCAACTTCAGCCCTATCTCTCTCTTTAACGCACCACTTGTTTGCGCAAATAAACGAGTGCCCCATTGAACAATCTGAGTGTCTTCTTCTTCGTTTCTGTCAAGCATTTTTATCTTGGCCAGTTCTTTAACCTTTTCGTCTATATACTCACTTGAATGGTTAACTCCTTTATCTACAATTACTTTGTTCTCCTTTATTCCGAACTGAGGCACTTCAACATCAACAACCAATATGCCGTTTATGTCATAAGAAAAGGTTATATGTATCTGTGTAGCTGTTGTAGACTCTTTTGGCAATTCCACCTTAACTGCACCCAATTCTATATTATCTTCAGCTAAATATTCTTCACCTTGTAAAACATCAACATGTATCACTTCTTGACCGTCTGTAGTCGGATAGTATATTTCTTTATGGCTCGCAGGAAGTGCTGTATTTCTGGGAATAATAAATGAAGTAAGCGGCATATTATCGTTCGCTTTGTTATGCACCGATGTTCCCAAAGAAAAAGGACAAACATCTGTCAGAAGAATATCTTTAATATCATCTTTGCGTTCCTTTATAGCTGCATATACTCCCATACCTATAGCTATCATATAATCAGGCGATTTAACATAAACGGAGTCTCTATCCATAACTCGCTTGATATAGTGTTGAATTATAGGCATTTTACTGGAGCCTCCGACCATCAATACATCCGTAATCTGATCAACAGAATACGCGGAATTACTAAGTAGATCTTGAATAGGCTTGAATACTCGTTTTAAAACAGGAGTGGATATTTCTATCAATTCTTTACTTGATATCTCAACAGTTCTTTGATAACTCTCAAAAACAACCCTTATTTGTGCTGTAGATTTGTCAGTCAGATCCATTTTAGCTTTTTCTGCCGCCTTTAATATGATATTGTATAAAGACTGATCAATTTCAGAGTCCGACATCCCTGCTTTTTTGATAAAATAGTCCGCTATGGTTTTATCAAAGTCTATCCCGCCCAGTGAATTATCACCGCTTACAGATACTATTTCCAATACATTATCGAATGTCTCCAACAGAGAAACATCCAAAGTTCCTCCTCCGAAGTCAAAAATCATAATAATTCGATCTTCGTTACCTAAATCTTCATTTGAAGCTAACCCTTTAAGATATCCAAGCGCCGCGGCAGATGGTTCATTGATAATCCTATCGACTTTAAGTCCGGCCAACGCACCTGCATTTTTTGTTGCCTGTCTTGCCCTATCATCGAAATAAGCCGGAACGCTTATGACCGCTTCTTCTACCGGTTCATTCAAATATTTTTCAGCATCAGCTTTAAGACTTCGTAATATAAACGAAGACAACTCCTCGGGTCTGTACTTACCATAAGTTTTATCTCTACCCATGAATCTTTTGAAAGAAGCGAAAGTTGACTCGGGATAAGACACTAATCTTTCTTTAGCTGTCTTTCCCACAAATACTTTGCCATCTTCGCCAAAACTCACAACACTTGGCGTAAGATATTCACCAAACGCATTTGGAATAAGCTGTGACTCCCCATTTATCATTACACTTGCCAAGGAATTCGTCGTTCCCAAATCTATCCCTATAATTCTTCCCATAAATAAACCTTTCAGTAATTCTGTTTTTGCTCCAATGGCGATTCATCGTACGGAACATTTTTTAAAATACAAAACAACCGAAATGATACGAAAACACTATTCTGTTGGCTGTTTCAATTCTATTTATATCATAGCATTTTTGTTCTTTCAATGATCCGTATTTTAAAATTTCTGAATTATCACTTGTTTTTGCTTGAATTAGCTATTGGTTTCTAATAATATAGAAATAGAATAATCATTGTCTCAAGGCAATGATGTATAAAGAAAAGAAACAAAGAAAAGAAACAAGGAAAGGGAAAAGAGATGTCTAAGGAGAACAAATTTGCTTATATTGCCGGCGCAGCAGCTTTCTTGGAAGTATCAATATATATCATAAGAAATGTAATAGCATATTTAAATAATCCGGATTCAATTAGTTTGGGACCACGTACGTTCTTATTTTGGATATTTTTGGCATCACTTGGGACAATGCTTTTTATGAAAAAAATACATATAGGCCTTACGTTTCCGATATTATGGTTCATTTTTTCGTATCCGATAGCAATTCTTATTAGTAAATCCATCTATCGTTCGCTTTATTCTTTGGTGCAAACCATCGGTTGGGTCTTTATGTTGGCACTTGTAATTTTGGCAATCCGATACAAACAAGGAGAACCCCTTGAAAGTATCAAGGCACTTGCAATAATACCCTGCATTCTTTTTGCGTTGTCAGGTTGCGTCGAATTTTTTGAATACCGATTTTATGAATTTCGCATGTACGAATCAGCATTTTTATGGGGTAACTTTCGGTTCTTTTTCCGTAGTGTATTTCTAGACTTCATAATCACACTCTTTATGGGATTGTGGATATGCGAAAAGTTAAAAGCAAAATCTTCAACGCCTTTACCTACCGAACTGATATAAACTTATAAAATAATGAATGTTATAATTTAGCGGAAGAGGGCACCCCGGTTTTGGCTGCAAGAATGGGAGAGATCACATTTGCCGGCTGGGAAGAGGATACGGGCTGCGGAAATGTTGTCATTATAAAGGCCGATGATTCGACTGAGATCAAATACAGCCATCTTAAGTCTGTAAGTGTCAAAGCAGGCGATACGGTACTTCCGGGTGATCAGGTTGGTGAAGTCGGAAACACGGGATACTCTACAGGTCCTCACCTTGGATTTCAGATCAAAAAGTATGGCGTAACCATCGACCCGATGACATTCTATGAGCAGGAATAGAGATATTTTAAAAGGCTATGATCCTTCGATCATAGCCTTTTCTTTAACCTTGTTTTCCGTCTGACTGTCTTATCATGTCTTCAACGACGATATCGTATATCTCGCCGACCGAGTTGCAATACTCCAAAAGCTTCCAGGGCTCGTTTGTATG
>JAEEGK010017929.1_pt1 | contig 15367 bp, 8 predicted proteins | sample 8958771 | NCBI WGS metagenome assembly JAEEGK01 (sample SAMN16246547, study PRJNA631951) | gut metagenome | biome: gut microbiome; feature: rumen; material: SC-attached | host: Bos | place: Iran: Karaj | collected 2018-10 | reverse complement strand
CCTAATTGACTTAAAGTTAACATTAAAGAACTATAAATTAACATTTGAACTTTTATACATTTATGAAATAAATTATTCATATATTGAAATAAAAAGAAATTATCATTTATATTTGAAGTATTATTTGAATATATTCCATTAATAATATTAAAATAATTATTTAATAATTTAGATAATTTAAATATAGTTTCATTAGTAATAACAATATTTGTTTTTCTTCTAAAAACATTATTTCTATTTCCATCAAAAGTATTATTAATAATAATTTCAATATCCATATGACTTTGAATTAATTTTAAAAATAAAATAAAAGTATAAGGTTCATTAGAAAAATCTCTAAGAAAATTAACTGAATTATCAATAGAAGATAAAGTATTATTTTTATTATTATTATTTTTATTATTATTATTATTATTATTATTATTATTAATTTTTATTCCATTAATATTTTTATTACTATTACTATTAATTAGTCCTTTAGAAATATTATTAAAATCATCTTTAATAGAAGAATTAACTGAAGAACCTTCTTTATTAAAAGTATTATTTATTTTAATATTTCCTCTTAATTTCATTTTTTTTTTATTTATATTATTATTAATTTGAAAATTTTGATTTCCATTTTGATAAATATGAATATTAATATTAGTAATATTATTGATTTGAGGGAGAATATTATTATTATTTAATAACATTAATTGAGTTCTATCTCTTTTTAAAGGTTTTTTATCTTCAATTATATTATTTCCTAAAGAAGAAAATAAACTTCCTTCATTAATACTATTATTTAATTTTTTAACTTGACTATAATTTCCTTTTTTTAAATTTGAATTTATTGAAGGTAAAGAAACAGGTGGTCTATAAGAAGGTGAATAATGTTTTGGATAATCTATTGTTATATTATTTCTATTATTTGAAATATTATTTTTCAAATATGGATTATTATCACTATATAAATCTATTATGTCTTGAACACTTTTATTTATATTTGATGAGTCGTTATATGGCTTTGAAAATAATTTCTGATGAGGTTTATATACTTTTGACGTTTGTGTTTGTTATTTTTTTATTAATTAATATTAAAAATTATTTTTTTCGGGATTTAAAAAAAATAAATTTCTAAATTCATTATTTTAATAATATTTATTAATTTATATTTTATTTTAAATAAAAAATAATTTTTTTAAAGTCAAATTAGATGATTCAATTAAAATAAGTTTATCTGAAAAAAAATCAAAAAATTTAAAAGAGAAAGTATTATTAAATACCATATTATCTAATTTTTTATTTTTAAATTTTGAAAACAATATTAATTTATATATTAATATATTTATAAAAATTTTATTAAACCTATTTATTATTTTCAATATGAGTCATTTCATATAAAACTTTTTCTTTTTCATTAGTAAAATATTCTTTACAATAAAATTCAAAAATTCCAAAAACAGGTTTATGATCAGAATACTTAATAGAATTAATAGAATCATATTGTTTTAAAATAATAGAAGGCTCATTATTATTTAAATTTTTCTTATAAAATATTCTATCACACCAAGAAGGAGTTCTAATTTTATTTTTATTAAAATAATAATTATCACTTTCTTTTTCAAATTTATAAGTAGGATCAAATATAATATTTCCTTCATCAACACATAAAAAAACTTCAGAATTTTTATTTAAAATAAATTGATCATTATTAATTAATTCATGAATATTTCTTTCTTTAATTTTATTGATGACATTATTATAATCAGAATTAATTCTAAAATTTAAATCACCGAAAATAAACCAAATTTCAAAATCTTTAAATTTAATATTTTTATTATCTTTATTAAATTGACAATTTAAAACTTGTTCTAATATTTTTAATCTTTCATTATTTTTTGATACTCCTGCAGTAAAATGACCACAACAAAAACAAATAAAACTATCATAACATTTAATTAAAGAAATAACATTCCCTTTATTTCCTAAAGAACCCATCATTCCATTTTTTATTATAATTTGATTTTCTGATTGTATATTTATATTATTTTTTGAAAAAATTAACATATATATTCCTACTAAATTTAAATCTTTTATTAAATTATAATTTTCATTTGGAAAAACTTTTAATAATGTTTTTTGATAAATTTCTTTCCAAAAATTTATGCTTTTTTCATTTGAATTTAATAAAACATTTCCAACTTCTAATTCTACTATTTCTTGTAATCCTATAACAATTATATCAGGAGATATATTTTTTTCATATAATATATTTTTAATAAAGAAATCTGATAAATCATAATTTCTTTTAATTGATATTGCTGCAACATTCCAAGTTATTAATAATAAATTTAATTTATTTGTTTTTTTCAATATATTTATTTTTTCATTATTAATTATTTTTTCATAATTAATGATAGATTGTAATCTTAATTGAGCTCCTAATTCTTTAGTTTTACTTAATTTTATTTTTCTAGATTCTTTAAAATTTTTATATTCAATCCATAAATTTTTATAATCTTTTAAAATTATACTATTATCATTATTTAAATAACTTCCAATATCATTTAATCCGACTTTAAAAAAAAAATTTCTTAAAAAAAACCAATTTAATCTCATAATTAAATTTAAAGAAATATCATCAAAAGAAGAAGAAGTAGAATTATTAAAATTCATAATCCAAAAAGAATTAGTTTGACCTTCTATAATTAAATTTCTATTATTATCATAATAAAAAGAATAATAATTTATAAAGTTTAAAAAAGAATTATTGGATTCTATATTGATTATGTCAGAATTACTTGATAAAGAAATTGTTTGCATTTTTCCTTGTAAACGTGAATTTTCAATTTTTAATTTTGTTATTATTGAATTATTTAATTCATCATTTTTCGAATTTAATATTCCTAAAATATTTTGATAACTTTGAATTAATTTTGAAAAATTAATTAATATTGAAATTTCTTCATTTTCAGGAGAATTAATAGGAAAAAAAGTTTGATAAATTAAAAAAGAAAAAACTTCATCTTCATTATATAAAATAATACATTCAATATGTTTCATTTGATTAATATAATTATCTAATTTATTTTCTTTATTATCAATTAACTGAGTATTAATTCTTTCAATGATAAATATAGTTATTGGTTTATTAAAAATTAATTTTTTCATTGTTATAAAACCACAAATACAAGGAGCAATAAAATCATTATCAATATTATATTTTAAAAAATAATTTAAATAATTATAATTCCACATATAATTAGGAATTCCAGTATTTAAAATATTTAATTCTTTTTTTTTAATATTCAAAAAATGGAATTCTTGAAAAGTCATTGATAAATCAAATCCAATAGAATAATAAAAAGTACCAGTTAAAAATAAATTTTTTAAATTATCTGATACAATTTCATATTCTTTTTCATCATTAATATTATTTAATGATATTTGAATTAAATCAATATTTAATATTTGATTAATAATATTATTTTCAATTTTTCCAATTTCTATTGATTCTTTTACTGTAATAATAAAATGTTCATTACATAATTTTATTATTCCTAAAAAACAATCTATTTCATAATAATCTATAATATTATCTTTTACTAATATTGTATAGTCTTTACTTATTTTCATTTTTAATAATTGTCTATCTATTATTATAAATTTTTTATCTCTTGCTTTTTCTAAATAAATAAATGAATTTGAAACTAATAATTTAAATAACTTATTTGTTATTGACTTTTTCTCTTTCTTAATATTATTTTCATTATTATTATTGATTTGAATATTATTTGATTTAATATTAGAATTTTTATTGTTGTTTTTTTGTGAATTAATCATTAAATGTAAAAATATTTTAATAAAAAAAATAAGAAAAACTAATTGTAATTTATATATATAATAAAAAATACTATTTATTTAAACATTATATCTAATAAATAATAAAATCTTTCAGAAATATCTTTTTCAAAATTTTTTTCATCTTTAAAATCAATAATATCCCATTGAGAACTATTACTAATTTCTCCATTATTTTTATTAATTTGAATTTCATATCTACAAAGAGGACAATTATTTTTTTTATCAAAAAGCCAAGTTTTAATACATTTTTCACAAAAAAAATGATAACAATCTAACATCACACTAACTTTATTTTCTTCACAAATTGGACAAAGATCATCATTTTCTAAATTTGGAGTTTCTTTTTTTTTCATTTTTAACTCTAACAATTCACCATAAAATAATTTTGTTGAATTTGTTATACAATTAAAAAAATTGTAAAATTCACTTAATGTTAAATAAACATTTTTTTTTTTATATATTAAATTTTCTTTGAAATCATATACTTCAGTTTTTATCATTTTTGATAATGATAAATTTGTAAATATATTTTCTTCCATTAAGGAAAAAACCAAATATAACTTTGTTTTTTTCATAAATAAATAATTTCGAGTTATTTGATTAATAATTAATATATCATTTATAACATCTTCTTTAGATTTTTCACAATTTTTCCAAACATTACCCATTAATTATATAAAGTGATTAAAAAAAACTTAAAACAATTTAAAAAAAAATAAAATATAAAACTTTTAAAATGATAAAAAAGAATATATTCTCAAAGAAATATCTAACTAAATTGAAGAAATTAAAAGAAGAAGAAAAAAAAATACACTTGAAATAATCAAAAAAGAAATGAAGAATTAATTTTTTTTGTCCTTATAAGAGTAAAAAAAATTAAATTAAAATTCATTTTTGAAAAATATAAAAAACTTTAAAAAAGATTAATATAAATTTATTCCTTTCAAAATTTACTTTTACAATTAAATCAAACTGAAATATTCCTTATTTAATTAAGAAAGGGGAAATTTTATATAAATAATATGAAGAAGGTAATAAAAGAATTTTTTTTCATGAATAATGAAAGTTTTTTGAAACATTTATTTTTTGAATAATAATTTTATTTTTTATTATTATGAAAAATTGTATTAATTTTATATTTTAAAATCCCTAATTTTACTTTTTTTTAAATTAATAATGATTATTTATTATTATTTACATTAATTATACAATTTTAAAAATATTTTTAACTCCTATTAAAATTGAATTGGTGATTTTTAACTTTCCAAAAACATTAAAATATAAAATTCCAAAAATAATAAATTCACTAAAAATAGTAATAATAAGATTAGTAAATAAAACAGTTTTTTCTAAATTTATACTATTATTAATAGCATCATTATAAACAACATCATTAAACCAAGATCTAAAAGGTCTATAAATTAAAAATTGTAAATCACACATATAAAATAAATTTCCATTAATTAAAAAATCAATATAATCATCATAATTTCTTTTATAAAGAGAAGAAATATATTTATTAATTTCATAGAAAATAGGTTTATAAAATAATTGATCATTCTTATATTCTAATATATGGAAACTTTCACAAAATTTAGGATATTTACTTCTAAAACCTTCAATAGGATAATTTAAATCTACTTGTTCAAATCTAGTATCATTAATATCAGAATAAAAAGTATTACAATCTAAATCAAGAAAATCATTTGTTGTTTTAATTAAATTTTTAACATTTTGTCTTCTTCTTTCTAAATCTAAAATACAATAAATGCTTCTAGTACTTTCATAAAATAAATAATTATCTTTATTATAATTCATATTTACTGAAATTTCTGCTTCTGTTTGATTTGCTAATAACATTATTTGACATAAAGCAAACATATTATATCCTGAACAAGCAGCAACTGTATTATCTGTTATTATATTAAAAACATTCAATATTTTTTTTACGTCATCAACCCATATTACTAAAAATATAACAAATATTGATATATAATATATTAATATTATTATTATTAATATTAAATATTTTCCTGTTATTATTCTATATGCACTTAAAGGAAAATAATCCTTTTCTTCTATTATATCTATATCTTTTTTTATTTCATTTTCTTCTTTTGATTTTCCTTTCTTTGTTGGTTGATTTGTTCTTATATATTCATTATATATTCCTTGAATATCTCTTATTATTGATATTGGATTTTGTTCAAAAAATTTTAATAAAATTTTTAAATTATAATATTTATATGTAAAAAATTCCAAAAATTTTTTATCTTCGAATTTCTTCATTAATTTATTAACACTCATTTTAAATAAATTTTCAAAAGAAAAGATAAAAAAATATAATAAAACAAAAAGTAAAATATGGCAAATATTGGAAATATTTAAAACAATAATCACAATATTACTTAAATCTTTTAATCTTTTATTAGTATTTTCTCCAACAGAAATTTGAATAGTAACCCAATTATCTAAATATTTTTCATAATTCATGACTAAATTATAATATTCTTTTTGCCAATCTTCTAAATTTTCAGGTTGATAAACATTAGAAAAATCAAAATTAGCCATTGAGAAAATATAAACAGAATGATTAGTATATTTTCCACTTTCAATAATAATAGTTAGTCCATTAAATAAAATTTCTAAAGCTCCAACAAAAGTAGTAGTAGTATTTTGAGTAATAATATTATTATTTTTAATAGAAATATAAGTATATATCATTTCAGCATTAAATATTTTATTTACAACAGGATCTGCTAATTGATAAATTTTTTTCTTTAATTTAATTAATCCACTTCCATAATCGGCTATTTTATAAGGATTTTCATAAACTGAATAATTAAATGAAGGATAAGTCATATTATATTTTTTATTAAAATTTTCAGAATATAATTGATAATAATTTATACAATTTTTTTCTCCTGGTTTTCCTATACAATTTATTGCTAAAACACTTGTTACTGTATTATAAAATAATCTATTTAAAGCTCTTAATTGAGTATAAACTGAATATGAATCTAATAATATTTGATTTTTATATAATTCAAAAATAATAGAAATAACACAGAAAATAATCATAGCTAAACAAAATAAAAAAGAAATTTTTGTAATAGAAATAAATCTAGATTGATATTGTTTATATTTATTTTCTAATTTAATAATAGTTAACATTTTATCTTTTTGAGGATGACTTGAAATACTACTTTGACTATTAAAACTTGCAACAGAAGCATTATCTACTAGTTTAATAATATTTTTATTTATATTATCTTCTTCAAATATTCCACTTACATAAGTGTCTTCAATTTTATTTTTTATATTTTTAGATGATGAATAAACATGATATAAATATCCTTTTGAATTTATATTATATATTAATTTAAATTTTGTTTTATTTATTAATATTTCTTTTTCTGATGTTTTTTGAAAAATATCATTTATTTTTAATAAAGATTTTGTTGAACCTCTTTTTAAATTTTTATGATATGTTGAAAGAGACATTATTGATAATCTTGTTTGATTTCTAAATAGAAATTCTTCTTTCTTTTTCTTTAAAGACATTGAATAAATATATTCACCATTTTTAACATCAAATAAATTATTATTTGAATTTGGAAAATTAGATTTACGATTTTTAAATATTTTAGTTATTATTATTTCATCATTTGTTGTATGATAATCTCCATTAATATAAAATTCATCTTTTTCTAAATCTCCAAAATATAATTTATAATTCATTATAAATCTTCTGAATTTTCTTCCTGTGTTGTTTGTTTTTTTATATTGGGGTATTTGTTTAAATTCTTCATCATCTTCATTGGGATTTAATTCTGAATTTATTAAAAATTCAAAATTTTTAATATCGCCCTTTAATTTCATTGAATTTTTTAAATTTTTAATTCCTTCACTTCTAAATTCTTTTGGAAATAAAGAAAAAAATTCTTTTCCAACATATTCAATCATATCTTTACCTGTTTTTTCTATAATTAAACTATTTCTTCTCATATTACAAGTAATAATAATATTATTTGCTTTATTATAATAAGCATTTAAAAATTCTTCGTTTAATAAAATATTATCTCTCATAAATCCTTTTTCTTGATTTATTGAAATATTTGTTACTTCTTCTAAAATATATGTTATTAAATCAATACAATAATCATTTGATTTTTGCTTTGCTCTTAAAAATTCTATATATTTTTTCTTTTTTAAATTCTTAATGTCTAATCCTAACTTAATAAAATTTAATGGTGATTTAATTTCATTATGAAAATATTTACTTATTCTATCAATTATAAAATTTAAATTGTTTACAAATAAAAGATATACTTTAATATTTCCTACTATATTTAATGTTATTTCATCTTTTGTGTCAAATAATTCTAAATATATAAATTTTATATTCATTATTATATTTTCATCTTTATTTTTATATTTATATAATAAATTTGACATTTTATTTTTTAATTTATAAGTTAATGTTCTTGAAATAAAACAATATTGATATATTGATAATAAATCATAATAAATTTCTGGAATTTTATCTGATTTTTCTGGCTTTGATTTTAAAACATTTATTTCTTGTTTTAACATTTTAAAAAATGTTTTAAAATATAAAAATAAAACATTATCATATTGTGTTATATGAAATTTATCTTTTTTAGAATAATTTGTAGGAACTTTTTTATAAAATGATTCATTGGATTTAACTTTTAAATAAGATTTACAAAAATTACATTTTTGACATATTGAATAATGAAAATCTAATTTATCAATATATGAACGAATATTTTCATCAGATAAATTATTTTTTAAAAATATAATATAAATTAAATTATTAATTGGAGATAAACCTTGAAAAAGTTTTTTAAAAAAAATATCAAAATTATAAAAGAAAAAAAAAATAATAATAAAAATAAAAAAACAAGCACCTATAAAATAATAATTTTTATTATAATTATAAATTCCGATAAGAGAACTAATAGTCCATAAAATACAAACAAATAATAAACTTAATCTAATTTTATGACAAGAAAAATTTGGTATTCCAAGAAAAGGATATTTAAATATTTTTAAACAATACCAAAAAAAAATAAATATTTCATATATTATTAAAATAAAAGTAAAATGTTTTAATATTGAAAATCCAACTGATGCTATTTTTAATTGTCCTATTATAACTAAAATTATTTTTAAAAATAAAAAATAATTATTAAATTTATTTGTTAATAAATCAAAAGGATATTCTTCTGTTTCTTTTATTTTGAAAAAAATAAAAAATTTAAAATATGTATGACTTGTATAAAGTGTTATTGCTAAATAAAATAAAGAAATTATCATTAAAATTAAATTTAAAAAATTTAAATGAGATCCATAATAAATTATATAATTAATTATAATATCAAAATAAAATATCGCAAAAGTTCGAAAAAAAAATAAATCAAAAAAATTTACTAAAAGAGTTTCAATAAAAGGAAAATTTTTCATTTTTGAAAAAATAAATCCATAATAACTTAATTGAAAAAATAATATTATAATTAAAAAGTTATATGAATATTGCCCATTATTATCAATAAATTTTCTATAAGATTTTAACGGTGAAATTTTATTAAAAAAATAATTATCTAAATTTTTATTTTGAAAAGAATATTTGAAGTCAGTTATAATATAATTATACTCTGAGAAAAAAATAAAATATTCAATAAAAGAAAAAATAGCAATAAACAATCTATTAAGATAAATATAATTAAATGATAATAAAGCATAATTTTGAAAAGCACTTTCATCCATTTTAATAATTTCTTTTATCAATTTTAAATTAAATTGAAATTGAAAAAAAAAAGTAAATATAATTTTTTTATTTATTTAAATATAACTTTATAAAAAATATAAACTATTTAAAATTAAATATTTTTTAAATTTTTATAAATTCAATCTTTTTAATGGTGCTATCATTTACATTTTTAATATCATTTTTATAAATTTCTGGAATTTTAATTTTAATATTATTAAAATTAATATCAAATAAAGAAGCTTTCTTAATATCACCAAAAATATTTAATAAATGTTTATTTAATTCTTCTTTTCCTTGATATTTAGCATAAGTAATTTGACATTCTTTATGTCCATTATTATTTTTCCATTTAAGTCCAATAAATCTAAAATAAAATTCAATAATACATAAAGGATTTATAAAATTAATAAAAGCATATCCTAAATTTTTTAAAGTATTATTTTTATTACTTATTGGTAAATATATCCAATCATATGTTTTATAATTATTTATATCATCAAATCCCATTTTTAAATTTATTTCTTTAATTAAATCATCAACTGAATATTTTATTGGAATATTTTTTATCATTATTGAAGTTCTATTTTCTTTTCCAGTTATAATATCATTTATATTTATTAAAAATTTATTATTATCTTTATTACAATCGTTATTTGATGGGGAAGAATTAATTAAATTATTATTATTTATTAAATTATTATTAATTAAATTATTTTTAATTAATCCACTTTTTGAAAAATTATTAGGAAAACGTATATTATTATTAGGAGTTTTACAATAAGATTTTGGAAAAGTAGAATTCTTAATTGAATTATTATTATAATTATTATTAAATCCATAAAATGTATAATATAAATTTGAAGGAATATGACCTTGAGTAGGTGTTATTCTATCTTTATTATTATTATATTTTATCGAATCGGAAAAATTTGATTCTGTTTTTGTTGATAAAGTATTTGTAAAATTTGGAAAATTTAACATATTAAAAGGACTTAATTGTAAATTCCATATATTATTAGAAATATTCATTTTTTGATTTATTAAATTATTATTTGGACAAATATTTTTTATTTCTTCTTCTTCAGGAATTAATATTGTTGGATGTGATCTTTTTGAAAATGGTTTTTCAATTAAATTATTATTTGAAAAATGTAATTGTTTTATATAATTATTATTAGTATTATGATTGTTATTGTTATTATTATTATTTACTTGATTTGGTATATAATTCTTTTCCTGAGTTTTTAAATTATTTTTTAATATTCCAATATTATTATAATTTATATTTTTATCTTTTTCTCTCCAAATTTTATCCATAAATGGATTTGTATCTATTTCATTAATTAAAGTATCTTGATTTTCATCTGTAATATTATTTTTTTGGAAATTTTGTATTGTTGCATATATGTCTTTATCAAGTCTAAATTTAAAAATAATTATAAAATATAATTATACTCGTTAAACTCTTTACTTTCGTCATTAATATTATTATAATTATTTAATTTGTCATTTAAATTTGTATTCATTGTATTTTTTGAATTATTTGCTTTTAGTCTTAAATCAAACATTTAAATTTTATTTATTTAACAAATTTATTGAAGCCTTATAAAACGATAAATGAATTATTTTTAAAAATATAACTTGTCAAAATTTGAAATCATTAATAAATATTTGAGTTTAATTTTTAAACGATAAATATTTTAAAAATTCTTTCAAAGGAAAATAAAGTTATAGATGTTATATTAATTAAAATAAACAGGTGATTTTATCATTTACTTTTTTTTCCAAAGTAAAGTTAAATTAAATAATATTAAGTATTTTTATAAATAATAAACAGAAGGAAATTTTCACATTAAATTAATATAAAAATGATTCTTCTTCTATTTCTTCACAAAATAGTTTATCTATAATAAAAAAACAATAAAATTAAAAAAAAATTTATAAAAACAGAATTTAATTTTCAAAGTAATTATAAAAAAATAATAAAGAAGAGAAACCAAGAAAAGAACATTTTGTACAATTATTTATCATAAATTACAATAAAAGTAAAAATAACTTTCGATCATAAATTAAAATGAAAAAAAAAGTAAATTTAATTATTATAATAGAAATTGAAAGTATTATAAAATATTATTTAATTTTTCCAATTAAAACAATTATAATGATAAATAAATAAATAAATAATAATATTTTTTTTATTTATAAATTAAATTTTTTTTTAATTTAAAAGTCATTATATAATTATTAAAATAGGAAAAATAAGTTTAAATTTAACTTAAAACACACTTTTATCTTTAATTTTTTTATGTTTTAAATAATATTTTTTATCTTATAATTAAGATTGTTATTCTTTTTTTTTTCTTCGTTATCTTCCATTTTTTTTTTCTTCTTCTTTTTTATCTTCATTTTGAAGAGGAGAACTATCTTCTAATTTATAATTTTTATCATTAATATTTGAAGAAGTGGAAATTTCATTTATATTATTTTTTTTATTTTTGATTCTAAACCACAACCATCAAATCTATTAGTTGAAGTTGTTAATCTTATAGTTCCTTTATCTGTTACATTCCATAATTTTTCTAAAGGAACATTTTTAGAAAAACAAAATTCATTAGAAAGAAAACTCATATTAAGAGTAAATTTGTCATTTACATTTATATTTAAATTAATATTTACAATCTCAATTTCCAATTTCTCATTAATTGAAGAAATTTCCTTAATATCTTTTTTAAGAATAGAATAAATTTTTTTTAATAGTATCATTAAATTTTAAATAATCATATTTATTTTTATTTATAACTTTAAATAAAAATTTAATAAGAGAAATTCTAACCTTACTTGTTTTATCATAACCTAAATCTAATAATAAAGGAGAAAAATTTGTTTCCCAAATATTTTTATTTTCAAAAATATGTTTACACATTAAAATAAAAATTTGTCGATAAGAATAATTAATACTTCTAGCAAAAGATTGAATAATTTTAAAAGTTTTATCTTTATATTCACTATTACTTGAAATTAATTATAATATAATTCTACTATTATGACCTAAACTTTTTAATTCTTACTTGATTAACATCATCAAAACAAAAATTAATAGCAATATGAAAAACTCTTTTATATATTATTGAATCAGAATAAGTATTATTAAATTAACCTATTATTTTAGAATAATTTAATCTTTTCCTCCATTTATCTTCTCTATTCCTAATCATTATTTTTATATTTTCTAAATATTGATTTTTTTTATTTTATGATATATTTCTAATTATATCAGGTAATATACTTAAAATTTTCATTTTAATTTCTCCTGATTTTTATAAAATTTATCAACAAATTCTAATAAACCCCTTTCAGTTAAATCAGCACCTAAAATTTTAGAAATTTCTTCTAATGAAGAAGCTAAAGATAATTTAATTTTATCATTTTTTTTTCTGCCATTTTAATATAACAGAATTTTAGTTTATCCCAATTTTCACTTCCATAAGTTATTAAAACTGTAGGAAAATTAAAAGCACATTTTTCTAATATAATAATATCTTCTTTTTATTTTAATTAGCAAATTCATTAATAGTATTAACATAAAAATAAAGTAATTCATTATATTTTTAAATCTCATTCTTATTCAATAAAGAAATAAATTGCCCAAAAATTTATAATGTAGAATTCCTAACAAAACTTTTAATATCTTGTGAAAAATCTTTAAATATATCTAATAAAATTTTATTAATATTATCGTTGTTACATAATTGAGTTAATTTAGATAAAATAGAAACAGAGACTTTTCTTATTGTCCAAAGAGAATCTTTACATAATTTTTGATATATAGGTAATAATCTATTTATTAAAGTAATAGAAACTCCTTTACATATATTTAAAAAATTCCTAGTGACAGACTTTCTATCATTACATAATTGATCATCATCAAAAGGAGTTACTTGAGGAACAACATATAATTATAATAATTCTTTACCTATTATTAAAGCTATATTATTAAATAATTTTGTGGATAAAACTCCTATTTTTTCATTATCATCATCATGAACTATCATTATTACTATTGTTAATATTTTTGGTCCTCTATAAATTTTGTTATATATATTAAGGCTTTTGAATTTAATTATAATATTTTATTTTCTTTTCTTTTTTGAGATATTATACTGAAAATATCAATAATTTTATCTCTTAATATTATATATCCTTCATCACCACATTTATTTATTTCATCTATAAAATTATTAAAAATATTTAAAAATCTTTCTTAATTCTTTCTTTATAAATAATTAATATTTTTGGTAATATTAAATCTACTGTTTCTTCAAGACCAATTTGTTTAATATAAAAAGGAATATTTTGAATAAATTATTTTTTAATTATAATCATATGTATTATAACTTTTAGATTTATTTTTAAAGTTTTTACTATTTCTGAATATGACATTATATTTAAAGAATCTATTGTAATATTACTTCATGCAAGAAGAAATTCATTACTGATTAAAAGACAAAAAATATTATTATTAAATTCTTTTAAAGTTCAATATGTTTTTACTATACTATAATTTAAATATGTGTGAGAAAAAGATATTAATTCATCAAAATATACTTGATCTTTATTTCCTAAATCTACTTCTGATAATTCTGCTGTTTCTAAATCTTTTTCATTTTCTAATTTTCTACATTGGTTATTTCATTTATATTATTTAAAGTACCTTCCATTTCTTTTTTCGTTTTATATTTTTAATTTTATTTTATTTGTTTTGTTGAATTTTTTAAAAATATTATTTCAACAAATATTAAAGTTTCTATTTTTATAATATTTTCTTAATCTTTAAAATATTATATGATTAGAATATGTTTTATTTGTGAAAAATAATTTCTTTAAGGAAAATACTCTTAATTAGCTTTTTTCTCGGAATAAACATTAGTTATAAATAGTTTATCTATTTCTTCAATAAGATTTAATTAAAAATTAAAAATTGAAAGTAATATTTATTGAGAATATATTATCTTAAATTGAATATGAATATCATTAATTAATTTTGATATTAAATCATATTTACAGTAAAAATAGTACTTTTAATTTCTTAATTTATCTTTAGATAAAATTGATAATTGAGATATTATAATATAATTCTTATGTATCAATATATTAACAATATTCAAAAAAAGATTAATTTTTAAAACAAACATTAATGACCTAAATAAAAGACATAATATAAATAAATATTTTTTAGATACTTAAAATTAATATCATAATTACTTTAATAATACATTTATTTCATTTTTTTTAAAAAAAAAGTCTTTATATTCTTTTCTCTCATAATTCATCAATTAAAAAAACCCAAATTATATTAATTCTGAAAAGAAACATTTTTTTAAAGAAATTTCACAATTCATTTTTATTTTTTAATATTTTCTTTTCCTTGGATACTTATAGGACTTTTTTAATAATAATTTCATATTCTCATGAAAAAGCCTTTACAATATTACTGTATTTTATTATTAAATTTACTTATTTTTTATTAGTTTAAAGTTTAAAATATAATGGTTTCTTAAAAAGGATTATAAACTATAAACAAAAAAATAAAAAAATAAAATTAAAAATATAATTATATTTTATAAAAAAATGTCTAATATTGATATTTGGAAAAATTATAAAGAAAGAAAATTAATAAGTTCAGAAAATTATTCAAGAATTTATCGAGCTATAAATATTAAA
>JAEEGK010017926.1_pt1 | contig 15370 bp, 7 predicted proteins | sample 8958771 | NCBI WGS metagenome assembly JAEEGK01 (sample SAMN16246547, study PRJNA631951) | gut metagenome | biome: gut microbiome; feature: rumen; material: SC-attached | host: Bos | place: Iran: Karaj | collected 2018-10 | reverse complement strand
ATAATAATAATAATAATAATAATAATAATAATAATAATAATAATAATAATAATAATAATAATAATAATAATAATAATAATAATAATAATAATAATAATAATTTTGAAGAAGATTATTTAAAATACACATCTATTTTAAACAATATTGAAAATAATCACAATATTGATAATAATAATATAAATAACGAAAATAATCCAAATAATGAAATTAATAAAGATATTTTTCCTCAACAAATTCCAAACAAAGATGAATCTATTAATAATAATATTAATAATGAAAATTCAAATATTCAAAATAATAATAAAAACAATGAAAATAAAAATTTTAATAATGATTTAAACAATAATGAAAAAGATGAAAAAATAAAAGAATTAACGAAAATTATTGAAAAATTATATGAAAAATTAAATATAATGAAGAAATTATTAGAGCAATATGAAATAAAATTAAGAGAGAGAAATAATTTAAATAAAAATAATATTTTTTTTAAAGAAAATTTTTCTTTATTTTATTTATGTGATAAAAATTATAATTTTTATAAAGAAGAAATAAAAGAAATAAAAATTGAAAATGATTTTGATATTAATAAAACAAAAATTCAAAATAAAATTTTAACTGTTCAAAACAGTGTTTTAAATCAAAGAATAAAAAATTTAGAATCGAAATTAAATGAAAATGAAGAAAATTTAATTAATGAAAATAATTTAGAAAATAATTTCAATGAAAATGAAAATTTTAATAAAAATTTTAATATTAATAATAATAATAATTTCGAAATAGAAAATGATTTAACATTTAAATAATAATTTAATTATTAAAAATTAATTTAATATTTTTTTATAAGTTATTATTAAAAAATTATAAATGTTAGAAAATAATAATTATTCTTTAAATAAAAACAATATTAGAAAAAAATACAAAGATTTAGCGTTTTTTAAAAAAATAAATTTAGAAACAAAATTTCCAAAAATTGATGAAATTTGTAATGAAAAAAATAAAAATATCAGAGACGAAATTTATAAATTAAAATATAATAAACCTCTTCCTTTATTAAAAAAACTAAATAGAAGTAAATCACCTTCATCGCAATTTAGAAACAAAGCTTCAATTCTCTTTAATATAAAACATAATTTATTCAAACAAAAAAAAAATTTAATAGATTTAAAAAATAATAATATTAATGAAAATATTAATGAAAACAATAATGAAAACAATAATGAAAATTTAAATAATAATTTAAATAAAAATCCAGAAACTGAAGATTTATTATTATATAAATTATCTTCAATTCATAATCAAGATCAAAATATTTTAAATAAACTTTCTTCAGATTTTCTTCCATCAAATAAAATTTTCATTACAAACGCAAATAATATAATCGATAATAGAAATAATAACATTTCTTTTAATAAATATCCAACATTAGAAACTAGTCAATTTATAAGTTCTCGTTGTTCTTCAAGCGGCTCTATTAATTCTTCTTTAATTCAAAATAAAATGAATATTGAAAATCGTTTATCTCAATTAGAAGATTTTTCAAAAGGTTCTTATAAAAACATTTTCACTGAAGCAAATATTGAAAGAGAATATGAAAAGAAAATGATTAAAAAAAGTAAAGAAACTCTTGATAAATTTAATTCAAAAATAAATTTAAATTACGAAAGCACAGATTTTATTAAAAAAATGCAATATAAAAATGATTTAAATATGAAATTTAATCAATATTTTGATAAATTAATTTCACAAAATAAATCATTTGATTACATTACAATGTTAAAATTATTAAAAGAACATACAAAAAAAAAAGAAATGTTAAAAAAAGTAAAAATGGAAGCTATTGAAAAACAAAGAAATAAATTTTTAAACATTCTAGAAAAAAATAATGCCGAAGCAAATAAATTTTATATGCATTTAGGCATTCCAAGACCAACATTAATTCTTAATGAAGATAATTATATAATAGGAAGTACAATTAAAAAAAATGTTCGATATAATAGCGATTTTTAATTATTTATTTTAATTATATTTTAAATTTAATTTTTATTATTAATTTAATAAATTATTATATGTTTGATTTATTTGATATTGTTTCACCTCCAATAACATTATTTTACCGAAGTAAAAGTCAACATTCTTCAATTCCCGGACTTTTAATATCTATAATTTCTATGGTTTTTTTAACTGTTGTTTCAATTATCATTTCTTTAGATTTCTTTTTCAAACGAAATCCTAATGCATATACTTATAAACGTTATATTGAAGATGCAGGAACATTTTATTTTAATAGCAACGGAATTTTTCATTTCATAACTTTCGGCGAAGATATCGATAATTTTATTTATGATAAAAGAGCTTTTTCTTTAATTGGCGTTAAATCTACTGATAATGAAATTTTAGAAAATAATAAAGAAGAAATTTATGATCATTGGATTTATGATAAATGCGATGGTCAAAATGATGCTAAAGAAACATATAAATACATAAAAGAAAATGGATTTATTAAAAGATATGAAAAAGCTTTTTGTATAAAACAATATTATAATAGTTCATCTCAAGAAATTATTGATTTAAATAACATAAATTTTCAATACCCTTTATTAGCACATGGAAATTCAAATCCAAATGAAATTTTATATGGAATATTTTTACAACGATGTCAAAATAATTCTATAAATAATTTCACATGTTATGATAATAATACTATCGATTCTTTAGCATTAACAGCTTATAGTTATTCAGTATACTTTTTAGAACAATATATAGATATAAATAATTATGAAAATCCTTTAGTTCACTTTTTTTATCGTTTAACTAATCACATAAATAAAGGTAGCTATACAATTAATCATTTAAATTTCCATCCTGCATTAGTAATAACATATAACGGAATTATATTCGAAGATAATTATGAAATTGAAACATATATTTATGATACAAATGAAAAATTCGTGACTAATAAAGATGAAACAAACAGTAATATTTATGCAATGATTTATTTTTGGTTACAAAATCAACAAGATGTTTATATAAGAAGATATAAATTATTTCAGGATATTTGTGGTTCAATTGGAGGGATTATAAAATTTATTATGGTAGTTGGAAGTTATTTGAATTTGTTATTTCATAATTATATTTTATATAATGATTTAAATGATGATATTAATTTTCGATATAAAAAAATAAGTAAATATATAATTAATACTCATAATACGTGTTTATGTTCTAATAATGTTTTAATTAATACAAAAAATGAACCTATAAAATTAGATAGTTTTAATTTGACTAAAAAAAATAATGGAATTAGTAATGATAGAACTAATATTATGAATAATAATATAAATAATATTGAAGAATCTTCAGGAAGTAATCAAATTTTTCAAAGTAAAAAAATGAACAAAAATAATAATAATAATAATAAAAGAAAATATAAAAAAAGAAATAGTTCAAAAATTTTAGAATATTTTTCACCTTATAGTCCTAAAATAAATCATAAAAAATCTCCTTCTAATGGTTATAATAAAATTCATTTTAGAGAATTAATAAAATCAATGATTTGTTTTTGTAGGAATACAAAAGAAAAAAGGAAAATTATGAATCTTGTTAAATTTCGAAAAAATATTGTAAGTGAAGAAGGAATGTTTAGTTTTTTTTATTTTCAATCTGCATTTAATAAAATTTTCAGTCATGAAGAAAAAAAATAATTTTATTTTTTTTATTATTGTATTATTTTGTATAATTGGTAAATATTTGTAAATTTAAATTTATTTTTATTTGTGTCAAATAAAAATAATTTTGTAAAATAATTTTAATAAATAAATGAAATAAATTTAAAATAATTTTTTAATATATTTTTTATTAAATTATTTTTAAATTATCTTTATAATAATTTATATTTATTTTTTGTAAATATTTCTTTTTTAAATAAATTTCATGAAGATAAATTTTCATTGTTGAATTACTTTGTAAAAATTTAAATATTTCTTCATAGCAATTATTTTTATTTAAATCATTTTCATTAGATTTTTTTTTTTCAGTTATTAATAATTTATATTTTTTTTTTATAAATTCAGAAAAAGATTTTTCAAAATTAGTATGAAATAATTTCAATTTTTTAATTGAACTAAATGAAATAATAAATTTTTTAAATGATTCAAAATCATTAAGATTTATTTCTTCATTTCCAGAAATATCAAGTAATTTTAAATCACATAAAATTAAATTAAATTTATTATCAACAAAATCATTAAAAATTTTATCATTTAATAAATTATTATTAATAATTAATTTTGTTAAATTAAACAAATTATTTTCATTTAAAATTTTTATGATTTTTTCATTTGATAAATAACAATGACTTAAATTTAATTCAATAAAATTTATTCCAAATAAAAATGAATTTATTTTATCATAATTAATATTATTAAACATAAAACTTAAATTTAAATAATTTAAAGGATAATTAAAATATGGTAAAATTTCATTTAAATATTCAATGTATTCATTTCTTTGTTCTAATTTTAACATAAACAAATTTTTTGAAATTAAAATTAAAACATTGTTATTTTTAAGTGATTCTTTTAATAATTTAAAATTATCAGGAAAAGCAAAATTATTATTTATTAAATTTAATAATTTTAAATTAGGAAATAATGATAAATTTTCTATTGCAAATTTGAATATTTTATTATTTTCAAAATTTAATTCGGTTAAAATTTCAAAATTTTTTGTACATTCTTCATTATAAAAATTAATATAAGTTAATTTATTATTTTTAAAAGAAATAGATTCTAAATTTTTTAATAAATTCTCATTTTGAAGAATATTTTTCATAATTTCATTACATTCAAAATTTTGAAGATTTATTTTTTCAAATGATAATTTTTTAATATTCAATGTTGAATTTTTAAAATCTATTTTTATTAATTTTTCAGATATTTTTAAATCCATTAAATAAGGAAAAAAAGTATCAATATTTAATTCATTTATTTGAACATTTTTTAATTTTAATTTTGTCATATAATAATAATTTTGATCATTAATTTCTTCATTTTCTTCTTTTTTTTCATTAGTAATTACAACTGAATTTTTTATTTCTTCTTTTTCTTCTTTTACATCTTTTGAATCTTCAACTTCAATATCATTTGAAAGATTATCATTTATTAATATTAAATCATTACTACTACTCATATTACTAATATTTTTATTTTTATATTTAGATTTAAATGGAAAAAGTTTATTAATTTGAAAAAGATTTAAATTATGAATAATTAATTCTTTAATATTTTGTTTATTTAAATATAAAACTTTTTCATTAATTTCAAAATTTTTATTATTTATTAATAATTTCTTTAAAGAATTATTTATATTTAAATAATTATTTAATTCATCATTTTGAATGTTTTGATTTAAATTAAACATATCAATATTTTTACATATTTTATTTAAAAATAATGTTTCATTAATAAAATTTTGATTTTTTCTTATAAATTCTGTTATTGGACTATTATTTATTACTATTTTTTCATTTAAAGAATTTTGAAAAATTTTATATAAATTTTTAATCGAATTAAATAAGTTATCAAATATAATATAAATTTCATTAAATTTAGTTAAATTATATTTATAAATAATATTTTTTATTTCATTTTCTTTATTTTCAAAATATTTAGTTTGATAATTCAATTCTTCTTTTAAAATATTAAAATTTTCATTTACAAATTTATCAAAAGATTCATTTAAATTTATAGAAAAATCTGTTAAAACATTTAAAATATTTTCTTTAATTTTTTTCATTTTATCATAATATTCATTATATTCATTAAATAAATTAGAAAAATTAATTTCTTCTGTTTTTATTTCATTATCATTCTCACTTAATTTTTCCATCAAAATTAATATTTATTTTATTTAAATTAATTTTTTATAATTTTATTAATTTATATAAGATAATAAAATTAATTAAAAATTAACATAAAAACTATTAAAAACTATACAATAATTTATTTTTACTTTTGATTTATAAATTAATTGATTTTAATTATACAAAAAACAAAAATAAGAAATAATAATTAATTAATACTTTCATTCTTTATAACAAAATTTAAAATATCTTGTATATATGGTCTAAAATAAATTTGTTTATTTAAACACATATTTATTATATTAATTATTAACATATCATTTTTGTCACATTTTTTATTGAATTCTAAATGTATTTCAGTTTGATCCATTTGATTTTGATAATTTTTTATATTTTTTGGAGTATCTAAAATAGATTCTTTAAAATTAAATGGAAATTTATGTTTATATAAATAATATGCAATTATTCCAAATGTCCAAACATCTTCTTTAAAATTATATGCTTTTTTATTAATTACTTCTGGGGAAATATAAATTAAAGTTCCTGTTGTTTCTTTTAAATATTCATATTTTCCTATAACTTTAGATAATCCAAAATCAATTAATTTAATATTAAAATTTTGTTCTGAATGGTCACTTAATAAAATATTAGAAATTTTTAGATCTTTATGAATAATACCAAAAACATTTAATAAAGAAACAGCATCTGCTAATTGATATAAAATTTTAATTATTATTTCTTTTTTTGGCCAAGTAGTTGAAATATATTCAGCTAATCCTTCTTTAATAAATTCAAATACAATATAATTTTCATTTAAATGTTCATAAATATCAATGACTTTAATTATATTTTTATGTTTAATATTTAATAAAATTTGACAAATCGAAACTTCCCAACGAACATTTGGAAAATTTGAATTTGGTTTAAAATAATTTTTATTAATTTTTTTAACTGCAAATTCTTTATTTGAAGATTTACTTAAACTATAATAAATTTTTCCAAACGCGCCATTTCCAATTTCAAACATTAAATTATAACTATCTTCAATTTTTCGAAATTTTAATTTTTGAAAAAAAATATTTAATATTTTACTTTTATCGTTTTTATTTGAAAATTCTAATTTTAAAATATTTGGTTTTATTCCATTAATATAATAAATACAAAAAAAATATTCATCTTCATAAATATCTAAAACTTTATTTAATAAAAATACATTTTCTAATTGAAATTTATTATTATTATTAATAAAAACAAATAAATTTTCATAAATTAATTGAATATAAACATTTACTGTTTTATATTCTTTTATTTCTGAAATTGATAAAATTTTATTTGATTTTAATAAATTAATATAACTAAACATACATTCAGTTTTAATATGAATAAAATTTTCATTTATTTTAATTTGAGGAATTGAAGAATTAATCAAACTATAATTTTTAATATTTTTATCACTAAAATAACTTTTAACTGTTTCAGGTTCAATATTAGTATGTAAATGAATAGGAAAAATTTCATAATTTGATTTAAATAAATTAAATACATCTTTTTTTAATATTTTATTATTATATTCTTTTAATTCAATTAAATTATCTTCAAATCTATTTAATTCATATAAATTTTCATCAAAATCTTCTTCAGTTTTTAAATAATAATTAAATTGATTTAAACTTAAATATTTTCTGAAATATAAAAATAAATTTTCAGAAGGTTCATAAATTGGATAAATATCTAAATAATTATATTCGTGAATATAGTTAATTTTTTCATAATAATTCGTATTATATGTTTTAGTATAAAAAAAATTCAATTGCTCTATTCTAAAATTTTTATAATATACTAAATTAATTAAAATTAAAAATAATAAATCACTATTTGAATTTTGTATTTTTTCAACATATTCTCCAAAAGTTATTATATTTTTATCATTAAAAAAATTATTAATAATATTATCTATTAATTGAAGATTTTCTTTTTGTGAATATTTATTTTTTTTTATAAAAAATTGATATAAAAAAATTATACAATCATCTTTTTTAATTTTCTTTTTTTTTGAAAAATCTAACATATCAAATACAATTTTTGCTTTATCATAAAAATTTCCATAATATAATTTTATATAAAATGAAATAAATTCATTTTCATTTAAAAAATCTGATATAGTTAAACTCGAAAATATTTTATTAGAAATAAACAAAGGAAAATTATTTATATTATAAAAAGTTTCAGATTCAATAATTTTACAATCATTATGAATAGATTTATATAAATAAGATAAATATAAAATAAAATTTTCTTTAGGTATAGGTAAAATAATATATTCTAAAATTAATGATATATTTTTTGAATAATGTTCTATTGACATTTATTTATTTATAATTTATTATTTATATTATTTAATAGTCTTATTTTTGTAATATTTATTAATATTTAAATTATTAATGAATAAAAATACTTATATTATTATTTATTTTTAAATTTACATTTTTATTTTATAAATTTATTTTTTTCTTGATTAATTAAATTTATTAATAATTTTTCATTTTCTTCATCGTTTATATGATTTTCTTTTATAAAATTATTTACAATTTCTTCAGTTTTTTGATTTTTATATACATTTATTCTTTTTTTATTATTTCCTGTTAAATTAATATCTAATATAAATAATGGCTTATTATTTAAATTTAAATTATCAGTTATATTATTAATATTTTGATTATTATTATTTTTTAAATATTCATTAGTATAATTTTTTAATTTTTCTTTATTATTATTGTAACTAATTATATTTTTTTTATAAATTACTTTATTTGTTTTTAATAAATTTTTTGAATAATTTCTATTTAATCCAATATTATTTTTAAATTTAAATTCATTTTGTCTTTTTCTATATGCATTATTATAAGTTCTAACACTTGTATTAGATTTATTACTTCTAAAAGAAAAATCTTTTGAAACACTTAAATTTAAATAATTTCTACGAGGTTTAAAACGATATTTTTGTTTACTTCTTGATGAATTAGAATATTTTTCACTCATATTAATTTTTTCAATTTTTTGATTACTAAAATTAATTTTCCAATTTATATTTAAAGGATTATATTCTTTAAAAATTTTATTTGATTGAATTTGATTTAATTTTAAAGGTGTAAAATTACTTGTAGAATTAGATATAAAATTTTTATAATTATCATAATTATTAATATTTAAAATTGCTAATGTAAAAGAAAATATGTGATTAATTGAAACATAATTTTTATCATTTGAATTTGTTAATAAAGTATTATACATTTTAATTATAAGATTCATATCTTTATTTAATTCATTAATTATTAAGTTATTTATAAAACCTAATTTTTTCATTAACAAACAAAATTCGTTAAAATTAACTTTATCTAAAAAAATAATATTTTGATTATTAAAAAGTTCTTCAATTATTTTAGTAAATTCTGAATAATATTTATTATATAACATTAATTTAGATTTATTATTTGCTTTTATATTATTATTATTTGATAAAGATTTATTAATTTGTTTTAAATTATTTGATATTTTTTCACTTTTTTGTTTAAAATTTAAATTCGAAAAAGTATTTTGAGAAAAACTATTTGATTTATTATGATTTAAAAAATTTGTTTTTAAATCATTTTTATTCATATTTACTTCTATTGTTTGAATATTATTTTCCATAACTTCTAAATATTGATTTGGATTTATATTATTTATAATATTACTATTTGTAATTAATATATTATTTTTTTGATTATAAATATTTGAATTTTTTTTACTCATATTATTATTATTATTATTTTCATTTCGTTTTTTATCGATAAAATTTAATAATAACTTTGTAAAAATTTCAGATGAAATATTTTTATATTCGCAATTTTCGGAATAAATTAAAGTTAAAATATCATTTGTTAAATCATTATTTTTATTTTTTGTTTGTGATTCAATTAAAGTTTTAACACCTAAATTTTTATTCATTATTTCATCAAAATTAATATTATCTATTAAATTTCGATTTTTTTTTTCTTCTAAATAAGTTTTTTTAATTTTATATAATTCAATTTGATAATTTATTTCTATTTCATCAGGAAAACAATCATCATTATTAATTATTAAATCTTCTTCTTCTTCTGAATTATTACTTTTATTCATTTATTAAATTTATAAAATAATATTTATTTATTTACATATTAATAATTAAATAATTTTATGAATATTTATAAAATTTTTATTATTATTTCAAACTTTTCATTTCAATAAACTTTTTTTTTATATTTGTATTTTTATCAGTTTTGTGTTTATATTCTTTTAAATATTTTGTTAATTTTGCTCTTAATTCACTTGATTCATTTAAAGTATTTTTTTTATCAATCATAATACCTAATTTAGCTAAAGAATCAATAGAACTTTTTCTATTAATTGATAATGAGTTATTAATATCATCTTTATTATTATCTTTTGATAATTTTCTTATTATTTCTAATTTCATATCTTGATATTCATAAACTCCATTTTTTAATTTTAATGGTAATTCAATTTTAGGACCTATTTTAAATTCCTTTATTATATCAATATGCTTTAATTCAACTCTAAAAAAATTCCACATTCCTCTCCTAAAAGCTTCAATTAAATAAATCATCATTAAAAAAAATTCAGGTCTTATAAATTTATACACAACTTCAGGTGAAATAGTAAGCATCCAAGCAAATCTTCCAAAAAAATTTAATGTCATAGCAGTAAAATAAATAAATTTTTTTTTATATATTAATTTATTTCTTAAAGGATAATTAGGACCTTGTTCTAATAATCCATAATCCATAACCATATCCCAAGAATATGAATAGCATGAAGAAGTTAAAGCAATTATTAACCATGTTTTTTCAAAAAATAAAACAGTTGAAGAATAATATGAACTTATTGTAACTAAAATAGATAAAGTATATTTCCCACAATTAAGTATATCTGGAAATAATTTTTTTTTATCCCAAACGGTTTTTATACATTGAAGTAATCTTACAAAATAAGGAAAAATACCTAAACATAAAACTATTGGTCTATGATTATGACATAATCTTTTTTTTTCTTCTATTGTTTCAAAATAATGGGTATAATAACAAATAGTATATTCAAAATCTCTTAAAGGCCCAATTAAACTAGTTAATTGATCACCTAACCAAGTATGTCTTAATTCATTTTTAACTGTAATAGATGCCATAGTTTCCCAAAATAAATTAAATGTATAAACTCTTCCAAGATAATTAAAATTTTTAAAAGGGGAGCATAAATAAATAATCGCACTTAACCAACATATTAATGGTGTAAATTCTAATGGAATAAAACTTACTAAATCATAAATAATTGGAATTTGAGCTCTTTGAATCATATAACATAATAACATAAATATTAAAATGAATGAAAAAAAAGATGCTCTTTTACATATACTAATAACATCACTATAATGATTATCAAAATCAAAACATAATTGATAGTTAATATGATATAATGTCCAAACATATACATTCAATCCCAAAAACCAAAAATATAATAAAAAAACAATAAATCCTCGAAACATTGGAAAAATTTTTTTAAATTTTCCATCATCATCCATGTCTATATGAAAATGAACTCCAATTAATAAACATAATATTATTAAAATAATAATAATTCCTAATAAAAAGCCAAAATAAAAAGATTGATATTGAGTAAAAAAAGTTGGATTTGTATAATCTTTTAATTGTTTAACTGCATTAAAAGAATATTTATCAAAAAATGCATCACTAAATAATTTTTCAATTTCAGTTTGTTTTGAATTCAAATGTTCAATAGATTTTGATATTATTTTTTTATTTACAAAATTTTCAACATCAGTATTTATTGAATCTCTAAGTTCAATATTGTCTCTATCAATATATTTTGTATATTTTAAAAATTTTTTTATTATTTTTGTTTTAGCTTTTAAATTTAATTCAATATAAGATTTCATATTAATAATTTCTTTAAACATTTCTTTAATTGCATCTTCATACAAATGTTTCAATTCTCTTAAATTTGGATTTTTTCTTATATATTCTAATTGTTTATAAATTTCTTTTATTCTATTTGAATATAAACTTATGTTTTGTTTAAAAAAATATTCAACTTTTTCTAATTCTAAAATAATTTGTATTTTAAATTTCTCAATTATTAATTTTTCTTCTTCTTTACTTAAATCTGGTTTATTTAATAATGATGAAATGATAGAAGAACGGTCATATAAAGTAATATTATCAAAACTTTTATTTATAATTGAATGATTCCCTTTTTTTTGTTTTTGGGTTAAAAATTTATATTTATATTCTAAACTTTTTAAAAGTTTTTTAAGTAATTTAAAATTTATATAAAAATCTTTCCATTCGAATATGGCATGTTCTTCTAAATATAAACCAAATTTCATTTTAAAATTAATAATTAATTAAAGGAAAAAACAATAATAAAATATTGAAAAAATATTAAATATTATTCTTTATCAATTAAATATTTTTTTTAATAAATAAAAATTAAAAAATAATATAAAAAAATATAAAAGTTATTAATTGAATTTAATCACTATATATTTTAAAAATAATATATTTAAAAAATAATTTAATTTATTTATTTATAATAAATTTTATGTTAAATTTTATTTCTATATTTTATTAAATTTATATATTAAATCAATCATAAAATATTTTTAATAAGAAATTATTCATTATTATTTTTTGATAATTTTGATTTGATATACATTTATAATTAAATATTTTATTATATAAAAACTAATTATTATTTTTAAATAAAAATATTATAAAAAAATTTTTTTATTAAACAATAATTTATATATATAACATAAAAAAATTATTAAAATATTTATATAAATTACAAATAAATTATTTAGTATAATAAATAATTTATACAAAATTATTTTCTATTATTTCTTTATTTTTTTTAAAATAATTTAAATTATTTAACCATAATTTAATATCTTTATAATTATTAAATAGAACTTCAATTTTATTTAATTGATTATTTTCATTAAAAACTATTATAAAATTATAATAATTATTTTGAGCAGCTTTTATAATATCATTTTTATTAAAAGGAATATCTTTTAATTTTTTATTTTTAATAAAATTATCAAAATCAACATCTTTTTTATTTTTTATTTCATTTTTATAACATTGATATATTTTGATTAAATATTTTATATTATTATTAACTAAATTAGAATGAATATTTGAAATATTAATGATTTTAAATATTTTATTATTTTCTTCAATAAATTGTAATTCATTATTATATAATTTAATTTCTCCTTTAATAAATTGAAATTTATAAAAATCTTTGTCTGAAACATTATTAATTAAAGGATTAAATTTAATATTATTAATATTAAATAATCTAAAATAACAAAATGTTCCTTTATATAATAAGCTAAATTTTTTTTCAAATAAATTATTTTGATGGTTCTTATTTATCTTAATATTATTACTTGATAAACTATTATTTTCAATACTTAATTTCATTTTATTTTTATTGTTTAATGAAAAACTATTTCTGCTTTTCATATAATTATTATAAATTGGAAGTGAATATGAATTGAGTAAAATATTCATTGAATTATTATTTAAATGTTTAAAAGAAAAAATAGAATTATGAGATGATAAAGAATCTAAATTTAATATAACATTTTTATTAAAAAATCTATTTGAAATATTATTTTTATAAGATGAAATAGGAGTAGCTAATATACTACTATTAAATGTATCATTAATTGTAAGATTTATATTTGGATTTTTTAATGTATTATTGATATGCTTAACTAATTTATTATATAAATCCAAATTATCACCATGTTTAATTTTATAGATAAATAATTGAGTTTTAATCATTTTAAATTTTTCTGAAATAGAATTAAAAAGATTTTTAATTTCTTTATTTAATTTATGTTTTTCTTTATTAAATTGATTATTTAATTGTTCTAATTGATATTTATAATTTTTAATTTTTATTTCTAATTCAAAAACAATATTATTATTTTCTTCTTTTAACATTTTATAATTAATAATTTTTTCTTCTAAATCTTCTTCTAATTCTTTTTTATTATTTTGTAATCTTATACTTTTTTCACTTAATAATAAATATTCTTTTATTTCTTGAGCTAAATTAAATAAAATTTTATTATTAGTTGGTAAATTTAAATTTGATCCACTTTCACTTTCATCTCCTTGATTACTATTATTAATTCTATTAATATTAAATTCTATTTCTTTTAATAATTTATTTAAATATTTCTTTGTTGATTTATAATTTTTATCTAAAAATTCAATATAATTATCACTTATTTTTTCCAAAATGAAAAATTTTAAAAAATATTTTAAAAAATTAATAAATTTTTTTGTTAAAAAAGGTAAATTATAATTATTTATTAGACTTAATGAAATTTCATTTAAATAATCATCAATATTATTTTTATCAAATTTTATAAAATTATTTTTAAAATACATAAATAGTTTATTTTTAATATTATTAAATTGATATGAATTATCTTCAAAATCATTTTCATTTATGAAATTTATTATTAAATTTGAAATATCTGAAGAACATTTTTCAAAATCTAAATTAAAATCTTTAAAATCAAAATCAAATTTTATATTATTTTCATTTAAAAAATTAGAAATTTTTTTATTTAAATTTTTTAAATTTTTATTTTTAATTTTATCTTTGTCAATACAATCAAATAAAATTAATTTTAAATTTTCTTCTAAACTTTCTTTTTCAGATACAATATTAAATAAATAAAAATTTATTGAATTTTTTTCTTCTTTTAACATTAATAAAGATTCAATTACTTTATTTTTTTCATCATTTAATTTCGTTAAATTTTTTTCTTTTTTTAATATTTTATTTCCATTTTTAAAACTTTCTAAACAAATTCCATCATTCATAATTAATTCTTCAATTTTTTCATAACTCATTTTATAAAAATCTTCATTATTACTAGAATTTTTTATTTTTTTAATATTATCTTCTATATTATTAATTTCTTTATTTAATTTATTTATTTCATTTTCTACCATTTTTTTATTTTCTATTATTTCATTTTCTTTATCTTTTATTTCTAAAATTTTTTGATGAATAATATTAGAATAATTATCAATATTTTTTTTTATTTCATTTATTTTTAATCCTATTCCACTATTATTATTTAATTTTGTTAAATTTTGTTTTTCTATTATTTTATCTTGAGTTTTTAAAATATTATCAACTATTTCATGTATCATTTCTTCTTCAGTTGAAAATAATAAATAATCTAAATTATTTTCCATTAATTATTTTAATAATAATTTAAAGAGAAAATATTAATTTAACAGAAAATTATATAATTATTAAAATTAAAAAAATAAAATAATAAAATTAAACTAAAAATATAATTTAAGGGGGATTGGGGATTGGGGATGGGGGATTGGGGATTGGGCCCAATCCCCA
>JAEEGK010017925.1_pt1 | contig 15370 bp, 9 predicted proteins | sample 8958771 | NCBI WGS metagenome assembly JAEEGK01 (sample SAMN16246547, study PRJNA631951) | gut metagenome | biome: gut microbiome; feature: rumen; material: SC-attached | host: Bos | place: Iran: Karaj | collected 2018-10 | reverse complement strand
CTGCCGCATCCTCCGACGCGAAGCGGGTCGTCTGGGTTTTCGTTCCGACTTCACCATCTACGACCAGACCGACTCCCGCTCCTTGATCAAGACCATCATCAAGGAGATGGAGCTCGACGACAAGATCTACAAGCCTAACAGCGTGCAGGCTCAGATTTCAAACGCGAAGAACAACCTGATTACTCCGGGTATGTACAGTGCAAACAAGGAACTCCTCACCTACGACGCACGCTCCAAGCGCCCACTGCTGCACATTATCTACCGGAACTACTGGAACCGCTGTTTCCAGGCAGGAGCCATAGACTTCGACGACCTGTTGGTCTATACCAACATCCTCTTCCGTGACCATCCCGATGTGCTCGAGTTCTACCAGCAGTATTTCAGCTATGTACTCGTCGATGAGTACCAGGACACCAACCGTGCCCAGCATCTCATCGTCGAACAACTCGCCGCCAAGCACGGTCATCTCTGCGTCGTGGGCGACGATGCCCAGTCAATCTATTCTTTCCGTGGCGCCAATATCCACAACATTCTGGATATGCAACACAAAATTCCTGACACCAAGCTCTTCAAGCTGGAGCAGAACTATCGCTCGACCCAGAACATTGTTGATGCTGCCAATTCCCTTATAGCGAAGAACAAGGATCAGATACGCAAGACAATCTTCAGCGAAAACGACCGAGGCTCGAAACTCATCCTCACCGGCACCTATTCCGATCTGGAGGAATCCTATCAAGTGGCTGGACGTGTACAATCGCTTCATGACGACCAGGGTTACAACTACCGCGACATCGCCATCCTCTACCGCACCAATGCACAGAGCCGCACCCTCGAAGAAGCCCTGCGCAAACGCAACATCCTCTATCGCATCTACGGAGGCCTGTCGTTCTATCAGCGCAAGGAAATCAAGGATATCATCAGCTATCTGCGACTCATCACCAATCCTGCCGACGAGGAGGCGTTCAAGCGCATCGTCAATTATCCGGCTCGCGGCATTGGTCAAACCACCATCAACAAGATTGCAGCCATCGTGGCAACCGGCAAGACCTTCTTCGAAGTGTGCTCCGACCCTGAGGCCCACAACCTCGATGTCAACAAGGGTACAGCCGCCAAGTTGCGCGGGTTCACAGCGCTTATCCAGCATTTCCAGGAACTGAACGAACAACTGAATGCCTATCAGCTTTGTGATCGCGTCATCGTCGAAAGTGGTATCAAAGCCGACTTGGCTCAGGACAACACTGTCGAAGCAATAAGCCGTCGAGAGAATGTCCAGGAACTTCTGTCGGCCATTCAGACGTTTACATTGGGAGCCACCGAAGAAGGTCGCGAAGTCAAACTCGTCGATTTCCTGGCCGACGTCTCTTTGAGCGGAGACCTGGAACCCGAAGGACATGATGCCGACGATGACATCAAGAACTCCGACTATGTTTCCCTGATGACCATCCATTCGGCCAAGGGTCTCGAATTCAAGAATGTCTTTATCGTAGGCATCGAGGAGAACCTGTTGCCTTCCGAAATGTCGCTCAACGAACCTGGTGGTGTAGAAGAAGAACGTCGCCTTCTCTACGTGGCCATCACCCGTGCCGAAGAGAATTGCTTCATGAGCTATGCCAAGTCGCGCTTTCGCAACGGAAAGAGCGAAGCAAGCCGTCCCAGCCGATTTATCAAAGATATCGACAGGCAATTCATCCAGCAGACCGGCAGCCCCGATTCAAGCACCGACTACGGCAGCGCAGGCGGTGGAAGGTTTGGCTTCGACTATGGTGGGCACAGCAGCTTTGACACAGCGGGCAAAGAAGGAAGGACGATTGATAAGCGCAACATTGTCTGGCATCATCCCGGAGAACTTCCCGAGACACAAAAACGGCCGGAACCGAAACCATCTCCGCTCGACCTCTCCGGTCCCATCCGCAAGACCATTCGTCCCAACGGAGCATACACCGAGGGAATGAAGCCCAAGGCCACCCCTGCTTCATCCGAATCAGCCACCATCACCTTCAATGGCCAGCTTTTGCAGGCAGGCACACGCATCGCCCACGACCGTTTCGGCGAAGGCACTATCACTTCGGTCGATGGCAGCAACGACAGCGCACGCATCTCAGTCAATTTCGACCATGTCGGGAACAAAACCCTCCTGCTGAAGTTCGCAAAAATCAAAGTGATATAACCAAGCTCCCAAAAACGACAAGCGTGTCAAGGAATTCCCCTTGACACGCTTGTGTTTTTTCCTATAGTGACTATATTATCTATAAGAACTATAAATACTATAGGAACTATAATGTATTATGAACTATCTCGCTATTAAGCGAGCAGCTTCTGGAACTCTTCGAAGGTTACCTCCTTTTGCTCGAGAGTAATGGCATTGCCGACGAAGTTCATGATCTTGCGGGTGATGGCACTATCACGGAGCTGGCCGCGCTGCTTCTCATCCTTAACCATATCCTCGGCGTACTGCTTTACATACTCCTCAGGGATGTCGGTGAGGCCGTACTGAGCCATCTGAGCCTGTACGTGTCCTGTAGCCTCAGCCTTGATGTCGTCGTCAGAGATCTTGATGTCATTGGCTGCCACAATCTTCTCTTCGATGAGCTGCCATGTCAGGTCCTCCATCATCTTGGGGAAGTCCTCATCAAGCTTCTTGGCATCGCGCTTCTCGTCCTTCGAGAGGAGCCACTTCTTGAGGCTGGCCTCGGGGAACTTGAGCTCACCTACCTGGTCGATGAGAGCCTTGCGTGTATCAACGCTGAACTTATAGTCGCTGCTGCTCTTGTACTGAAGAGCAATCTGGGTAGCAACAGTCTTGCGGAACTGCTCCTCGGTGGTGCACTCGTCACCGAACACCTTCTTGAAGAACTCTTCGTTGAGCTGGGCTGGCTCGTGGTGGTTGATCTCGGTGATGGTGAAACGGAAGTTGGAAGTCAGGCCTTCTACCTCCTCCTTCTTCTTGCCAAGCAACGATGCGAGCTCGTTCACGTTGTTGTCGTAGGCAGCAGCAGGATTGAAGTCAACGCTTGAGAACTTCTTAGCACCCTCAAACTTGGCCTTCTCATCATCGCTCTTCATATAGCGAGGATAAACGGTGGTGCCTTCGTACAGGATGCCGCCCTCCTTGATATTGCCGTCGGCATCGAGCTCGGCGATGTCACCCTTGATGACGTCATCCTGGGTAGCAGTATCAGCATTTACATACTCGCCGTACTGGGTCTGATAAGCCTTCACCTGGTTGTCGATCATCTCATCGTTAACCTTGATATTGTAGTAAGGTACCTTCACGCTCTTGTCAACGGTAAGGCTGAACTCTGGAGCAATGGCAATGTCGAAGCTTACAGTGAAATTCTCTTCGTTGGCAAAATCGACAGGCTTCTGATCCTGAGCAACCATAGGCTCACCAAGGACGTTAAGCTTGTTGTCGGCGATATACTTGTACATCGAATCGTTGATCAGTTTGTTCACCTCATCGATAACGATCTGTGTGCCATACATTCTCTTGACAAGGCTGGCAGGAACCATACCTTTGCGGAAACCTGGCATCTGTACCTTCTTGCGGGTCTCCTTGATCTGCTTCTCAACTGCTTCTGCGTAGTCGGCCTTCTCGATGTCGAGGCTAAGGACGATATTTACGTCATCTACGACTTTCTTTGTAATATTCATTGTTCGGTTTGTATTAATTATGTAGTTTTCGATTTCTTTGTTTATGCATCAATCTCGGCGTATGTGGCATTCTGCTCGATGAACTCACGTCGTGGAGCCACTTCTTCACCCATCAGGAGCGAGAAGGTCTGATCGGCCTGAATAGCGTCCTCGATGTTGACCTGCTTCAGACGACGGTGAGCCGGATCCATAGTGGTGTCCCAAAGCTGCTCGGCATTCATCTCGCCCAGACCTTTGTATCGCTGGATCTTCACTCTGTCTTCCTTGCCCTGGCCATAGTTCTGGAGGAATGCATCACGCTCGGCATCGTCCCAGCAATACTCATCGTACTTACCAATGGTGCAGCGATAAAGCGGAGCCTGTGCGATATACACATATCCACCATCAATGAGTGGACGCATGTAGCGGAAGAAGAGGGTAAGGATGAGGGTGGCGATGTGCGCACCATCGACATCGGCATCGGTCATGATGATGACCTTGTGATAACGCAGGTTATCGACATCGAGCGTCTTGTCCTCACGCAGGTTCACACGGAAGGCGCGGAACATGTTCTGAATCTCCTCCGAGTCGAGCATCTTATGGATAAGCACCTTCTCGACATTCAGGATCTTACCACGCAACGGAAGGATGGCCTGATAGAAGCGATTGCGTCCCGACTTGGCGGTACCACCTGCCGAGTCACCCTCGACCAGGAAAATCTCACATTCTTCGGGATTCTTGCTCGAGCAGTCGGCCAGTTTGCCTGGCAGGCCACCGCCTGTGAGCTTCGACTTCTTTTGCACATTCTCGCGTGCCTGACGGGCAGCGATACGAGCCTGAGCTGCCAGGACAACCTTCTCGATGATGATGTGAGCCTGTTCGGGATGTTCCTCCAGGTAATTGTCCATGGCCTTGCGTACAGCCTTCTGTACGGCAGGACGCACTTCCACATTACCCAGCTTGGTCTTGGTCTGGCCTTCGAACTGTGGTTCGGCAACCTTCACGCTCACCACGGCGGTGAGTCCTTCCTTAAAGTCCTCGGCCTTAATGTCGTTGGCAAGCTTGGCCTTCTCGAACATCTTTTCCTTGTTGCCGTACTCCTTCAGAGCACCGCCCAGTGCAGAGCGGAAACCATCGAGGTGCGTACCGCCTTCGTAGGTGTTGATGTTGTTCACGAAGCTGTGGATCGTCTCCGAATAGCCGGTGTTGTAGGTCAGCGCCACTTCGACGGGCACACCATCGCTTTCGGTAATGAGGTGAATGATGTCGGGAATCAACGGAGTGCGGCTCTCGTCCATCCACTTCACGAATTCCTTCAAGCCCTCGGTGCTGTAGAACATCTGGAAACGGGGCTTGCCATCAGCCTGGACGGCCTCCGGACGCAGGTCAGTGAGTGAAAGGCGGATGCCCGTATTCAGATAGCAAAGGTCGCGCAGACGTTCTGCCAGACGATCCCATTCGAATACCGTCTCGGTGAAGATCGAGTCATCAGGATGGAAGATGATGGTTGTACCGGTATCTTCGGCATCGCCAATAATCTCCACGCCCGTCACAGGCTTGCCAAAAGCATATTCCTGACGATAGACGTGACCCTGACGATGAACCTCGGCAACAAATGAATCCGACAACGCATTGACGCAGCTCACGCCCACGCCATGGAGACCACCGGAAACCTTGTAGGTGTTCTTGTCGAACTTGCCACCAGCGTGCAGCACGGTCATGACAACCTCAAGAGCCGAACGCTTCTCCTTCTGATGCATGTCCACAGGAATGCCTCGTCCGTCATCAACCACCTTGATGGAGTTTCCTGGGAGGATAGAGACCTCGATATTGTGGCAATAGCCGGCCAGGGCCTCATCGATACAGTTATCGACCACCTCGCTGACGAGGTGATGCAAACCCTTTACGCTGGTATCGCCAATATACATGGCCGGACGCTTGCGCACAGCTTCAAGACCTTCGAGGACTTGGATGTGACTGGCGTCGTAGTTGTTCTCAATCTGTGACATGTTGTAAAATTGTGTTTTTTTAGTTTTCTCCCGAATATTCGGAAGAAGTCATTCACGTGCGTACGCGCGCGTAATATAATAATGTCCGCAAGGTCCAATATGGGCACAATACGGGCATTATTGGGCACAAACGACCCTCGTACAAGCTTACAGCTTGTTGATGTACTTGGCAAGCTTGGACTTGAGGTTACCAGCCTTGTTGGCGTGGATAACGTTCTTCTTAGCCAGCTTGTCGAGCATTGCAGATACCTTTGGGAGAGCTGCAGTTGCCTCAGCCTTGTCGGTAGTGGCACGGAGCTTGCGAACGGCGTTACGTGCAGTCTTGGCATAGTAACGGTTTGCGGTGTTGCGGGTAATGGTCTGCTTGATGCGCTTCTTTGATGACTTGTGGTTTGCCATTGTTTTTGTAATAGTTTTTGCGGCATTGGAGTTACAAGCGGCCGCGTATTGTTTGATAATTATTTTAAAATGTATTGCTCTCGCTCTTCCCCTCCGATGTCATCGTCAAGACGAAGCATCCGAAAGAACTCTCCAGCCAAGCACCGCCATGTCGCTCCCGCTGGTATTGCCCGATCACGAAGCCGGGACTTGTAGTGTACCAAGGTGCACTTTTTGGAGGAAAAGCCCAAAAGCGGGTGCAAAGATAGTTAAATTTTCTCATATATACAAACTTTTTTGAAGAAAAATCGAAGAAAACTTTGTTTTTAAAGCGAAATGCGCTATATTTGCACGCAAATTTGACAATCGAAACTAACAAACTTTGCTGCCGCGTTTTCATAATGGCCAACGAAACCGATAAGACACAAGCCATAGTACTCTCCACAGTACCTTTCAACGACCATTCTCAGTTCGTGCATCTCTACACCGAGCAATATGGTCGGATGACGTGTCGTATCCCCTTGGCTTCGAAAGGCAAACGCGCCAACCGTCTGCGCACGATGATGACACCCATGACCGTGCTCGACCTGGTGCTCAAGGGAAATCCCTCCGACGAAATACGGTCCATAGGCGAAGCGCAAATCGTGCAGTCGCCCTATATGCTCACCCTCAGTCATCCCGACAAGTCGGCACAATGTCTCTACATGGCCGAACTCATCGCACACACAGTGCGTGAGGAGGAAGCCAACCCGCGTCTCTGGGACTACATCCTCGCCAGCCTGACGATACTCGAGCAATGCGAAGCGGGATGGGCCAATTTCCATCTTGTCTTCACCTGCGGGCTCATCGCCCAGCTTGGGTTCAGCGTCGATACAGGCAATTATGAGCAAGGGTGTCGCTTCGACCTTGTCGAAGGCATCTTCACCACAAGCCCCATCCTCCATCCCTACTACCTCAACGAGGAATCTGCCCGATGGTTCTGCAAGCTCTTCGACACGCATTACGACACGATGCAGCAGCTCGACGTCAATCGTGCAGGGCGTGACTATCTGCTCGACACCCTGCTCATTTTCCTAGGTCAGCACATCCCCGAAATGGGGCGTCTGAAAAGTGTCGATGTGCTCAAATCACTTTTTGAATGATTTTTTCGTCACACTTCTTGACTTTCTCAATTTTTCTTTGTATCTTTGCACCGGAAAACCCGACTAAACTAATTCCACTATGTATAAGCTTCTCAGACTCCTTCTCGTGTTCTGCATCACCCTCGGTATCGGCACCAGCTGTCAGCCGAGCGACGATGCTCCAGTGATCACCATCATCCACACCAACGACACCCATTCGCAGTTCGAGCCAGGCAAGACGCGCCAAGGCACAGTACAGGGCGGCGTCGTGGAACGTGCATCAATGCTTCAGTACTTCCGCCAGCAGGATCCCGACCTGCTTTATTTCGATGCTGGCGATATGTTCCAGGGTTCACCCTACTTCAACATCTTCAATGGCGAGCTCGAGATACTGTGCATGAACCAGCAGCAGCTGGTGGCCGGCACATTGGGCAACCATGAGTTCGACAACGGATTGGAATTCCTCGGCGAAATGCTGGCGAAAGCCAACTTCCCCATGCTGAGCTGCAACTACCATTGCGAAGGCACGCCGCTCGAAAGCCATATTCTCCCCCACCTCATCCTTGAACGCCATGGCGTAAAGATTGGCGTGACGGGCGTCACCGTGTCGCCCGAAGGACTAATCGCCAACCGCAACTGGAAAGGCATCACGTTCGAGGATCCACGCACAGCAGTCAATCGCGAAGCCGATTTCCTGCGCGGCGAAGGCTGCGACCTCGTCATCGTGTTGAGTCACCTGGGCTACCTTCCCAACCCCAAGACCGATAGCGAAAGCGAGAGCGTGCTTGACAACGACCTTGTTCCTGCCATCCACGGCGTTGACATCATCATCGGTAGTCACACCCACTACAACATTGAGGAGGGTGTCTATATCAACGATGCCGACGAACAGCCTGTGCTCGTCACCCAGACCGGCGGCAAGATGCTGCCCATGGGCTTCCTGAAGATCACCATGCAGAAAGGCAGTCGCTATCCCAAATGCAAATACAGCGTTTCCACCATCGAATGCAAGAAACTGCATCCCGAGGACTATGACCTCAGCCCTTACGGTCAAGAAATGCGCGATGTCCTCGCACCCTATCAGCAAGCCCTCGTCGACCAGATGAATGTGCGACTGGGAACTGCCCCCGAACCCCTGGTCAAGGGCAAGCCGCAGAGCACATTGGGTAACTTCGTGGCTGATTCCTACATTCAGATTGGCCAGAAGAAGACCGGCAAGAAAGTCGATTTTGCCATTGCTAACCTTGGTGGTCTGCGCTCAGAGATCGATGCCGGTGACGTGACCGTCGGCACGATGTTCAACATCTTCCCCTTCGAAAACAAGATTGTCGTGCTGGGCCTCAAGGGCAGCGACCTCAAGCAGCTCATTGAAAGCAACGCCGGACGCAAACTCGATGCTACGGGTGGCGCTGTCATCACCCTCGAAATGGATGGCGACCGCTGCATAGCATCCAACATCCTGATAGGAGGCAAACCCATCAACCCCAACAAGATCTATTATGTCAGCACGCTCGACTTCCTGGCCGAAGGCAATAGCGGCATGTCGGCATTGACACGCGCCGTCGAGACCTACGACCCCAACATTTCGGCACGTGACGCAATGATCGAATACGTCAAGGAACTTGATGCAGCCGGCAAGACTGTAAGCGCCAAGATCGATGGTCGTGTCATCGACAAGACCAAACCGTAATTTTCTGATTATAGGCACCCAAGAAACTGTATGTTAAAACTTAATTTCTATGATAACGAATGCCATCGTCGTGCACGACGATGGCTCGTCTTAATTGGCTTGTTTGCCCTCTGTTCGACGAATCTCCTTGGGCAAAACATGCTTCGAAAAGTGGATCAGGAGAAGATGAAGGAGTGGGTCGATGAACAGATGGAGAAACTCACTCCCGAGCAAAGGTTGGGCCAGCTCGTCATACCGCTCTATTATATGCCCGATGCCACAAAGGCCAACCTCAACAGCATTACCCTCGACATCCAGGAGTATCATTTCGGTGGAGCCTTATTGAGCAAAGGCTCTATGGCCACCCACGCCAAACTCGTCAACCGCATTCAGGAGGTTGCACAAGAAGAGGGTCTGCCCGGCATGATGATATGCATCGACGGCGAATGGGGCTTGGCTATGCGTCTGAGCGATGCCATCAAGTACCCACGCAATGGAGCTCTCGGCAAGATCAACGAAGACGTGCGCGACACGCTATGTTATATGTATGGTTTCGAAGTGGGTCGCCAGTGCCGCGAACTCGGCATTCAGGTCAACTTCGCCCCTGTACTCGATGTCAACACCAATCCCAAGAACCCCGTCATCGGAACACGTTCGTTCGGCAATAACCCCGAACTTGTCAGCCTCGCTGCATCGAGCTATGCACGTGGCCTGGAAGATGCTGGCGTACTGGCCGTCGGCAAGCATTTCCCGGGTCATGGCGATACCCAAACCGATTCGCACACTTCCCTTCCGAAGCTCTCGCACAGCGTGAACCGGCTGAATGAGGTGGAACTGCCTCCATTCCAGCATTTCATCAACCAAGGACTGGGCGGCATCATGACAGCCCACCTCGACGTGCCGGCATTGGCCGAAAAGAAAGGTATGCCGGCCACCGTCAGCAAGCGCATCATCACCAACATCCTGCGCAACACCATGCACTTCGACGGACTGGTCTTCACCGACGGACTGGCGATGGTAGGCGCCAAATACAAGGACGTTTGCATCAACGCACTTCTCGCAGGCTGCGACATTCTGCTGCAACCCACACCCCAGAAGGCGCAGATGAATGCGCTACGCAATGCACTCAAGAAAGGCTACAAGGGCAATGGCTACAAGCTCTCCGCTCAGGAATTTCAGCAATTAGTGGACGAGAAGTGCCGACGTGTGCTCGAATGGAAATATGCGTTGGGGCTCGACCAGCCTCAGATGGTCGAGGTGGAAGGCTTGACTGAACGTGTCAACTCCGAATTTGCTGTTCACCTCAAAGATGAACTCCAGCGACTGAGCGGCAATTCCGGTCTCGTGGAATACGATCCGACCTTGCAGAACCAGTTCAACGACATCGCAATGACCGAAGTCGCAAGCGAGTCCTCTGAACCGGCTGTAAAAGAAGAGGTTTTGGAAGCCTTTGAGCCTCCCTTCCCGCTCATTGCCTTACCCACGGCCACCCCACAGCAGGTGGGCATGGATGCCAAAAGGCTTGGCGAAGTGTCGCGACTTGCCAACGAGTTCGTCAACTCGGGGGCAGTGCCCGGTTGCCAGATCATCGTGATTCGCAAGAACAAGGTGGTCTATGACCAGACGTTCGGACGGGTGGGCGGCAACCACGCGCAGAATCCTTACGGCGATCGACCCGTTACGGCCGAAACCATGTACGACCTCGCGTCGCTCAGCAAGGTGCTGGGCACCGTGCCCGCCATCATGCTGCTGGTCGACGACCACAAGATCAGGCTTCGCGACCGCATCACCAAGTGGTTGCCCGAGCTCAAGGGCACACATTATGCCAAAGTCACCGTCCAGGACCTCCTCTACCACGAGTCGGGACTGAGGTCAACCTATTCCTTCTACAAACTCACCGAGACGCCCGATTCGATCTTCCGCTCCAAGACCATGCTGCAGACCATCGCCACGCTGGACCCCAAACGCAAATTGGGCCGATATTTGTACTCCGACCTCAGTTTCGTGCTCCTCCGTTACATCGTCGAGCGGCAGACCGGCGAACGTCTCGACCTGTTTCTCGAACGTCGTCTGCCTGATTTCTACGGTCCCTGGTGCTGTTATAATCCCTTGCAGCATGGTGTTCACCGCGGAGCCATCGCTCCCACCGAGCAGGACGACGTCGTCCGCCATCGCTTCATCCACGGCACCGTCCACGACGAAACGGGCGCCTGGGCATTGGGCGTCGAGGGCAATTCCGGTCTCTTCGCTTCAGCCGAGGCACTGGCTCCGCTCATCCAGATGATTGCCAATGGTGGCGAACTGGGTGGCAAACGCTACTTGTCGAAGGAGACCTGCCGGCTCTTCACCACGCAGCGTTCGCCCCACAGTCGCCGTGGACTGGGCTTCGACCGACAGAGCGCAGAACTCGACAATCCCAACCTCCCCGAGGTGTGCAGCCCGCAAACCTGGGGACACACGGGTTTCACTGGCACGTGTTTCTGGGTTGACCCCAAGCGTGAACTCACCTACATCTTCCTTTCCAACAAGATTTGTCCCGTGCGCGACAATAAGGCCTGGACCGATGGGCATGTGCGCCCACGCATTCTTCAGGCCATCTACGATGCACTAAAAAGATAACTTCGAGAAAGCAAAATAAAGAAAAAAACCGCGAAAAAGGGATAATTCCGAAGCTTTTCGCGGTTTTTCTTGTATAATCATCTTCGATTGATTAACTTTGCACACTGAGAGTATACCAGCGTTCCAAAACATATTCAAACAAATTTACTATATGGAAGGATTACAGCCTATGGAAACCGCCCTGCTGCTAATGATAGTCGGCATGGGCACTGTGTTCATTATTCTGATCCTGATCATCTACCTTTCCAGGCTGATGATTATGGCCGTCAACAAGTTCGCTCCTGAAGAGGAGGTTGCGCCCAAGAAGGCCGCCGCTCCTGCTCCAGCTGCCGTTCCTGCCAACATTGAGGCCGCTATCAAGGCCGCCGTTGCCCAAGTGGCTCCAAAGGCAATGGTTACAAAGATTACAAAGGGCTAATTAAGAACTCCTAAAAAGAAATCGCATTTACAAGAAATTATGGCAAAAGAAGTTAAGTTTTCGCTTGTCTTCCGTGACATGTGGCAGAGTGCTGGCAAGTACCAGCCTCGCGTTGACCAGCTCGTTAAGGTAGCCCCCAAGATCATCGAGATGGGCTGCTGGGACCGTGTAGAAACCAATGGCGGTGGCTTCGAGCAAGTAAACCTTCTCTATGGTGAGAATCCTAATCGTTCGGTTCGTGAGTGGACCAAGCCCTTCCACGAGGCTGGCATCCAGACCCACATGCTCGACCGTGCACTCAATGCCCTCCGCATGTTCCCATGCTCCAAGGACCTCCGCAAGCTCTTCTACGTCGTGAAGAAGAAGCAGGGCACCGACATCACCCGTATCTTCTGCGGCCTCAACGATCCACGCAACGTCATCCCATCCATCGGATATGCCAAGGAGGCAGGCATGATTGCACAGGCTGCCCTCTGCATCACTTTCTCTCCTATTCATACTGTTGAATACTATGTCAATCTCGCCAAGAAGTTCATCGAGGCTGGCGCCGACGAAATCTGTCTGAAGGATATGGCCGGCATCGGTCGTCCCGATAGCCTCGGCAAGATTGTGGCCGGCATCAAGGCCTACAAGAAGGACATCATCATCCAGTACCACTCGCACGCTGGCCCAGGCTTCAACACCGCCTCTATTCTCGAGGTTTGCAAGGCTGGTTGCGACTACATCGACTGCGGCATGTCTCCTCTCTCTTGGGGCACTGGCCACGCCGACGTCATCACCGTACAGGAGATGCTCAAGGATGCAGGCTTCAAGGTGAAGGACATCAACATGAAGGCTTATATGGAAGTGCGCACCCAGATCCAGGAGATGATGGACGACTTCCTCGGCTACTATATCCCCGCTCTCAACCACCTCAACAACTCGCTGCTCGTCAAGCCAGGTCTCCCCGGCGGTATGATGGGTTCGCTGATGACCGACCTCGAGGAGAACCTCGAAGGCCTCAACCGCTGGAAGGAGAAGAACGGTCAGCCCAAGCTCACCACCGACAACCTGCTCATCAAGCTGTTCGACGAAGTGGCTTACGTATGGCCTCGCGTAGGCTATCCCTGCCTCGTGACCCCTTTCAGCCAATATGTCAAGAACCTCGCCCTCATGAACGTCATGCAGATGGAGAAGGGCAAGGAGCGCTGGAGCCTCATCGCCGACAACATCTGGGACATGATCCTCGGCAAGTCGGGCCAACTGCCAGGACCCGTTGCTCCCGAGCTCGTTGAGCTTGCCAAGAGCCAGGGCCGCAAGTTCGAGACTGAGGACCCGCAGTCCTATGCGCCAGACTGTCTCGACGAATTCCGTGCCAAGATGAAGGCCAACGGTTGGCCTCTCGGCGAGGACGACGAGGAGCTCTTCGAATATGCTATGCACCCATCGCAGTACGAAGCCTATAAGAGCGGCAAGGCCAAGGCCGACTTCGAGGAGGATCTGGCCAAGCGCAAGGCTGCCAAGAACGCTCCTTCGGGCGAAATCAAGGCCCAGGATCTCAAGGTCACCGTCAATGGCGAAGTCTTTACCGTCAGCATTGCTCCTAACGACGGCTCGGCTCCCGCTGCTGCTCCCACCGCTGGTGCCCCAGTAGCTGCTGGCGAAGGTGCCGACGTGCTTGCTCCACTCGAGGGCAAGTTCTTCCTTGTCAAGAACGCTTCCGAAGTTCCTGTCAAAGTGGGCGACATGGTGAAGAAAGGTCAGACCATCGGCTATATCGAAGCCATGAAGACCTATAACGCCGTGGCTGCCGACTGTGACGGACAGATTACCGCCATCCTCGCCAATCCCGGCGACAAGGTATTTGAGGACGATCCCATCTTCAAAATCAAGTGATTCCCATCCAATTGTTAATTATTAATTGTTAATTGATAATGGATTTCATCAATACTATATTCTCCAAACTATATGAGATGACGGCGTTCAGCAACATTGCCGCTGAGCCCACCTTCCTCATTATGTATGCGCTTGGCCTCTTGTTCCTTTATCTGGGTATCGCCAAGCATTACGAGCCTTTGCTGCTCGTCCCGATTGCGGTGGGTATCCTTCTGGCCAACTTCCCCGGCGGTGAGATGGGTGTCTTTGGTGCTACCGACCTGTTGATCAACGGTGTCAACTATCACAACGTGATTACCTTGGACCACGGCAATCTGGCCAACTCTTTCCTTGCCACATTGAAAGACGGCACACAGGCCTATATCTATGGCGATCCCGTAACCAAGGTGCCTTACGACATCTACCATTGCTCGCTCCCGATGATTGCACACGACCTCGGTCTGATGAACATGATCTACTACTGGCTCATCAAGACCGGTTTCATCCCACCAGTCATCTTCATGGGTGTAGGTGCCATGACCGACTTCGGCCCCATGCTTCGCAACCTAAAGCTCGCCATCTTCGGTGCAGCTGCCCAGCTTGGCATCTTTGGCGTGATTCTCTTTGCTGTCGGTTCAGGCAAGTTCACTCCCCAGGAGGCTGGTGCTCTCGGCATCATCGGTGGTGCCGATGGTCCCACGGCCATCTATACCACCATCAAGCTAGCTCCTCACCTCCTTGGTCCTATCGCCATCGCTGCCTACTCTTACATGGCCTTGGTACCGGTTATCATACCCTTTGTGGTGAAGCTATGCACCACACAGAAAGAGCGCGAAATCAACATGAAGGAGATGGACAAGCTCTATCCCGACACGCTTAAGATCAAGAATATGCGTGTGGCAAAGATTGTCTTTCCCATCTTCGTCACCATTCTTGTGGCCATCATCGTTCCCTCGGCCGTCAGCCTCATCGGTATGCTGATGTTCGGCAACCTCATCAAGGAGATTGGCTCCGATACCGCCCGTATCGCCGACACCGCATCCAACGCCCTGATGAACATCGCCACCATCTTCCTCGGTCTTTCAGTGGGTGCTACCATGACCGTCCAGTCATTCCTCAACTGGCAGACCATCGGTATCGTATTTGGCGGCTTCTGCGCATTTGCAGTTTCTATCGCCGGTGGCATTTTTCTCGTGAAGCTCTTCAACTGCTTCTCCAAGAAGAAGATCAACCCGCTCGTAGGCGCTTGTGGTCTCTCCGCTGTTCCTATGGCCAGCCGTGTCGCCAATGGTATCGCCACCAGCATCAACCCCAAGAACAACATCCTCAATTACTGTATGTCGGCCAACATCTCCGGCGTCATCGGTTCGGCTGTTGCAGCGGGTGTATTGATCCAATTCCTGCGTTATTGATCCAGTTCCTGCGATAATCGTATCACCAAATAGAAAAGGGAGCAACCGGACGATTGTCCCGTGGTTCCCTTTTTTCTTACCGAATTAAACCTTTTCGGCGTCTTCACGTCAAAAGTACGAATTTTAACCATCAACCATAATTAACAAGAAATGTCAAGAGTATTGCTTATCGGCTGCGGAGGTGTAGGCACCGTAGCAGCACACAAGTTGGCCCAGAACGCCGACGTGTTTACCGACATCTGTATTGCCAGCCGCACCAA
>JAEEGK010017924.1_pt1 | contig 15371 bp, 8 predicted proteins | sample 8958771 | NCBI WGS metagenome assembly JAEEGK01 (sample SAMN16246547, study PRJNA631951) | gut metagenome | biome: gut microbiome; feature: rumen; material: SC-attached | host: Bos | place: Iran: Karaj | collected 2018-10 | reverse complement strand
GCCAAACATATCGGTGCTCGTTTGTGACGATCCAGTTTTGTAGCCATGCGAATCGTAGTAGTCTGTTTTGGTGTTGCCGAACATGTCGGTACTACTTTTGGCAGAGCCAGTGTTGTAGCCACGCGAATCGTAGAAGTCGGTTTTTGTGTTGCCGAACATGTCAGTACTACTTTTTGAAGAGCCAGCATTGTAGCCGCGCGAATCGTAGTAGTTGGTGTTGGTAGTTCCGAACATGTCGGTACTACTTTTTGATGAGCCAGCGTTGTAGCCGCGCGAATCGTAGTAGTTGGTGTTGGTAGTTCCGAACATGTCGGTACTACTTTTTGCGGAACCAGCGTTGTAGCCACGCGAATCGTAATAGTTGGTGTTGGTGTTGCCGAACATGTCAGTACTTGTTGTTGCGCTTCCGTACTGCGCACTTGCCGTGGATACAACCGCAGCAAGCATTAGTGTAAACATAATTCTTCTCATGATTGTATGTGTTAATTATTGTTTGTAAATAGTTATTTTCATTCTTGCCCCTCCGCCCAAGGCGCGATGTCCAGCAAAAAATTGTGTCCAAGCACGCGCGATATGAGTATCAGCATTTCGACGTCGATGTTCTTGCGCGAAAAGATGCTGTAAACATTCGAGCGGTTGCATTTGAGTTGTTCGGCAAACCAAGTAACCTTGCGGCCTTGTCTGTCGAACTCCGATTTAATCATTTCGCCGATGTGTATGTCCATTTCTAATCCGTTTTTCATTCTTTTTGCCATTTAGTGTCGAATTTTGACGAAAGGTTACACTTCCGGCGGATTATTTTTTTTAAAATTTGTTTTTGACACTGCAAAGTTAATGCACTGGGAATGTTATCTCCAAATATTTCTGTATCAAGATTTTGGACATCTTGTATCGAGTTTTTGGGCAAATTGTCCAAAGATTTTGGATAGTCCGCCCAAGGTGCGATGTCCCGCAGGAAGTTGTGATCTAACGCCTGCGAAATCTTTATCAGCATTTCAACGTCAATATTGTCGCGCTGAAAGATGCTGTAAACATTTGAGCGGTTGCAATTCAACTCGGCGGCGAGCCACGTTGCGCGGCGGCCTTGTCGGCCGAAGACCTCCTTTATAAGATGTCCGATGTGTATTTCCATTTCTTTATCATTTATTGGTTTTGCCATTAGTGAAAGAAATGGCGGAAAGGTTACAAGGTTTTCAAAACTTTTTTTCAGATAATCGAAAAAAATATTTATCTTTGCGGTTGAATAAAAAACTTGACGAAGATGCGCAAATTCAACACGACAGGTACTTGTTACCCACAGATACATTATATGGTAGATATTACCAAACGGCTCAATGATATTGCAAACAGAGTGGCCGATGGCGAATATATTACCATAAATCGTGGCCGCCAATACGGAAAGACAACTACGCTTTACCACTTGACACAGCGGCTGAGCAAGGATTATGTGGTGTTTTCGATAAGTTTTGAACAGATGGGCAAAACCGAATTCGCTACGGAAGAATCGCTGACGTACTATTTTTTAGACAGGTTGCGGCTAAAATTGAGAACCATCAGCAATTTGAATGATTATGTAAAAGACACTATAACATCCACTGTTGCGAAATATTCCGAGAAGAAAGAAATTGATTTTTCGTTGCTTAACGAGTTGATCCCCGACCTTTGCGAAAAATCTGAAAAACCAATCGTGCTTATAATCGACGAAGTGGACAGCGCGAGCAACTACGAGTCGTTTATAAAATTGCTCCGTTTGCTGCGCGACAAGTACTTGAACCGCATGGATGAGCCAACGTTTCAATCTGTAATCCTTGCGGGAGTTTATGACATCAAAAACCTCAAACTCAAAGTGCGCCCCGACAACGACCATCAGTACAATTCGCCGTGGAATATAGCCGTGCCGTTTAAAGCGGATATGTCATTCGCAAAGAATGGTATCGAACAGATGCTCACCGAGTACGAAACCGACCACAATACAGGAATGGATATTTCTGAAATGGCACAGTTGATTTTCGACTACTCGTCGGGCTACCCGTTTTTTGTGTCAAAACTTAGCCAACTAATTGACGAAGAACAACTTGGATGGAACAAAGAAGGACTCTTGAAGGCAGTTAACATCCTTCTAAAAGAAAAGAATACGTTTTTCGACGACTTGGCAAAAAAGTTGGAAGAATTTCCCAAAATGAAGGAACTACTTAAAGACATCCTTTATAACGGTTATGAGGAGTCGTTCAACACCTACTACAAGCATATCGAGATTGCAGCGATGTTCAACTACATAAAAGATGTCAAAGGCAAAGTAATGATTTTCAATAGGATAATTGAAACTTGGATGTACAATCTCTTTATGGTTGAGGAGGCAATCGAAAACCGCCTATACGATCAGGGAAGCATAGAAAAAAGCCAGTTCATCGAAGGTGGTCGCCTCAAAATGGATAAAATTCTTGAACGTTTTGCCATACACTTCAACGATATCTATGGCGAACAGAGCGAGAAATTTTGCGAGGAAGAAGGTCGTCGTTTTTTTATGCTTTACGTCAAGCCAATTATCAATGGCACGGGCAATTATTACATCGAGGCGCAGACTCGCGACCGCTCTCGTACCGATATGATTATCGACTACTTGGGCAAACAGTACGTAATCGAAATGAAGATATGGCGAGGCAACGCCTACAACGAGCGAGGCGAGCATCAACTCACCGAATACCTTGATTATTACCACATTAACAAAGGCTATATGCTGAGTTTCAACTTCAACAAATCCAAAGTTTCGGGTATGAAGACGCTCACATTCGGCGACAAGGAGATTGTGGAGGCGGTGGTGTAATTAATTATTGTATAAACAGAAATCAACACTCAACAAAAATGTTAGAAATCAAAAACTTGCATGCCTCGATAGACGGCAAGGAAATCTTGAAGGGCATCAATCTGAACATAGAAAAAGGCAAGGTATATGCCATCATGGGTCCTAATGGCTCTGGCAAAAGTACGCTCGCGTCGGTATTGGCGGGCAACGAAATTTTCAACGTTACCGAAGGCTCCATCACATTGGACGGCAAGGACTTGCTCTCGCTCAAACCCGAAGAACGTGCGGCAGAGGGCGTATTTCTCGCGTTCCAATACCCCGTGGAGATTCCGGGCGTGAGCATCAACAATTTTATGAAGGCGGCGATCAACGAGCAACGCAAATATCACGGTCTCGAACCAATGCCCGCTCCCGAATTTCTGAAACTCATCAAGGAGAAAAAAGAACTCGTTGCCCTCGACAAAAAACTCGACGGACGCTCTGTAAATCAGGGTTTTTCGGGCGGCGAAAAGAAGAAGTTGGAGGTATTCCAGATGGCAATGCTCAATCCAAAAATCGCAGTGCTTGACGAGACCGACTCGGGTCTTGACATCGATGCGCTGAGGATTGTGGCGGAGGGTGTCAACAAATTGAAATCCAATGACAACGCCTTCATCGTAATCACCCACTACCAGCGACTTCTCGACTACATAACGCCCGATGTGGTGCACGTGCTATACAACGGCCGCATCATCAAGACCGGCGACAAAAACCTCGCCCTCGAACTCGAAAAGACGGGTTACGACGAACTCAAAAAACAGGCGGACGAAATGTACAAATAGCGGACTTAAATGGAAACAATCGAAAACATATACAACACCAACCACATCGACATCCGCGCCGAAAAAGGCTCTGAATGTCGCAAAGTGGTGATTGCCCAAAACATCCTGCGCGAGGACATCTACGACCCAAAAGAGCCGTGGCTCCATCGCACCAATTTTGAATGGGACCGCTCCGGCAAGCAACATTCTGTAACAATGGACGTTGTGGCGGAAAGCGGCAGCTCGTTGGAATTGCACCTATTCAACAAGATGGACTACGCCGGCGTCGCAAAATTCGACATCAACGTCTCCGTGCAGGACAATTGCAACGTAACAATATCCGTGGTGTCGCTCGACGGCCATCAGGTAGACACCAACATCAATGTAAACATCCTCGGCGAAAATTCTACCGTAAATCTGCCTGGATTGTTGTTGCCCACTGAGGGTGAGAATCTTACGTACCATTCAACAGTAATCCATCAGGCGGGACGCAGCACCACGACCCAAAAAGTGCGCACCGTGGCAGACGGCAACGGCTTCGGCGACTTTTTCGGAATTATCAAGGTGCAACCCGACGCGCAGAAATCTGTTACAGAGCAAGTTAACAACAACATTTTGCTATCGACAGACGCACGTATCGAAAGCAAGCCTCAGTTGGAAATATATGCCGACGACGTGAAATGTTCGCATGGCAGCACAACGGGTATGCTCGACCAAGACGCAATATTCTATATGCGCAGTCGCGGCATCAGCGAAAAAACGGCGCAAAACCTTCTCTTGCAGTCGTTTATAGATGAAGTGATTGACAATATCTGCGAAGAACCTCAGTACAAAGAATTTCTCAAAAAGGAAATCGCCGACAAACTCGGTATGGAGACTGATTAAATAGTGTCGTCAGTGTATTTGAGCTCCAAGTCGCGGCGGCTTTCGATTTCGAGGTTCAGGCGGTTGAACTCCTCCAACGATTTCTCGAACACGAAACCGCTATTGAGCGACGCCTCGATTTCGGATGCATTGTCGGTGAGTTCGTTGACCTGTGCGCTTATCGCCTTCATACGCTCAATTTTCTGTTCCTTGTCGTACTGGGTTTGGAGCGCGGCGTAGAGGTTGTCGTATTTGAGTTTGTCGTCGCTGTTGCTCTGCAAAACCTTACGGCGTCCGTCGATGGAATTGTTGATTTTCCTCACAATATGGTCGCACTGCAAGGCTACAACATTATCAACAGTACCCGAATATTTGTTGCAAATTTCGCCGTATGACTTCAAATAACGCCCCCTCTTGTAGCCGACAGCCAAATCCCCATACGCCTCGGCAATCGCAGTATCGGCAATCATTTCGAGGGACGAAATCTTCTTGCCAATCTCCGCGTTGAAAGCGTTGAGTTGCGCTTTTTTCTGCTTAATCTCGCCCATGAGGGTCTTGATTTTGCGCATGTCCTCGGTTTCGATAACGGGAGCCTGTTGGGGCTGAGGCTTCGGTGTCACCTTTTGACTCTTGATTTCGGGCTCGTTCTTGACGCCCTTGTTCTTGAGATTCTCTCTATTTATAAAGTATAATGCGGTGTTTATCGCGCCATAAATCAACGTAAACACCAACACTACACCCCAAAAACTAAAAAAATGGCTTATCGGCTCACCACTCATCATCATCAAAAGCGTAACGACGAACGCGATAAGCCCCGCTACAATACCCGGCACAAACATCGTCTTGCGCAAGTATTGTAGGAAATTGAGACCGGCATTTTTATAACTTGCCTTGCCCATTGCAAACAAAGTGCCTAATATGGCTATTAGAAATACTAATTTCATTGGATTTCGTTGTTTAAATTTTCGTGCAAATATACACAATTTAAACACACGTGCAAAAAAATTATTAACTTTGCGCAAAATTTCACAAAACTTCACAAAACAAAATGGACATCAACAAAATCAGGCAGGATTTTCCAATCCTCAACCAACAAATATACGGTCATCCGCTCGTCTATCTCGACAATGCAGCCACCACGCAAAAGCCGCAGTGCGTATTGGACTCTATTATTAGATTCTACACTACTTATAATAGCAACATCCATCGCGGCGTGCATTACCTGAGCGAGAAGGCAACGGAGATTTACGAACAGGCGCGTCAGAAGGTGATGCATTTCATCAATGCCAAGTCGCGCACCGAAATCGTATTCACCAAGGGCAGCACCGAGGCAATCAATACGCTTGCATTTTCGTTTGGTCAGGCATACATAACCCCCGGCGACGAAATCATCATCTCCGAAATGGAGCATCATTCCAACATAGTGCCGTGGCAGTTGATGGCAGGTCGTCGCGGTGCAAAAATCAATGTACTCCCCTTCGACCAAAACGGCGAACTCGTGGAAGGCGCGTTGGAACGCCTCATCAACGAGCGCACCAAGATTATCTGCGTCACATACGTCTCAAATACGTTGGGTACTGTCAACGACATCGAAAAGATAATCAAGACCGCCCATGCCCACAATATCCCCGTACTCGTGGACGCGGCGCAGGCCATCCAGCACATTAAGATTGATGTCCAGAAGTTGGACTGCGACTTTCTCGCGCTCTCGGGACACAAGATTTACGCGGAGACCGGCATCGGCGTCCTCTACGGCAAGGAAAAATATCTTGAAGAAATGCCTCCCTACCAAGGCGGCGGCGACATGATTAAGAATGTAAGTTTTGAACTCACGACATGGGCAGACCTTCCGCTTAAATTTGAGGCTGGCACGTCAAATTTTGTAGGCGCGGGTTCGCTCCTGACGGCTCTCGAATATGTGGATTCCATCGGTCTCGACCACATCGCCGCCCACGAAAAGCAACTCCTCGAATACGCCACCGAAAAGGTAGACCAGATTGGCGGCATCACAGTCTATGGTCGCGCCAAAAACAAGGTGTCGGTGCTGTCATTCAACATCGAAGGTGCGCACAATTACGACGTCGGCATGATTCTCGACAAACTCGGCATCGCCGTCCGCACGGGTCAGCACTGCACAGAGCCGATTATGAAGCATTTTGGCATTCCCGGCACGGTGCGGGCAAGTTTCGCGATGTACAATACCTTCGAGGAGGTAGATAAGCTTGCGGCAGGCATCGAAAGGGCAAAGAAGATGCTGGTGGGATAAGTGTTGAAAAAAACTTAAAATTCCCAACACAAAAAACTCTAAAACGACAGCAAATGTAAAGTTCACCACTACCCTATTTCGATACATTTGCTGTCGTTTTTATAACATCACTTTTATAATATTCTTACTATCAATCAATTACACTATCAATTATTTTTAATTAATTTTAAACATCCAATATTAAATTATCGTTAAAAGATTAAAGCATTTGTTTCAAAATTGTATAATATATCCATTTTTTTATGCAGAATTTTGCCAATGCCAAGACGGAAGGATTGGCACAAAGCGCGTTTTTGTTTTCGGAACGCAAAAGCGCGAATACAGAGCTTTTTTGTTACAGATTTAATTTTACTAATTTTAACCAATTTTTTATGAAAACAAATGTGAAATTTTTAAGGGCACTGCTACTGATGCTGCCCTTAATGTTGATTCCGATGGCATTGTTTGCGCAGACAGTCAGAGTGACCGGCAAGGTCGTGGACGTCTCCAACAATGAAGCACTCATCGGTGTCAACGTAGTGCAAGCCGGCACTACCAACGGCACAATCACCGACCTCGACGGCAACTATTCAATAGAAGTGCCGTCCAACTCGTCCCTTCAATTTTCGTACATCGGCTACGTTTCGCAGACAATAGCCGTAAACGGAAAAAGCTCCATCGACTGCTACCTCAGCTCCGATGACCAGGAAATCGAACAGGTGGTAGTCGTAGGTTACGGTACACAGCGCAAAGAAGCCGTTACAGGCTCTGTGGCATCTGTAAAAGGTGACGTAATGCGCGAAATGCCGGGTTCTAACATTACCCAGAGCCTCCAAGGCCGTATCGCTGGTGTAGATTTGCAGCAGTCGTCCTCCAAACCGGGCGCAACGATGCAGATCCGTATCCGTGGTACACGCTCCCTTAACGCAAGCAACGACCCGTTGGTAGTATTGGACGGTGTTCCCTTCGCCGGCAACCTCGGCGACATCGACCCCAACTCCATCAAGAGCATCGACATCTTGAAGGACGCTTCTGCAACCGCCATCTACGGTTCTCGTGGTGCCAACGGCGTTATCCTCGTTACCACCACAAGGGGCAGCATCGAGCAGGACGCCGTAATCACTTACAGCGGCTACTACGGCATCAAGACTGTATTCTCCAAATACCCCATGATGAGCGCATCGCAGCTCAGGGAACTCCGCGAATACACTGGCAGATATGAAAACAGCGCAGACGAAGAAGCTGGCATCGCTGCCGGCACCAACACCGACTGGCAAGACCTTATGTACGACAATGGCATGGTTACAAGCCACGACCTCTCCGTTACCGGCGGCACCAAGAGCGCAGCCTACAACGTAGGTCTTGGTTACTATAAGGAAGAAGCCGTATTGCCCTTGCAAGACTACACACGCTTCTCGCTCCGCGCTGGTCTCGACCAGAAGATTGGCAAATACCTCAAAGTAGGCCTTACAAGCAACAACAACTACACCATCAACAACGGCAACAGCATCGGCGTGGTATTGGATTACTCCCCGATGGTAAGTCCCTATCTCGAAGATGGCACTCTCCGTCGCACTTTCGACCAAAACACCACCGACAGCAAGATATGGATGCGCACCCGCAAGACATTGGAGGCTGTAAAAGACAATGGCGACTGGGAAGACAAAGCTCAGACCTACGGCACTTTCAACAGCTTGTACGCTGAACTTTCCATCCCCTACGTAGAAGGCCTCAAATATCGCGTTAACGCCGGTCTCAACATGAGGTACACTCAGAACGGCAGCTACACCGGTGTGGGCGTATTCGCATCAGATCCCAACAACGCTTCAAGTGGCTCGCTCGGCAAATCCCTCGACCTCAACTGGGCTGTTGAAAACCTCTTGACCTACAACCGCCTCTTCGCTGAAAAGCACTCTGTGAACGTAGTTGGCTTGCTCTCCTTCGAGCGCGACCAATACCACAGCACCAGCATCAGCGCATCTGGCATTGCTTCCAAGAAGTTCTTGTATTACAACCTCGCCCGCATCACCGACGACGGCGCCACCACCGTCAACCCCAACGGTCAGGGCTACAGCGAATCTGGTTTGAAATCCGCAATGGCTCGTCTCATGTACTCTTACGACGACCGCTACATGTTGACAGTGGCTGTACGTAACGACAAGTCGTCCCGCCTCGCACCGAGCAAAAACTCTCACACCTACCCCGCAGTTTCTGTGGGCTGGAACCTCGGCAAGGAAGGCTTCATGAGCGACATCGCATGGCTCGAATCCTTGAAGCTCCGCATCGGCTACGGTCAGACCTCCAACCAGGCTGTATCTCCGTTCAAGACCCTCGGTACTCTTGCCACCCGTCCTTACAACTTCGGCAACGACGTATACAGCACCGGCTACTCCGTACAGGAACTCGCCAACGACCAGCTCGGCTGGGAATATTCAGAGACTATGAACTACGGTGTTGACTTCGGCTTCCTCAAAAACCGCATCACCGGTAGCTTCGAATACTACGTACAGAAGACCAACGACGTGCTCCTGAGCGTAAGCTTGCCCGCCACATCTGGTGTTACCAGTTATATGGCAAACATCGGTAAAACCGAAAACAAGGGCTGGGAGCTCAACCTCAACGGCACCATCCTCAACGATTTCAACGGTGTAACCTGGGAAGCTGGCATCAACATGTACAGCAACAAGAACAAACTCGTTGCACTCGCATCTGGTGCTGACCGCGACGAAGGCAACTTCTGGTTTGTTGGTCACCCCATCAATTCTATCTTTGACTACGAAAACATCGGACTCTGGCAGCCCGAAGATTACTACTACAAACCTGAAGGCTACGCTCAGTCTTACGGCGAAATCCTCGAACCGGGTGGAGACGCCGGCATGATCAGGGTAAAATACACCGGCGAATACGATGCCAACGGCATGCCTGTACGTCAGATTGGTCCTGAGGATCGTCAGATTATGGACATCGATCCCAAATTGCAAGGCGGTTTCAATACTCGCGTAGAGTACAAGAACTTCGACCTCAACATCATCGGCGCATTCCAGGTAGGCGGCAAGCTCATCTGCACATTGTACGCTGGACGCGGCTACCTCAATATGTTGAGCGGTCGTCGTGGCAATGTAGATGTTGATTACTTCCACGCTGAGCGCGACGCTGACGGCAAACTCGTCAAAGATGCCAACGGCAACTACACCATCTACAACAGGAATGCCGACTACCCCGACCCCAAGACGAAGACCTCTGGCGACAACCCGCAATACGCTTCTACTCTCGGCTTCTTCGACGCATCGTACTGCAAAATCCGTACGATTACCCTCGGCTACAACTTCAAGAACAACCACATCCGTTGGATGGACGAAGCTGGCATCAAGAAAATCCGCGTATATGCAACAGTCCAGAACCCCTTCGTAATTGCATCCAAATTCCACAAGGAGACTGGCCTCGACCCCGAAACCAACTCGAGGGGTAACGAGAACGTTGCTACCGGCAATGCTTCTTATAGGGCTTCTTCAGTGCTCACGATTGGTACCAACACACCTTCTACACGCACTTTCTTATTTGGCTTAAACGTAACATTCTAATCTGATAAAACAATGAAAAAACGCAATATAAAACTGCTTGGTGCAGCAGCGGTAGCCGCCTCATTGGCAATGTTCAGCTGCTCTGACGTCTTAGACGAGACACCACGCGCATCATTCACCCTCGACTACTTCACTACAGAAGAAGGCATTAAGGGTGGTCTGACCCAAATGTACGCTCACCTCCGCAACATCTACGGCTCATACTACTATGCAGCCTGTGAGTGCGGCACCGACGAGTACACCTGGGGACAGAGTGCCGACGGCAACTTCAAGGACAACGACTTGTCGGAAGGCGGCACGCCCATCACATCCACTACTTCGCGCACCGACGCAATGTGGGGCCCGGTATTCACCAACATCAACACCGCTAATGCCCTCATCGAACAGGGCGCAAGCCTCGACCCGTCGCTCGTGGCAGAAGCCAACTTCTTCCGCGCTTTCGACTACTTCTTGCTCGTGCAGACCTTCGGCGGCGTGCCGCTCGACCTCGGCTCTGGTCCGCTCAAGTCAAACTCGGCTCCTTCACGTACATCGGTACGCAACACCGTTCCCGAAGTATATACGCAGTGTATCTTCCCCGACTTGAAGACTGCTGTAGAAAATCTGCCTGAGAATCCCCGCTTGACTGGTGCTGTTACCAAGACCGTGGCTCGTCTCTACCTTGCTAAGGCGTACCTCACATACGCTTGGTGGCTCGAAAACCCCAAGAACATCCCCACCTATCCTGAATGTCAGCGCACCGACCCCGACGGCAAGTCGGCTTCTCAATACTTCCAGATGGCATACGACGTGGCAATGGAAGCAATCAACAACCCCGGACCGTACGCTCTCCAGGAGACATTCTACGATGCCAACAGGGCTTCCAACGAGCGCAACCCCGAAATGCTCCTCTGGGCAGACCACACCGCCACAAGCTGGATGTACAGCGGTGCAAGCGGCGAAGGCGCTGCAAACAACTACGGCGACGACCCAAGCGAAAGGGCATACAATGGTTTCTGGTTCATCAACTGGAACTACACCGAAGTACAGACCGTGGACGGAACTCCCACACAGCGTATCGACCGCCAAGGCTACGGCCGTCCGTGGACCCGTATGGCTCCCACCTACAATGTATGGACTGAGACATTCGCAGATCCGAAAGACTCTCGCCGCGACGTAACATTCCAGACCGCTATCCACGCCAACTGGCACGTAGGAGCAACCGAAACTCCTGCCGCAACCCACAAGAACGCAAACGACATTGAAATCTCGCAGAATGGCATCGTGCTTTCATTTGTACCCAAAGCCGTTCCTGGTACAGTGTATAAAACCGCTGCCAAAAACGCGGACAAATCCAATGACGACAAATGGACAATTACAGTAAAAGTAAGCACTGTAAAAGCCGATGGAACCACTGAACTGACAGAAGAAGATGTTGAGGTAACAAAGAACGCCGGCGAAGAAAAAGCTGACTTCGAAAAGAGAGCAAAGGAAAAGATTGCTGAAATCAACAAGCCCTACGGCAACCTCCAACTTGGCGTTGCGCCCAACCGCTCCGACCTCATCGTTGACCCCGAGCACGTAAGCCGCAAGATTTACCCTGGTCCTTACAAACTGAGCGGATTCTCGCAGGAATCTGACGACGTATCGGGCGCAGCTCCTCGTCAATACACCTCTCTCGGCGTACCCAACGCCAACAACGTGCGTCCCTACTACATCGCCAAATTCTCCGAGCTTTACCTCATCGCTGCCGAAGCTGCTGTGAAGGGTGCTACGGGCTCCAAGTCTGCCCGCGACCTCGTCAACGTTCTTCGTGAGCGTGCCGGCAAGTGGAATTACAGCGTTGCAGAAGACAAGGCCATCTCTGCCGACTACAGCTCCGACCTCGTAGCTGCAACTCCCGCCACCGTAGACTTGAAGTATGTATTGCTCGAACGTTCACGCGAACTCTTCGGTGAAGGCCAGCGTCGTCTCGACCTCGTCCGCACCCAGAAATGGGAGGAGCTCGCAGGCAAATACAAGATTTGCGGCGACAAGGTTGGCGATTACGTACTCAAAGAGTACACTCGCAACATCTCTCCCGAAGACTACCTCTCCCCCATCCCGCAAGGCCAGCTCGACGGCATGGAGATGAGCGACGAAGAAAAATCGCAGTACCAGAACCCGAAGTACCGCACCACAAAAACTGAAGAATAGGTTATTAGCATATTAGTCTTCTCATAAGTAAGTATTTAAAGTAATACCGGCGGATAAACAACATCCGCCGGTATTTTTTTTTACACTTTTTGGATTTTTTATTTTCAAATTGCAAATTGTTTTTTTACTTTTGTGCCGTTTCGACTAAAAACACATCTGTAACAAAGAAACCTGTTCCGAGAAGTGAGAAGACTAATTGTTTTTTTGACATTTGCCCTAATGGCGATAGCTGTGCCCGCACAGCAGGCAAGGTTTTTCGACAGCCAATACCAGCTGCCAGGAAGCCTTATTGACCGTATTTTCCAAGACCCGCACGGCAACTTATGGTTTGCCGGCAAGAGCGGTGCCATCAAGTACGGTGGCATCACATTCACACGCGAACAATTGCGATACCCCAACGCGCCCACCGTATCATGGGTGAAGTGCATGGCATTCATGGAAGACGAAAAAATCCTTTTTGGAACATCGCGCGGCATCGTGCTCAACGACTGCCTCAAAGACACTTTCCAACTCCTGCCCGCATACGTGGACAACGAGATATTCGACAATTACTTCGTATCATCCATCATCAAGTGCGACAAACTCGGCGTATGGCTCGCTACATGCTCCGGCAATGGCATAGCGGCATTGTCTGCAAAAGACCTGTCGCCAGACAAGGAACTCACCGACAAGATCAACGCCCTATGCGACACCAAATACCCGGGCGCATTGTACATCGACAGCCGCGACAACCTCTGGACATTCAGCTCCGAAGGCAATTTTATCAAGATAGACCTCAACACACTCACCCGTCTGGACATCCACCTCGCCGACGGAATCGACAATCCGGTAGTGACCAACATCGCGGAAGTGGGCAACACGGGCGACCTCGTGATCTGTACAAGCCACCACGGCATTTTGCGCTACAGTGCCAACGACGACAAGGTATACACCACCAATGCCAAATACGAATCCTCAGGCTGCGTCAACGCCGTACTCTGTCCGCAAGGATATGGCACGGGGCGCACTTTTTGGATAGGTACGGAGGAAAACGGACTAATGCTATTCGATTATGACACGCAGACCCTCCGTCCGGCAAGACTCCGCAACGACCGCATCGACCTCCACAAATGCAAGATACACGACATTTTCCAAGACCGGCACGGCAACATCTGGGCGACCGCCTTCCAAAAGGGCGTAGTGATGATACCAAAATCGGCGGCGATATACTCCACCAACAACCAACGCATGACCACCGGCGACACCAAAGAAAACCTCACATTCCTGAGCATCCCAGTGAGCGAAAGCAACGCGCCCAACCTCGGCCCCGTAACATCAATAGCGGGCAAAGATGGCATCGTATGGGCTGGCACTGACGGCGGCGGAGTTATAAGCATCGGACACGGCGGCATCAAAAAGTTGGTATGCAATGCCCAAAACGGTCTCCCAAACAACCAAGTAACCGACATCGAACCCGACAACGCAGGCAATCTATGGATAGCAACATTCAACGGCGGACTCTCGCGCATATCGCAGTCGGGCAAGGTGTGCAACATATACACCGCGCCAGAATACCAAAAAACATCCGCAATGGCATTTGACTCGGTGCACAACACCCTATACGTGGGCACTCTTGGATACGGCACCCACGCCATCAGGCTTACCAACGGCAACGCCGACTCCGTATATAACATCCCCACCCCACAATGGGTGCATAAGATATTAGTAACCTCCGATGGCGACGTCATTATCAACAGCAAGGCGGCTGTCACATCGTCAAAATACAACTATCATAAAATCAACCAAATAACATACGAGCCATGCAATTCGTCGGCGGAAGATGCGCAGCACAACATCTACCTCGGCGGCGAAGACTGGATATGCAAATACAACACCCGGAGCGACTCGCTCACATTCCTCGACCAGACCGGGCTGAAAGGCTCGGTGCAAAGCATGACCACCGACAGATACGGCAACCTTTGGTTCACCACGCAAGACCAACTCGTGCACTATTCCGACAAGGAAAAACGATTTGAGACATTCGCCACCATCGACGGACTGCCGAGCAACGAATTTTGCTTCAATTCCATATACAAAAATTCCAACGGCATCATCTACATCGGCACCAACAGCGGAATGGTGGTTTTTGACCCGCAGGAAGGCCTCCAAAAGCCCAGCCTCGACGCCGAGATATATTTTAGCGGGCTATCCGTGGCGGGCGACAACATCACTTTCCACGGCAACTCAAACATCATCGACGCGCCCATCAACTACGCCAGCCGCATAATGCTCAATCACAGTCAAAACAGGTTTACCCTCCAATTTGGCATCAACGAATACATCAACCAGCACCGCATCAGATTCAAATTCAGGCTCAAAGGATTCGACGACCACTGGTACGACGCAAGGCAGATGTCGCGCTCCATATCATTCACCAACATTCCAGAAGGCCGCTACACATTGGAAATCAAGGCTTTCTTCGCCAACAACGAGCAACAGTCCATCGCAAGAAACATAGACGTCATAGTGCTGCCGCCGTGGTACAATTCGTGGTGGGCGTACATCATATACGCAGCCATAATCATTGCCATACTGATGTCAGTAAACGCCGTGGTGAAAAACCGCCTCACACTCCGTCAGCAGCAGGAGGAAAACGACAAAAAGGAAATGCGTCTGCAAATGTTCACCAACCTCTCGCACGAAATCCGCACGCCACTGTCGTTGGTGGAGACACCCCTCAACACCCTGTTGGAAAACGAAACCGACAAGAAAAAATCGGCGATTCTGCAACTTATGAAACGCAACGTACAGCGCGTGACATCGCAACTCAACCGTATCATCGACATCCGAAAAATCGACAACCACAAGTTTGTACTGAAATTCCAAAACACTGGCATTGTGGATTTTATAAGCGACATCGTGAA
>JAEEGK010017921.1_pt1 | contig 15372 bp, 9 predicted proteins | sample 8958771 | NCBI WGS metagenome assembly JAEEGK01 (sample SAMN16246547, study PRJNA631951) | gut metagenome | biome: gut microbiome; feature: rumen; material: SC-attached | host: Bos | place: Iran: Karaj | collected 2018-10 | reverse complement strand
ATTATTATCGTACATATTCAAATTCTTTTAATATTTTTAATTTAAATTTTATATTAATTAATATTTAAAAATTATTTATAAATTTTATTTTTTTTTAAACATTTGTTTTGATTTGCATTTTGGACATGTTTTATTTTCGTTGTCTAAATAAAAATTATTACATATTAAACATTTAACTTTATTACCGAATTTATAAGGATGTTCTTCATTTTCATTATGACATAAATAACATGGATATGTTTTTTGACAACAAGAAAAAAATGGAATAATATTACCAAAAAAATGTTTACATTTATCAATTAATTCATTTTTATATTTTATTTCATTATTATTATTATTATTTTCTTTACTTTTATTTGTTTCTTTATTATTATCATTATTATTATTATTATTATTTTTATTTTTATTTTTTAATTTATCCAAAACATTTTGTAAATTTTTAATTTCATTTTTTAATTTAAATATTTCAACTTTATAAATTTCAATATTATTTAAATCATTATTAATATCTTTAACATTTATTTTATTATCATTAATAATGTCTTTTTTTTCAACTAAATTTTCACATTGAGGACATTTTATTTCTTTATAATCACATATTAAAACATGTATACAAATATCAATATAATTATATTCTTTATTATCATCATTACAATAAGGACAAAAAAATTTTAATTTATCTAAATTAACTTTACTAAATCTATCTAAAATAAAATAAAAATTATTTAAACATTCACAAGGATTTTTATTATCATTTAATTCTTTATATTTATTATAACAATTTAAACAAAATGTTTTTAAACATTTATTACATTTTACACTATTATTATAAATTAATCCATTACATAAAGGACAAATATAATTTTTTTTATTTATTAATTCATTATAATTTTTAATACAATTTATTGGAATATATGAAATATAATTATTTTCATTCATTTAACTTATTAATTTAAATTATAATAATAATTAATATTTTATTTATTTATATTCTCATTTTTTAGCAATGAATCTACTCTATTATTTAATGCTTTTAATCTATCTTCAATGTCAATTAATTTAGTTTGTAAAAAAGGAAGTTTTTCACATTTAATTTCAAATTCTTCATGATTTTTATTATTAAATTCTATTATGTCATTTACATTATCAATTTTACCTATAATTTTATTATATCTATAATCATAGGCTTTTAATAATATATCTGCGATTTTTATTTGATTTGAAAAATTATCAAATTTATTTATAAATTGTTCTAAATATCCATTTATTATATTTTTTAAATTATCTTCAATGTTTTTCATACATTCTTTATTATTTTCCATTTTGATTATTAAATTTTAATTAAAATATATTATTAATATTTATATTATTAAAAAAAATTTTTTTATATAAAACTTTTTATTTGAACTAAAGAAAATAATAAAATATTTTTTTAATTTAAAAAAATAATATGGAAAATGAAAAAATAAATAATAATTCAACTAATATTATTATTAATAATAATAATTCAATTAATTTAAATAAAAATAATAATAATTTTAACATAATTTCGACTATTAAATTTCATAAAGAAATTGTTTATTGTTTAAAAATATTAAACGACAATAGAATTGCATCTTCATCTTATGATTCTTCAATAAATATTTTTACATTAATCGAATTAAAATTATTAATATCAATTAAATCAATTAAATTGCCAATTTTATACATAGATCAATTAAAAGATAATACTTTAATTTGTTGTTCAAGTGATTCAAAAATTTATTTAATTAAATTATTAAATAATAATATGTATGAAATTGTTCAAGAATTAATTAATCATACAAAATGGGTTAATAAAGTTATTGAAATTAATAATATGAATTTAATTTCATGTTCTTTTGATAATAAAATAAAAATTTGGAAAAAAAATAATAATAATAATTTATATTTTAATAGCGATGAAATTAAATTTAAAGAACATATTTTTGATATTATAGAAATTAGTAATAATAAAATAATTTCTTCTCATAATGTTAATATTTTAAATGTTATTGATATTAATAAAAAAACTATAATTAATAAATTAAAAGTTGAAGATAAATCAAATTGGAATAATAATTTATGTTTAATTAATAAAAATATTTTAATTTTCGCTGCAAATAAATACATTCATTTAATAAATATAATTGAAATGAAAATATTATTTTTTATTTTAATTGAAAATAAAATAGGTTCAATTATTTCTTTTTATAATAACAATAATAATAATAATAATAATGATAATATTTTTTTAACAGGTGATAAAAAAGGTAATTTAATTCAATGGAAAATTATAAATGAAAAAATTGTTTTAAATTATTATAAAAATGTTCATACAAATTGGATTAATAATATAAAAATTGATAAATATAATAGAATAATAACTGCTTCTGAAGATGGGTTAATTAAAATAATTGAAATTATTTAATAAATATATTTTATATTAGTTATATATTTATGTTTATAAATTGTTAAAAATATAATTATAATTTAATTATTAATATTTATATAAATAAAATTTATTTTTATATGTTTTAATTATTATTAAAATAATAATTCATATTATTTTACAATATTTATTATTTTTTAGTTAATAAATTAAATAATTAAATTTCTATTATTTATAATAATTAGAAATATTTTTTTATAAATTTATAATAACTCAATAAATAATTTAGCAATATTTTTCAATTAAATAAATAAATAATAAATTAAATTTACATTTTTATTGAAATTTACATTCACAAGTTTTGCAACAATTATTATTATTATTATAATTTTCAGATTCTAAAACAGTTTGTGAATTAATATTATTATAATTAATAGCATATTTTTTATTATTTTTATAATTATTAATTTTATTAAAAAATTTTCCATCATTATTATTATTAATATTAAGAAAATTATTGTTTGATGCATTAGTATCAATACTATTAAATCTATTTGAATTATTTAAAACATTACTTCTAAAATTAATTTTCGTTAATAATTCATTTTTATTATCTTTTAATCTAATTGTTTTTTTTCCTTCATTTAAAGCATTTAAATCTAAATTCGCATCACAATTTTTACTATCTAAATTTAAATCATTTTGAAATGTTATTTTTTTATTACTTTTTTTTTTAACAATAGTTTCATTAAAATTTAAATTTGGAATATTTAATTTATCAAAATCAATTTTATTATTATTAATATTATTAATATTATAACTTTGAGAAAATGAACTTATTGATTTTTGATGTTTATATTTTTTATTTTTTAAATTACTTTTTTTATGATTAATATAAGTGTTGCAACTTTTTTTTAAATTAGGAATTTTATTATTATTTTCATCATCATCATCATTATTTAAACTACTGCGATTAAAAGTTTCATCAATTCCTTTAATTTCATTTTTTATTTTTTCAAAAATATTTCGATATTTAATTAAACGTTTTGAACTTTCTTTATTCATTTCACTTATTTTTTTTATTTTATCTTCATTAGATAAAGCAATGTAATTTGAAAAAGGTTTAGTATAAGTTTTCATTTTAACAAATCGTTTTTTAATACTTTTATTTTTGTTTATATTATTATTATTTTCATCATTTTCATTATTTTTATTATTCGATTCATTATTATTATTATTTACAAAATAAGTATTATGATTATTTAAATTAAAAGATAATGTGTGCATTTTATTTAATTTTCTTTTAAAATAATCTTTATCATTAGATTTAAACGAACTTTTTCTAATGTATTTTTTATCTTTATTAGAATCATTATTAATAACATTATTATTATTATTAGACATTAAATTATTAATTATTTTTTTAATAATATTTTATAAATAATATTATTAATAATAAATGAATATTAATTCAGAAAATAATAATAATTCATCAAACGACGAAAATAAGAAAAAATTATTAAAATTAATCGAAGAATTTTCATTAACAAAATCAAAACTTCTTCAAATAACAAAACTTTACACATCATTAAAACAAACAAACACAGAACTATACGAAAAAAACAAAAATTTCGAAACTTTAAATCATTCATTAGAACTAGAAAATAACACATTAAAATCAAATTACACAAATTTAACAAAAAAAATAGAAAATCTTCAAAAAGAATTAATAAATACAAAATCAAATTCATTTTCTCTTTTTTCTTTATTTAATTCTAATAATAATAATATTAATTCAAATAATAATAAAAATAATCGAATTGAAATTTTAGAAAAAGAACTTTTGAATAAAATTAAAGAAAATGAAGAATGTCATGTTGAAGTTTTTGAAATTAAAAAAAATTATAATGAAATGGTTTTAGAATTTGAAGAAAAAATTAAAATTTTGGAAAAAGAAATTGAAAATAAAAATAAAGAAATTAATAATTTAAAAAATAAAAATGAAAATTTATTTGAAGAAAAAGAAAAATATAAAAATTTGTATACAAAAGAAAATGAAAAATATGTTAAATTAAATAATGAATTTAATGAATTAAAAAATCTTTTTGAAAATGAAAAAAAAAATTATGAAAATAAAATCAAACAAAATGAAATTAATAATAATAATGTTGTTAATGAATTTAATGAAAAAATTAAAATTTATGAAAATCAAATTTATAATTACGAAAAAGAAAATAAAAATTTAAGTAAAAATCTAAATGAAATTCAAAAAGAAAAAGAAAATTTAATTATTGATAATATTAAAAATAATAATAATGAAAATAATAATAATAATAATGAATTTTCTAATAAATTTACACCGGAATTTTATGAAATTCTTCAAAATCGAAAAAAAATTTTCCAAAATTATTTTAATAATAATAACATTGATAATATTAATAATAATTCAGAATATTCAAAAAAAATAATAGAAATAATAATTCGTTTAGAATCAAAAATAAAAACTTTCGATTCTTTAAGAGAAATAGAAAATAAAAACGAAGAAATTAAAGAAGAATATAACAAAAAAATTCAAGAAATAAAAAATTCATATAATTCAAAAGAAAACGAATTAAATGATATAATTAATCAAAAAAACGACGCAATTGAAGGATTTGTACAACAAATAACATATTTAACAGAAGCAATGAACGATTATGAAACATTAAAAAATAAAATATGTTTAAATTGCCAAAAATTAATTAAATAATTAAATTTTATTAAATTAAAAAAATATATATATAATAAATATATATATTATATATTATATATATATGTTATATATCATTTTGGTTAATTTCTTCAATTAATTCCATATGATTTCCTTTTTTATTAACATTTGTTTTATTTCCATTATTATTATCATTATCATTTTTAATATTATTTATACATTTTTTAATGATATATATCAAAACAGATAACAATATAATACTACCTATCACCATACCAGCATACATAATTTTTTTCTCATTAATATTTAAACTATTTAAAAATCCTTCATTTTCTTCTTTCCATTTTATATACTCTTCAGTATAATTAACAACTTTTCCATTATTAGTAATATCATCACTATTATTTTTAATTCCTACTCTCTTTTTTTCATAATCAAACAAAATATCATATTTTTTAAAAAAAGGAAATCCCATAGTCCAAATATTATTCTTCTCATTTCTAAATCTTATAAGACTAATATAAGTATCATCATTAATTTTAGCAAATAAATCTTCACTTTTTATTTCATATCCAAAACCATCAAAAACAAAAGTTAAATTTTTTAAATCTTTCAAACCATTTTTCAATAAACCAAAATTACAATATAAAATAGTTTCATTCTTCTCATCATCATATTCATAACATTTACTTTTATTCAATTCCCAAATTTCATAAAACATATCTATATAATCAAAAGGAATAATTATATAATTGCTTGTTGTATCAAAAACAACTCTTCCGTTAATTAAAATACTTTCATTAAAATAATCATTATCTAATAATAAATGTGTGTATTCACATACAAAACTTTCTCTATATTTTTTACTTAAATCATCTCTATCTGTAATATCACAAAAAGTGTATTTTTTCTTTTCAGATTTTGATATATCAACTGCAAAATTTATATGAGAAATAGGATATGATTTTAAATATATTTCCTTTGAATGAATAATATTATTTAAATATAAATTATCAATCAAAGGATTTTTATTTTTTATTCCAAAACCAAAAACACCTTGAACAGATGATATATTTAAATTTGTAAAATCAGGTTTAACATTAAATGTAAAGTTATATAAAAATTCACCATTTAATGAAATGTTGTCTTTGAATCTATCCATATAGGTATTAGTTAATATTTCTTTTGAATATGGACGATCTGTATTAGAAAATAATGTGTTTTCTGTTGTTTTTGTTGATATGAGCATGTCTATATCAGTTAATGATTCGCCTATACGAATTGGAAGAAGATAAGCGAATGTAAAAATATTATCTGAATTTAATGTGGTTTGTAATTTCCTGAGAGAAAAAATTGTTTTTAATATTGATATTATGAAAAATAAGGTTATATGTGACATAATATATATATAATTTTTATTTTATTTAAAATAATAATAATAATATATAAAAAAAATGAGTAATCCTTTATCTAATCCTTTATCAAATCCAATGCAAAATTCTCAATATCCTGGAAATAATTTTCAACAATCAAATCCTTTAATAAACAATCCAAATTTTCAACAATCTAATCCAAATTATCCTCCTAATTATCCTCCAAATTATAGCCAACCTATTCCAAATTATAATCAACCTAATCCAAATTATCCTCCAAATTATAATCAACCTAACCCTAATTATCCACCAAATTATAACCAACCTAACCCTAATTATCCTCCCAATTATAACCAACCTAACCCTAATTATCCTCCCAATTATAATGAACAACAACAACCAAATCTTCCACCTAATTTAAATTCAGATGTTGTTAACCCACGTATTAATGACCCTGAACTTTATCATGCAATGAAAAGAGTAGTTGAAATTCAAAAAGGAAAAAAACTTTATGATGCTATGCCTGATACAAACATAGGAAAAGAACAAAAAGAAATAGAAGAAGAACTTGAAAAAAAAGAAGAAGAAGAAAGAAAAAAAAAAGAAGAAGAAGATAATTTATTATCTCAACAAGTCCCACAACAACCACAAGCTATACAAAAAGCATTTAAAAATTTATTTAATAAAGATATGATACGAAATAATTCAATTAGAAGATCATTATTAACTATAACAGTAATATTAATATCAGTTTATTCATTGATGTGGGAATATTTATGTCTATTTGAAAACGTTTGTTTTGGTGAAGAACAAGACATAGAAAAATGGATTTCACATTGTATTTGTCCATTATTATTTTTATTAATTATATTTGCTACTTTACTTTATTTTTTCAGTGATTATATCTATAAACCTGGAATTAGATTAATTAACATTTTCATAGCTCTCGTAAGTATAGCTTGTGTTGTTATTGGTATTATAGGCTTAATAATTTATGGAAAAAAAAAGAGTTCTGATAAGGATTGTCATGATCTAATAGATGTTTGGAATTTATTAACTGATAATGAAAGATATTATTATAGTTCTGATGATGATGATTGTGATAAATTATGGGACAAATATAAAAAAAAAATGCCTTTAACAAATGTAATATTAATTGTTGCTGGAGGGATTGGAATTTTTTTAGTTTTATATAGTTTCTGTTTTTATTGGATGTTAACAGATACTGCATTTGATTGGAGACCTCCTATGAGATCTCATTTACATGATGATAGAGCAAAAAGAATTATAGATATATATTTCAAAAATAATGAAGAGTTTAGAAGATTGTATGAAGCGGAACATAAAAAAGAAATTGATGAACAATTGAAAATGTTTCAACAAAGTATGGGAATGATTGATAATAATAATAATCAAGGAGGAAATGATAATGAAGGATTTGAATTACCTACAGTTAGTAAAAAGAAAAATCAAGCTGATGAAAATACTTCGTTGAAAAATGATGTTGATAATAATAATATAATAAATAATCAAGAAAATAATAATAATGATAATAATAATATAATAAATAATCAAGAAAATAATAATAATGATAATAATAATGATAATAATAATTTAATAAATAATCAAGAAAATAATAATAATAATAATAATGATAATAATAATATTAGTAACCAAGAAAATAATGAAAATAATAAAAAAAAACGAACCATTCCTAAAAGACATGTAAAATCAAATGATGATCAACAACAATAAATTTAAATAATTTTTTTATTTAATATAATTTTTGAACAATAAAAATTAAATGATTTTTTTTAAATATAAATCTATAATTAATAATAAATAAAAAATTTTTAATTATATAATTAAAAGAATAATAATATTAAAATCTAATTTAATAAAATAAATTGCAATAATTTTTATTAATTAATTAATTAACTAATCTTCCAAGAAAAAAAATTAAATAGGATCAGCAGTATCACTTAAATTACTATATTTAATTCTTTCATATTTATGTTGACCTAATTCAATTTTCGTTAAATTTCTAATATCATTTTTTTCATAATTAACAATAGCTTCAGTTTTCTTTAATTTATTATATAAATAAACAATAATACAAATTAAAATGAAAATAATAATATAAATAAAAATACTATTCCCACTTTTAAAATCAAAAACATATTTTGTATTAACAGCAATATGATTAAAAGTAATTAATTCACCAGTTTTTGTGTTTTTAATTAAAATATTAATATACGCAATTTTATTTTTTTCTAAATTTTTTATTTCAATTTTATCATCTGAAACTTGAATATTTTTAAACATTTTATTTTCCTCATTTTGTAAAAAATATCTACTTAAATAACAAATACTATCTAAATCATTTTCATCATCTTTTTTATAAGTTAAAAATAAATTATATTCTAAATCACTTTTTTTACGAGTTTCACCTGTTGGACTAATTTCACTTATTTTTGGAATAGATAAAATAATTTCGCCTCTTTTTTGTGCAAAATAAGTTAATTCATTATTAATATTATTATTATTATTATTTAAATCATCATTTAATAATTCATTAGAACTGTAATAATAAAACATAAAATACAATTTAAACATACGAAATATAGTTTTTTCTTTTTTCCATATTTTTAAATAATAATGTTTTTTATTCGCATTTTTTATAATTAAAGTATCTTTTCCTAATTTATTAACAGAACTAAAATAAACATTGCCATTATTTATTTCTTCATTTTTAGGTAAATAATCAAATAAAGCATATTCATAATAACCTGTACAAACACTTAAATAAATAATAATATTTGAATGACTTTCATCAATTTTAGTTAAATGATATAATTTATATGATTTTTCTTCAGTTATATTATTAAAATAATATTCAAAAGGTTCAGCATCAATTCTTTGAATATTATTAACATTAGGACTAACTAAAATATTAATTTCAGTGTCTTTATTATTATAATCATTTTCGTTATTTTTAATTATATTTGTATTATTTATATCAATTTGTTCTATTACAATTAAAGCTCGAATAATAATATCTTTATTATTTTCTGGAACTTTTTTGAATTTATCTATATTAATTAAAGCACTTCCAAACACATTGTCTGTTACACCACTAAAATCACTATTTATTTCATTTGAAGGAATGTTATAACCAAATAAATTTTCTTCATTGTCATCTGCTTTTTTTTCGGTAATATTTATATAATTTATTTTTATATAAACTTTCAATTTTTTTGTTATTTCATTACTTATTTTAACATTTATTTCTATATTTTTATAAGTATTTAATATATCAAAATAACCATAAAATTTATTATTATTATTAATCAAAAATGTATTATCTTTTCCTATACTTAAACTATTCCATTTTTTATTAAAACTTATTTTAATATAAAAACCAAAATCAGATTTTAAATTAACTCTAAAATTAATAGTTTTTTTATTTAAACTTCCATTAACATTTTTAATATAATTACTTACAGTGTCACCATTTTCAATAACAAATTCATCTAAATGTTTAAAATCATAAGTGAAATTTTTACTTTCTTTATTATAAATACTTTCATTATAATAAATACTAATTAAAGCAGATCCTAAAAATGAATGAAAAGTATATAAAATATCATCATTTTGTTTATTATAAAAATTAAAAATAGAATCATTATTATTAGTATCATATTTAAGATAAAATTGATTTTCTCTACTAACATCTAAATAACTTATATAGTTTTTATATCTTAAAGGAGCAGTATTAATACTAACTTTAGTTTCTTCACTACATATAAACGTTAATAATATTAAACTATCTTTTTGATATTTATCATTTTTTATTTTGAAATTTAAATAATTTCGTTGATTTGATTCATAATTTGAGATATCATAATTTTTTTCATCTGGAAATTGATCATATAATTTATTATTATCATCATTATTTTCAACTAAATCTATATCATTAAATACCTTTGCATACATAATTCCATTACCAAAAGAATATTTAGTAGTAAAAATTATTTCAGTTCCATTTATTTCATTATTATTACCCTCTGACATTTTATTTTTTTTAACATAAACATCATCGAATCTAAAATAACATTTTTCACCTTCTTTTTCGCAATAACAATCAACAGGAGAATTATCTTTTAAAGGTAAAACATTTTTTTCATAATTACTAACATAAAGAGTAAATTTAGTATTTATAAATCCAATAATAGCTAAAGAATAATAACCTTCAATAGTATCATTTTCAAATCTTTTATCATTTTCATGTATATCTATATGTTCATGATTACTATTAGTACTAAACCAATCATTATCTTGCGCAGTTGGAAATCCTATTCCTTTTTTAACATACATATCAGCATCACCATCCATATTACTTAAAGATATATATATATTCTTTGTGTTTTTATCAAAATATAATACATAATATTTTCTTTCTCCTGTTAAAATATTAGATGTTATTGGAATATTTTGAGATATTCGAATGGGTTCATTGGAATATGTTATAGCTATTTTAACATTTTGAGCATCTTCTGTTTTATTAGAATGTATTTTATATACATTATTTATTTTAACCGTTATTAATAATTGTAATTTATAATTATCTTCTGTTATACGATCAAATTCTTCTTTTGGAATTTGTATTGTCTTTCCCATATATCCACTTTCTGCTTTATAATCATAATTTGATTCATTAGGATATATATGATCTTTTTCATATGTTTTTGGAATTCTTAAAAACACATCTCCATAACCGTTTTCAAAATTCACTGATAATATAGAACCATTTCTTTTTTGTAATTCTTCTATATAATAATTTCTAGTTTCATTTACTTTTAAAGAAGAGAAAGTTGGAATACCAGGAATAATAAATTGTTCTTTAACAGTTGTTGTATTTGTATTATTATCATTAACAATATTATGTACAACGAGAATATATTGAGATGATTTTTTGTTTTTTATTTGATGTCTTGTGTTTCGAATGTATATATAAATAGGACATGAATAATTTTCTTCTTCAGTGTTATTATTTTTATTACAATAATTATTAAGATAACTTTCATTTAAAGTTAATTTAGCAAAATCTTTCACACGTTTTATAAAATAAAAAGAACCATTTACATAAACATTATCATTATCATTATCTTCAACATTACTTATATCAGTGTTATTATTACTTTCTATATCATTCATTTTTTTTTCAATCGTATTTCCATCTAATTTTTCCACATCAATATAAACATTAACCACACCACTTAAAATATTAATTTCAAAATTAAAATCATTTTTAATATCATCATGTATATACCAATATCCTTGTCCTTTATATTCATCATTTAAAGTTAAACTATGTTGAATTCCTTCATATAAATTAAAAGGAGTTTGATATGTTGTAACTCCTATATAATATTGCATAACAGTTTTATTATTTAATTGAGAAGATACATTATATTCATTATCTAAATAAACTAATATATAAAAAGGACCAGAATTAGTATAATTTTCAGAAGATGGAGTTAATAATAATTCTCCATTAAAATCACTTGACCATTTATAACCACTTATATTTAATGTATTATTTGAAGTATTTATTTTAATATCAGTTAAATTTGAAAAAACATAAAAATTAAATTTTATATCAATTCTTGTTATTACAAATTTAAATAAAGGATTTTCATTTTCATTAGTTATTATAGGTTCGTATTTATATATTTTAAATTTAATATCATTTGGAAAATAATCATTAATAAATTGACCATCTGTTAAACTTGCAGTCACTTCGATATTTTCTTCACTTTTAATTTCAATGTTAGTATTATTATTATTATTAGTATTATTATTGTAAGAGGTAGTATAATAATAAATATTATAACTACTAAAAGTGGCAGTTGTTACCATTACTTGATAATTACCTACTACATTAGTACTATTTAATTTTTTTGGAGTTATTCTAACTACATCAGGCAAAAAATCATCATTAAAACTTACATCAACAAAACTTTTTTTATCATCTATAATTTTATTTACACTTAATTCTGCATCACCTGAAAGAGTATCTAATACAATAACAATACTAGTAACATTATTATCACTAACATAAATATCATATAGATCAATTTTATTTTTAGGAATAATATTAAAATAAGATTTTCTTGGACTCATTAATAAAGGTATATTTTCAACATTAAGTCTTATTTTAAAACTACAAAAATCAGAATTATTACAAAACACAATAGCATGAATTCTACAATGATTATTAGGTTGATGTTCATTTTCATTATGTTTATAACAAGCATTATCTTCTTTTTTAATTTCAATTGTATAATCATTATAAGTTGTATAATTTCCTGTAATAATCTCATCTTTATTATAATCTTTATATTCTTTTTTATAACCACAATTAAATCCATAGCAATAAGTTAAAAAATATTCATTTTCACCTGAAATATCAGTGAAAATAAATTTAGTATCAACTTTTATGTGATTTCTTTCATAACTATCAAAATATCTATAACTAATAATTTGATTTTTTGATAAATATCCTAAAGTTTCAATATTTGGTTCAAGAATATTAAATCTCTGCATTTTATCTGAATCATTTAAATAATAAATATTTATTGTATAACTACTATCTAAACGAGATCGTATACAAAAATATAATGTGTCTTGATTTTCATTATTATAATTATTATTTTTGAATTTTTCAAAGTCTCTTTTTTCTAATAAAATTATTTTATGATTATATATAAGATATGAATAATTTCTATCAAATTGTGCATTTTCATTCATTGGATTTTCAAATCCATAAATATCTAAATTAAATGTTCCACTGAATAAACGAAGATTTATTAATAATTTATCATCATTTCTATTTTTTTCTGTCAAAAAACTATAACATCTTTTACCATCTTTTTTACTTGCATCAAATAAATTATTAGTTTTTTTTACTTCAGTAATTGTTTCTTGAAAATAAGCATTTAATTTCACATTCAAATCAGCATTTTTATTATTATTTTGAATAATTAAATGATAAGAACAATTAGTACAATATTCTTTATCAGTATTTCTTATACTAAACATATAAGTTCCTAGCCAAATAGGAATAATTTTAAATGAATTTTGACTTGAAGGATTATTACTATCACTCATATAAATTTTATATTCAGATATAAAATTTCCAGAAGAATAAATATTAAATTCTTCATAATTTTTATCAGGAATATTTACTATAAAATTCATACTATTATTTTTAGCAATAGTAAATGAAGTCATTTTACCTATACTTAATTCAACTTCTTTTGATAGATAAGCTCTTAATTTATAACGACATTTATATTGACAATATACACCTATATAAAATGTATCATTTATATTTATATCATTATTTGGAATAGTTAATATATCATTTCCATATTTTTCTGAATAATATGTACTCTCCCCAGGACTCGATGGTTTTTTATTTGTTTTTGATATATAAATATCTGGATCAGAAAATATTTCTTTTCCTTCTTCTATATTTTCTTTGTTTGAATCTATTGTAAATATTAAAGTGGCATTTGCTAGTTCTTCTTCAGAAGGTTCTGAAAGAGTTAATTGATAATAAAAATGACCATCATCATAATCTATTTCTCCTTTTTCTTCTTTGTCTAAAAATATTTCATTTTCAGAAAAAGAAAAAGAAATAGATAAAAATAATATTGTTATATAATAAATTGAAAGTTTTATAAACATTTTTTTTAATGATAAATAATAATAATATTAATAATAATATAATAAATGAAAAAATTGTATATAATTTTAAATATATTTTATTTATAATTTTAAATTGAATATTTATTAAAAATTCTATTTTTTTAAATAATATTGATATTCATAAATACTTTTTTTAAATAATATTGTTTCAAAAATATATTTAAATTATTTAAAAATAATTATATAATGGAAATAATATCAACTCCTCATATTCAAGCCCCAAAAGATGCTTTTGGAAAAACAGTTTTAATGCCTGGTGACCCATTAAGATCAAAATATGTAGCAGAAAATTTTTTAGAAAATCCTGTTTTAGTTAATAATTTACGTGGAATTGAAGGATACACTGGAAAATATAAAGGAGTTAAAGTTTCAGTAATGGCATCTGGAATGGGAATTCCTTCAATGAATATTTATTCATATGAATTATATAATAAATTTAATGTAGAAAATATAATTCGAATAGGAACAGCAGGGTCAATGCAAAAACATATAAAAGTCAGAGATATTGTTGTTGCATTAGGTGCAACAACAAATTCAAATATTCAGTCACAATTTAATTTACCTGGACATATTTCTCCTATCGCCGATTATTCATTAATAAAACAAACTGATCAAATAATAAGTAAATTAAATTTAAAAGTTAAAACATATTTTGGTTCAGTGTTTACTAGCGATCAATTTTATAATGAATGTTATGGAGCAAAATTATATAATAAATTAGGAATTTTATGTGTTGATATGGAAACCGCTGGATTATATTTAAATGCAATGAGATTTAATAAAAAAGCTTTATCAATTTTAACTATTTCTGATAGTGTGGTTGATAAAGATAATACAACTTCAAAAGAAAGAGAAACAACTCTTAATGATATGATAGTTATTGCATTAGAATTAGCTAAAGAAATAGATTAATTTTTTTTATATATTTAATTAGTATTAAATTTAATTTTATTATTAACTAATAATAATTTTAAATAATAATTTATTTTGAAAATGTTTATAAGAAAAATAAAAATTAAATTAAATTTCGAAAATTATTTTATAATATCAGTTTTAAAGAAAAAATGCTCCTTTTATTTATTATTTAATGAAGAAAGAATTAA
>JAEEGK010017919.1_pt1 | contig 15373 bp, 10 predicted proteins | sample 8958771 | NCBI WGS metagenome assembly JAEEGK01 (sample SAMN16246547, study PRJNA631951) | gut metagenome | biome: gut microbiome; feature: rumen; material: SC-attached | host: Bos | place: Iran: Karaj | collected 2018-10 | reverse complement strand
AAAAGAAAAAGATGAAAAAGAAAATTGAGATAATAATGAAAATAATGATAATAATGAAAAAAATGAGAATAATAATAATAAAGAGAATAATGATAATAAAGAGAATAATGAAAATAATGAGAATAATGAAAATTAAATTATGAATAGTTATAAATAATAACTTTTACAAAAAATTTTATCAATTGATAAAATATATTTTATAAAAAAATTATTTCAATTTATAATAATAATTTTAAAGCACAAAAAACTTAAACTAAATTTTATATATTTAAACTATATAATTATAATAAAACTTTTTTATGATAATTTTAATACTATAAAAAACTTTAAAAAAATATTAAATATTCAAAAAAAGTTTGATTTTCTTTTTCCTTTTAATATAAAGTAAAGAAGGATAATTAATTTATAAAAAAATAAAAATAATTTATCCCATGATTTAATTAAAAAAATATAATCAATTACAAAATTATTAGTATAAATAATAAATTAAAAATAATAAACTAATAAATAACTTTCTAATATAAGAAAAAAATAAAAAATATAAATTAATTTAATATTAATTTCAATTTCAATATGTAAAATTCTTCTTTTTTTATATATTAATATTTTGATAAATTCATAACTTTCATTTTTATTAAAACTATTATCATCAAAAATTTTATATGGGAAATTAAATCCTTTGAATTTTTGGGAGTTTGAATAATTTTAATTTGTTCTTTTCTATTTTCTCTTATTTAATTTTAATAAATCATCAATCCAATATTTTTCTTTTTATAATTTTCCATATCCTATTGTTCTTTTTAAATAAATTATATGTTTTTTTTATTAGAAATTTTTTTTAAATTAATTTACTTAATTTTTGTGGTTTATTTTTCATAGGATTCAGATATTTTAGTCATTATTAATTAATTAATTTTAATTATTGAGGAAAGAAACAATTTTTAAATCATGAATAAAATTTAGGATATATTTATTTTTTTGAAATTTAAAATTATTCTATTAATATCTATTTCTTATATTTAAAAATAATTAATATATTTTTTTTAATTTACTGTTTTAATCACAGAAAAAAATATTAATAAAATAAAATAACAAAACTAAGAAAATATAAATAAACGGAAAATTTTTTTAAATATATAAATGGATAATAATAATTTTCTTTCAGAAATAAATGCATCATCAAAAGAAGATATATCAAAATCATATCCAAAAGAAGTATATGAATATGGATATATTGATGAAGATCCTTTTTCAGAAAGAAGTTTTTTATCAAAGCTGTTTTATTATTGGGCATATAGAATAATTAAATTGTCAAACTTAATTAAAATAAAACCAGAATATTTAGGAAAATTAAAAGGAAAATATAGAAGTGACGAATATTTAAAAAGTATAAAATATGTTTGGGAAAATTTAGCTTATAAAAATAAAAAAACATTAGCATTAATACAAACAGGATTTAGAAGTAATATAAAGTTCGTTTTTATAATAATAATATTTTCTGTTGTAAGAGTTTTAATGAATATTTTAGATATAAATTTATTTAGAGAATATATGAAAAGATTTGATAAAAATTATAAACCCGATAATTCATTTCTTTCTGTTTTTTCTCAAATCCAAATAGGAATTTTTTACCTTGTTTTAAAATTATCTGATATTTTTATTAGAAGAAGAGGATTTGAATATCAAATGTTATTAGGTATTAAAACAGGAACTGAATTTACTTGTTTAATATATGAAAAAATATTAAAAGTTTCTCCAGCTTCAATGAAAGATAAAGCAAAAACTGGAGAAATTATTAATTTTATGCAAGTAGATGCACATAGATTAAATCAATTAATGAATAGTACTCCAAGTTTAATTACAATACCTTTTCAAATTATTGCTTATTCTTATATGTTATTTAAATTCTTTGGAATTAGTTTTATTTTTGGTTTAATTACTTTAATTTTTTTCCTTGGTATTAACTTTTATTTTCAAAGACAATTTAAAAAATTACAAAAAACTAGAATGAAATTAAAAGATAAAAGAATGAAAATAACAACAGAAACTTTTAATAATATAAAAGTATTAAAATTATATTCATGGGAAGATGAATTTTTAAATAGAATAAATAATGCAAGAGAAGAAGAAATGGCAAATTTAGAAAAAAGATTTAAAATATCAAATATAAATAATTCAGTTAGTTGGTTGTCACCAGTAGCAACTAGTATAGTAAGTATTGGAGCTTATCAATTTTTTGTGGAAAAATTAAAAATTGAAGATATTTTTACTTGTTTAGGTATTTTTGCTTCTATTCAAATGCCTTTGAGAAGTATTCCAAATATTTTAACTAATTTTTATGAAACTTCAATTTCAATGGAAAGAATTGAAAAATTTTTAAATGAAACTGAAATAAATGAAAGGAATATTATTAGAAATGATAAAGGTATGGATATTGAAGGGTATAGTATTAAAATTGAAAATGGTTCTTTTACATGGGGAATTGAAAAAGGATTTGATGATGATAAAGAAAAAAAAGGAAAGAGATTTAAAGGTAAATTTGATTTAAAAGAAAAAATTGTACAAACAAAAAAACATGATTTAAAAGAAATAGAATTACCAACAATAAGTTCATATGGTCCAATAAATGAAAAAAAAACAGATGAAACAAAATATACAAGTTTAATACAAGATTCAATAACAAATGATGATTCATCTACTGAAATAATAAAAAATGAAATAAATGCATTAGGAAATGATTTAGGATTAAATATGAATAATAATGAAAATAACAAATCAAGAACAATATTAAAAAATATAAATTTCGAAATAAAAAAAGGAGAATTTATTTGTATAATAGGAGAAGTTGGAAGTGGAAAAAGTTCTTTAATTCAAGCAATATTAAATAATATGTTACCAATAGGACCAACAAGAGTATATGTTAATGGAAATATATCATATGTTGCACAAATTCCATGGATTCAAAATGCAACTGTGAAAAATAATATTATTTTCTATCAACCTTTCAATGAAGAAAAATATAATAAAATTATTGATATATGTGAATTAAGACCTGATTTGGAAATTTTATCAGGAGGTGATTTAACTGAAATTGGAGAAAAAGGAATTAATTTAAGTGGAGGACAAAAAGCTCGTATTAGTATTGCAAGGGCTTTATATTGTGATAGGGATATTTATTTATTAGATGATCCAATTAGTGCACTTGATGCTAATGTTGGAATGAAAATTATGAAAAATTGTGTTTTAAAATATTTAAGTGGAAAAACTAGAATTTTAGTTACTCATGCTTTACAATATGTTTCTTTTGCTGATAGAATTATTTATATGAAAGATGGAGAAATCAATTGGATTGGAAGTTATCAAGAAATTAAAGAACAAAATTTTTTTAAAGTATTTTATGATAAAATGAATAGTAATCAAGGTTTAAAAAGAAAAAGTTCAAAAGAAAGAAGAGATGAGTTTTTAAATGGTGAAAATGAAGAAGAGGATAATAAGAAAGAATTAAATAAAGGAAAAATAAAAAGAATAACAAAAGATGAAGATAAAGAAGAAGGAAAAGTTAAATTTACAGTTTATGCAACATATATTTCATTTATTGGTGGATTAATCATATTATTTATTATATTAATCTTTCTTCTTTTAATGAATGGTTTTAATGGTGCTTCTGATATATTTTTAGGTTATTGGAGTGATCATCAAAGTAAATCAAAGAATTTATATTATTTCTTAATTTATTCATCTTTAGGTTTAACTGGTTGTGTAATAAATTATTTTAGAGTTAGATTAATATCTAAAAGTTCTATTAAAGGAAGTAGAAAAATGCATTCTTTAATGATTCAAAGTTTAGTAAGAGCACCAATTCCTACTTTTCATGAAACTGTACCTAAAGGACAAATATTTAATAGATTATCAAAAGATTTAACTAGTATTGATATATTTTCACTTAGAGAATTTAATGAAGTTTTATCATGTATAATTGGTTTTATTTCTGCTTTAATTATTTGTTCTTTATATCAACCTTATTGTTTAATTTTCTTACCAATTTTATCAATTGTTGGATATAAAATTTCTTCATTTTATGTTGCATGCTCTCGTGAAATGCATAGAATTGAAGGTATAGTAAGATCACCTGTTATAAATTTAATGAATGAAACAATTCCAGGTGCAATTACAATAAGAGCTTTTAATTATCAGAAAAAATACCAATCAATGTATCATGAAAGACAAGATGAAAATTTAAAATTGAGATTAATATTAAATGGTACATCACAATGGAATGATTTATATTTGGATTTATTATCTTTTTCATTTAATGCTTTTTTAATAATATTTACAATAATTTTTAAAGAAACTTTCTCTGTAAATGTCATTGGAATTTTATTAACTTATAGTATTAAACTTGATAGAAGTTTAATAATGGGATTACATATTATGACAAGATTAGAAAATTCAATGGTTGATATTGAAAGATGTTTAAAATATACAGAATGTCCAAGTGAAGCTCCAAAAAATAAAATTATTGATGCTACTTTAACTAATTGGCCAAAATATGGTAAAATTCAATTTATAAATTTTTCTGTTAAATACAGACCTGATACTGATATTGTTTTAAAAAATATTAGTTTTGAAATAAAACCAAATGAAAAAATTGGTATTGCTGGAAGAACAGGAAGTGGTAAAAGTACAATAACATTATGTTTATTTAGAATATTAGAAGCTACTCAAGGAAAAATATTAATAGATGATATTGATATAAGTACAATTGGATTAGATATTTTAAGAAGTAGTTTAACAATAATTCCTCAAGATCCTGCTTTAATGGAAGGTACTTTAAGATATAATATTGATCCACTTAATAAATATACTGATAATGAAATTAAAGAAGTTATGAAAAGAATTGGTTTTGATTATATTTTAGATAAGAGTCCTGATGGAATTAATCAAATTATTACTGAAGGAGGAAGTAATTTAAGTGTAGGGGAAAAACAATTAATTTGTATTTCTAGAGCTATTTTGAGAAAGAGTAAAATTATTATTATGGATGAAGCTACTGCAAGTATTGATTATCAAACTGAAGAAATTATTCAAAAAACTATTAATGAATTACTTAATGAATCTACAATAATTACTATTGCTCATAGAATTAAAACAATTATTAATTATGATAGGATTATGACTTTGGAAAATGGGGAAATTGTTAATTTTGATACACCACAAAATTTACTTAAGGATAAAAATAGTTTGTTTTATGAATTATATTCAAAATCAACTCTTTAATTTTGGTATATTAAAATAAATTCTTTTTAAAAATTTATAATAAATATATTAATATTTGTTTATAATATTCAAACATTATTTTTTTCATTTTAATTTAAATATTAATTTTAAAATTATCAGAAAATAAATTTTCAAGAATAAAATTATTAAAAATCACCATACCATAAAAATACTCTTTAATACAAATAAAAACCTTAAAAAAAAATAAAATAATAAAATCTACAATAAAAACACCAAAAATAAGAATCATCATCCCCCAAAAAAAATAAAAAATAAAAACTCACTCAAAAAAAACAACAATAATAGTAATATCATCAACAGTATCATCTTCTTCCTGAATCCATCTTCTCCAAGCTTCCTGAAATAAAAATTCACAGCATCCAACAATATCTTCCTTTTCATAAAATCCTTTAACAATATTAACAACATCATCATTACTAACAAATTCAAATAATCCATCACTAGCAATAACAATAAATTTATCATCATCACAAAAATATCTTTCACTAACTTCAGGAATACAAATAGTTCCAGCAATACTAGCATAATAATCACCAAAACTTCTAGTCATAGCTAAACCAGGAATATCTTTATCTTTCATATAAACTCTTAATGGTCCTACAAAATTACCATTTTCATCTTTCATTTGTTTAATTCTTCCTCCTTTTTCTTTTATTCTATCTGATTCTTCTTTAATTATTGGTTTATGGTCTCTTGTTAATTTTTCATATTGCCAATTTTTATTATTTAATTTTTTACCTAATATTATTCTTGAATCTCCTATATTTGCTATTATTAATTTTGATGGTGTATAAATTAATGATGCACATGTTGATCCTGATAAATTTGAATCTATATTTTGATTTTTTAATAAATTTTCATTTTCTTTTATGAAACATTCTTTTATTACTTCTGTTAAATTGTCATTTTGAATATTTAAATTTTTTTCTTTTATTAAATGATTTAAATTCATTGGTAAATTTTCTCTTATAAATCCACTTACTTCATGTCCAAAATATCCATGTCCATCACATACTCCCATATAAATATTTGAAAAATTATTTCCAAAGTTTTTAAATATAAAATATGTGTCTTGATTTAATTTTTTTTCATCTCCTGATATTCCTGTTTTACTTATGTCATGCATACATTTTATTTTTTTTATTATTATTGGATTTTGATTTGTATTTTGGTTTATGTTTGAAAATGATGTATTTGTTGTATTGTTTAATGTGTTTTGAGAAGGTTTTTTTTCTTTTTTTGATTCTATTTCTTTTTCTTTTTCAGTATGGATTATTTTTTTATTTGAATTTTTTCTATTTGAATTTGGATTTTTTTTATTTGAACTTGTTCTATTTGAATTTATTTTATTGTGTTGATTAGGATTTTTTTTCTCTTTTTGGATTTGAGATGATGTTGAATCATTTAATATATTTTTATTTTTACTTGTATTTAAACTTGTTGTTTTTAAAAAATTTTTATTACTACAATGTGTATTATTAAATTTTCTAGATTTAAGACTTTGAAATAAATTTTTTGATTTCATATCATTTATTTTTTCATTTATTGTTGAATTATTTTTTTGATGTTGTGTAATTGGTTTTACTTTAGTAATTTTATGATTTACTTCTGATGAAAAAGGAGAAAAAATTTTTTTATTAATTGTAATCATTTTTTTTTTCTTATGATCTGAAGATAAAATAGGAGAATTACTAAAACTAAAAGCATTATTATTACTAGAAATTTTTTTATGTACATTATTTTTATTTAAATTTTTATTTGGAGAACCTTTATTAGAATGATTATTATTAATTATATGAGTTGAACTTATAATTGAAGATTCATTTAATGATGTTGAAAAATTATTTAAATGATTTTGATTTAAAGAATTTCTTTTTGTTACTGAATTTGCATTTGAATTTTTTCTATTATCTTTTTCACTTATACTTCTTTGAGTTTGTTTTTTAGTTTTTATATTATTTTGATTTGGTGATAAACGATATGATTTTGAAGTTATAAATTCATTTTTATCTTTAATATTTGGTTTTAATTTTAATGATATTGGTGATGGATTTACTTTATTATTATTATTTTTTGTCTTTGATGATACTTTACTGGAATGATTATTATTTTTATTTTTATTATTTTCTAAATTTAATAAATGACTTTTTTCTATTAAAACACTTTGAGATAATATTTGATTTGTTTTCTTCTTTACTGGTATTTTATAGACTGACATTAAATAAAATTTTGAAAATAAATTAATTATTATTTATTCATCTAAATTTTGTTATTTCAAATATCACTACAAGAAAAAAATAATAAAAAATTAAATATTATATTAAATATTATTATTGTATTTTATTTAAAAAAATTATTTTATTATTTAATCAGAATCTGAATCAAAAGCTCCTTTTAATCCAATAAAGAAATTTTTAATACCTTTTGTATAAATATAAATAATAAGTAAATAAACCATAATTAAAAATAATAAATATAAATCAATCATTTTAGATTTAACAGAATAAATTTTAATATTCCCAGAATTGTTTTCATAAAATTTCATTTCATTATATTCAAAACTTTGTCTTTTCACTTTTTGTAAATAAGTAGTAAAAAAAGAATAAATATCATTATTTAATCTTGAATTTTTTTCAATAGAAAGTGGAAATCTAGAAACTTTTTTTAAATAATCAACAAGTGATTCAACATTTTTTTCATCAATTAAATTTTCTTCTTCTTTAAAAATAGTAAATTTATTAATATTATAATCAAATAAAAAAGCAAGTAGTGACTCAGCAATAAATTTAATATTTCTTTTCAATTTATTTTTATCTAAATCAACATCAGTAATTAAAGTTCTATTAAAATTACTTTCAGAAGCTTCTGATAAAGAACTTAAAGTAGCACTTAAAATTTTTTTTTTAGAAAATTGTTCATGTTCCCAAGGAACATATTTATTACTTAAAAAAACTTTTTTTTTATCATAAATTAAATTAAAATTCATATTTTGAGAAGTAGTATTGAAAATTTTATAAATTTTATTAGGAGTCATTTCATGTTCTTTTGGAAAACGTGATAAATGTAAAAATAAATCATCATTTTGACTAAAAGAACCAAGTGAATCTAAACAAAGAACATATTGTAAATTTTCACTAATTCCAGGTTCAATTGAATTTAAAAATTGATTTGTTCCTTCAAAATTTAAATTTCCTGCTGAAGTCATAACAAATAAAATATCATGTTTAATTACATTTTGATAATTTTCATAAAATTTAGATAAAATTCTAATTAATTCCATTAAAGCAATTAAACCACTTCCATTACTATTAATTCCATTTGGCATATCTGATGCTATTGAGAAAGAATCATAATATGTTACTATTGCAATTATTGGATTTGGTGCACCATTTGATGAACTTACTTCAAGAAAACCATAAAAATTTTCTAAATTTAATGTATTATGTAATTTAGGATCTTTTATATTTAAAGAAAAATGTAGGTAATTTTTATTTAAACCTAATTTATCAAATATATTTTTTTTTTCTACTCCTTTTTCTTGATTGTATTCATTTTTTAATTGTTCTACTATATTTGATAATTCTTTATTTTCATATGTGAAATATATTGGTAAATATATTGTTTGTTCACTTAAAAATATTTGGATTTTATTTATTAATTTTTGAAATTGTTCAGTATAAGGTGCAATTGGTAAAATAAATAATATTGCATTTGCTGTTGATTTTAATATTTGTTCTATTTCTGATAATTCTGCTATTTCTCTTAATGGAATTAATGCAATTTTTCTTAAACAATCTCCTTTATAATAACAACCAATATAATTTAATGATGAATATTGACTTCCAAATTGAGATTCATTTGATTCATATTGAAATAGACGATATGCTTTTATTGATTGGGAACATTGCTAATTTTATTTTTTAAATTATTAAGGTATAATTATTTATTTTTTATGCTTACAATTATGAATGAGAGATTTAATATAATTATTAAAGTGAAAAGAACTTTGAAATATGATTCCATTGTTTTTATTTTTTTAAATGATATGAATATATAAAATTTAAAAAAATAATAATAAGTTTTAAATTATTATTTAAATATTTTTTAAATTTTGTTTAAATTTTAATTTTTTTTATTAAGAATTATAATTGTCTATTTTTAATATACTTTTTATAATATGACAAAAAATTCAAAAAATCTTTTAAAACTTTATTGGAAAAACTTCATAAAATCTTCAAAAGTAATTTCTTCCTTATTTTGAGCAATTTTTTTTAAAGTAACTTCTAATTCTTCACTTAATTGAAATTCATTTCTTAAAATTTCTTGTATTTTAGAAGTAGAAATAGTACCATTTAATTCTGGATTTCCACCTAAAGCAATAAAAGCATCTTTAGCTTCTTTAATTAATTTATTTTTATATTCAATTTTTTGTTTAGCAATAATATATTTAAAATCACTTTCATTAATATAACCTTTATTTGCAACATCAGCTTCTGCCATCATTGCAGATAATTCATCATGATTAGGATAAATATCTAATGAATTTAATATAAATTTTAATTCTTTCATATCAACTCCTCCATCTAAATTCTTATCAAATAATTCAAATATTTCTTTTATTTTATTTTCTTCATCTTTATCTAATGAATTTATGTAATCATCATATGTCATTTCATTTTGAGATTTTTCTTTATTTTGTTCTATTGATTGTTTATTTTCTTCATTTTCTGACATTCTGTTATTTAAATTAATAATTGAAATATTATTTAATTTGAAAATTAATGGCAGAAAAAAAAGTTGCTACAAGACAAGAAAGATTAATATTTGAAAAAATAATTAGAGAAGATATGCAAAAAGGAATTAGAAGGAATTTTCAATTTCAAGAAGAACAAAATCAAATTATTCAAAATAATATTCAAAATAGACCACAACAAAGTAATATCAATAGAAACGAACAACAATTTCCTATTCAAAATAATAATCTAAATATTAGAAATGATATTCCTATGAATAATAGACAACCTCAACCAAAAAATAGGAGATTTAATATTAAAAGAAATCTAGGAAAAAGAGATATGATTTGGGAACAAAAAAGAAAAAAAAAGATGAGTATGAATAATAATAATTATAATACAACTCCATATATGAATTATAATAAACAACAACAACCACAAATGCAATATAATAATAATAATATGTATAATAATCCAATAAATCAAAGAAATAATATTCAATATAATAATTATGGAAATATGAAAGGAAATACTCCAAGTAATAATAATAATACTACTCAAAATTATAATAGACAAATACAAAATAATAATCAACAACAAAATTATAATAATAGACCAACACCAAATAATTATTATCAACAAAATTATAATAGACCAACACCAAATAATAATAATTATCAACAAAATTATAATAGACCAACTCCAAATAATTATCAACAACAAAATTATAATAGACCAACACCAAATAATAATTATCAACAAAATTATAATAGACCAACTCCAAATAATAATAATTATCAACAAAATTATAATAAACCAACAACAAATAATAATAATTATCAACAAAATTATAATAGACCAACTCCAAATAATTATCAACAACAAAATTATAATAATAGACCACAACAATATAATCAAAATAATTTTAATTATCAACAACAAAATTATAATAATAATAATAATATTAGAAATAGAACTCCATTTAATGAAGGAGCATTTAATAGAAATAGTCAAAGTATGAATAATTATAGTAATAATACTTTATCAAATAGACCTCCAAGTAGACCTTTTCAAGAAGGTGATATTTCTTTTAAAAATCAAAGAATGAATCCAAATCAAAATTTTTATCAAAATATTCCAAATAATTATAATAATAATAATGGATATTATTAATTTTAAATTTAAAAAAAATATTTTTTTTCTATACTTTTTTTTATTTTATTTTTTTTTATATAAATATAAATTATTATGGGAAATGATTCAAATATTAAAAAAAAATATAAAATTCCTTTAAATAAAAAATTAAATCAGCTTATTTCTACAACAATAAAAACTGAAAATAATAAATTTGATTCTTTAATTAAAAAGAATATAAAAAAAATTAAGCCATGTAATTTTTCCAAGGTATTTAATCAAAATGAAAAAGGAATTAACAATATTTGTTCATTAATAAATTTAATTTATGTGAAAAATGCAAATTCTTGTCTTAAAATTCAATCAAATATTACTTTTTATGAAACAATTTTTAATATTGATTATATTGAATATAATAAAAAAGAAAATGATAATGTAGAAGATAGAAAAAATATGAAAGGTGTTTATGAAAAAAAAAATGAGAATGAAAAAAATATAATAAAGCCTTTAAATGAAGAGAATGATGAAATCAGACCTCCAAATAAAACTGTGAATGAAAAAAATATAAAAGTTCCTTTTGATGAAGAGATTAATAATTATTTAAATAATGCAAAAAAAAATACAACAAAAATTAATTATGATTTTGATAATTTTAACATAAGTCAAACAAAAAAGAAGCATAACAAAAATCCAAAAACAAACCCTGTAGTTATCATAAATTTTGATTTATCTGAATTATATAAACTCGAAGTAATCGAAAAGCAATTATATCGAACAAAAGAAATTAAAAAGGAAAAAAAAAAAATTTCATCAAAACAAAAATTAAAAAAAGAAATAGAAAATTTTACAAAAACAGGAATTAAACCAACTAATTTAAATGATGGATCTTTTATAGAAATAGTAGACTATTTGAATCAAATAAATTAATAAAAAAATCAAATTAATGAAGAAAAAAAAATTAAAAAATAATAATAATTATAAATTTATTCTTTTATTGATTTATTAAATTTAAATATAAAAAAAATAAAATATTTAAATTTATATTTTTTATTTATTAAAAAATACAACTTATAAAAAAATAAAATGGAAAATGAAGAAGATGAAATAGAAAAAAAACATCATATGCTTTTAGAAAAATTTATATCAAAAGGTGATATAAATTCCTTTAGAAAAATGTTAAGTATAGAAACAAATCCAAAGCCACAAAAATCAAAAGGAATAAGTTTAATTCGTTCAGTAAAAACAAATCCAGGATATTTATATAGAAAATTTCATAATGATCAAAATTATGTTAAAACAGAAGATTATTCTCCATTAAATGTTTATAGTGGTTATTCTAAATATGAAAATTATACTCTTGATAGAAAATCACCTTTTAAAGATCCTGATTATAAAGATAAATGTTTAAAAGGAAATTATAAATCTTATTCAATGAAATTTGATACAATGAAAAAAAATTGGGCTAAAAGAAGAGGAATTTCATATGAAAATTTTCAAGTTCCTAAAATTGAATCTTATAAAAAACATCAAAATAAATTATTAGATGGGAATAGTTTAGGAATAATATCAACTGAAATTGATAATAATTATGAAGATGAAATAATTAGGAAAAATAATGAAATTATGAGTAATTATATGGATAATATTAGATATAGTCATAGTTTGAAATTACCAAGAATTCATAGTTTTAATCCTAATAATAATAATAATAATAATAACTTTAATTATTCAAATGTGAATGTAAATAAATTTTAATATTAATTTTATATAATATTGGAATCTTTTGATAAATTTATTTATCAACACAAAAAATAAAGTTTTTGAAATATACAATATAATATTAAAATTTATTATCTTAATAAATAAAAAGAAAAAAAAATATTTTTTTTCTTAAATTTGAATAAAATTCTAATATATATTTTTTTAATATTTTTTAATTTAAAAGGTTAAATATGAATTCTCAAGACATTTCAATGGACACTAATTCAACAATAAGTGTTAAAATAAGAACATTAGATAATGAATTTAGAGTAAAAATAAATAAAGAAGATAAAATTATGCAATTAAAAGAAAAAATAGAATCAGTAAAATAAAAATATATAATAATTTTAGATTGCAAAAGTACCAATTGAAAGACAACGTTTGATATTTAGAGGAAAATTATTACAAAACAATGACTCATTAGAAATATGTAAAATTACTGATTCTGATGTTATTCATTTAGTAGCAAAAATAGGAGAAATAAATGAAAATCAAAATAATCAAAATCAAAATAATAACTCTGATATTCACAATATAGGTAGAAATTTATTACCACCAAGAATGTTTAATTTAGTTGAAACTATTTTTTCACAAAATGGAGGAATTAATTCAGGAAATAATTCAAATAATCAAAGAAGAAATAGAAGAAGTGTTTTTGGTCATCAAAGTGATATAAACACAAAAGAAATTAAAGAAGCAATATCACAAAATATATTACAAATAAAGAATATAATAGATTATGGTAATTATTCAGATCTTCAAAATAAAAATGAAAAAGATAAAAATCAAAATAATAAGTCACCAAAAAATAATCAATCAAATAATATTTTATCAAATACCCAAATACCAATAATTCCCTTTCCTCAAAATTCCCAATTACAAAACACTGAAAATCCTTCAAAAGAAGAATTAAAAACTGAAAAAACAGAAATATCAAATGATAAAAAAGAACAAAATGAAATAACCTCATTAAATAATAATGAAGACCCTCAAAATAAAATAAATAATATAGAAAACAATGAAAATGATTTTAATTTTAATTGTTATGATATAAATAAGAGAATATTAAAAAAAGGACAATGGGTTGATGTAAAAGATACAGTTGATCAATGGTTAGATGCACAAGTAATGGATGTTAAACCTGATAATAGTGAAGTATTTATTCATTATATTGGATGGGCAGAAAGATGGGATGAATGGATTCCTATGAATAGTCCTAGAATTATGCCTTTTAGATTTCATACTAGACAAAGTGTTATTAATGATTATACTTCTCCTTTTCCTAATAAAAAAATTGAAATTAATAAGGATTCACTTATTAATAATATTAATAATGATAAAAATAATTTTCTTTCTGTTTTTAATGATATTGAAGAAATTAATCAAGTTACTAATAAAATTAATGAAAAGATTTCTAAATTACAATGTAATGATAATAGTGAGGAAAATCAAAAAAAAATGTATTTTGAAATTAAAAGAGCTATTCCTTTTTTTGATAAAATTGGAAGATTGTATATTGATTTGGCTACTTATTTAAATTATTCTATTAGGAAAAATAATCTTGAAGAATTAGATATTAATATATTTAGAGATTGTGAAAAAAATAATAATGATTTGAAAAAATATAATGAAGATGAACAGAAAAAAATAAATGATGATATTGCTAAAAATTATAATGCAAGAGAATCAAGAAGTGGCACTTTAAATATTATTCCACCTATAAATAAATTTGAAAATAATTTTGTAAATTCAATTCCTGTAATTGATACTCCACATTTAATTTTTAAAAGAGATTCATATAGACATCCAATTGTTGATATTTATATACACAATTATGTTGCACCATATGAATCTGAAAATAATAATAGTAATACTAATAATAATAATGAAAGATTTAATAATTCAAGTGTTCAAACTAATATTCATCAAAATAATAATGAAAATAATACTAATAATATTAATAATAATGATAATAAGAATAATGTTAATAATAGTAATAATAATAATAATGGAAAAAATGAAAATGAAAGTGAAGATGATATTGAAATTACTGATATTCATGGTAAAATTGTAGAGCCAATAAGAAGTAATATGAAAGAAAAGGAAAAAGAAAAAGAGAAAGAAAAAGAAAAAGAAAAGGATGATTCAAGTTTATTAAATCAAAAAAGAGAGAGAGAAAAAGATAATGAAAATGATGAATCCAATGACCAATCAAATAAAAAACCTAAAAAAGAAGAAAAATAATTTTAAAAAGGAGAAATAAATAATATATTATATTATATATTCCTCATAAAAATAAATAAAAAACTTTTAAAAAATAAATTAAAAAATAAATATAAATAAAAAATAAAAAAAAAGCAAAACAAAATAAAATAAAAATAAAATAAAATAATAAAATAAAAAAAATAATCCAAAAAAAAAAAACAAAAAAAAAAAAAAAAAAACCT
>JAEEGK010017917.1_pt1 | contig 15374 bp, 2 predicted proteins | sample 8958771 | NCBI WGS metagenome assembly JAEEGK01 (sample SAMN16246547, study PRJNA631951) | gut metagenome | biome: gut microbiome; feature: rumen; material: SC-attached | host: Bos | place: Iran: Karaj | collected 2018-10 | reverse complement strand
CTCTTCTTCTTTAAACTCTTCTTCTTCAAACTCTTCTTCTTCAAACTCTTCTTCTTCAAACTCTTCTTCTTCTTTTTCTTCTTCTTCAAACTCTTCTTCTTCAGCTTCTTCTTCTTCAAACTCTTCTTCTTCAAACTCTTCTTCTTCATACTCTTCTTCTTTAAACTCTTCTTCTTCAAACTCTTCTTCTTCAAACTCTTCTTCTTCTTTTTCTTCTTCTTCAAACTCTTCTTCTTCAGATTCTTCTTCTTCATACTCTTCTTCTTCTTTTTCCTCTTCTTCAGCTTCCTCTTCTTCCTCTTCTTCAGATTCTTCTTCTTCATACTCTTCTTCTTCTTTTTCTTCTTCTTCAAACTCTTCTTCTTCAGATTCTTCTTCTTCATACTCTTTTTCTTCTTTTTCCTCTTCTTCAGCTTCCTCTTCTTCCTCTTCTTCAGCTTCCTCTTCTTCCTCTTCTTCAAACTCTTCTTCTTCAGATTCTTCTTCTTCATACTCTTCTTCTTCATACTCTTCTTCTTCATACTCTTCTTCTTCATACTCTTCTTCTTCATACTCTTCTTCCTCTTCTTCCTCTTCTTCTTCATCATATTTATATTCATCATCTTCTTCAATTAAAAGTTTTTTTTCTTTTTCTTCTACAAATTCTTTTTTTCTTTCTTCAATTTCTTTATCTTCATCTTTAAATTTTTCTTCTTTATATTCTTCTGGTAATTCCTCATTTTTAAAATCATACACTTCTTCCTTAATCTCTTCTTTATCATTAATTCCTTTTTTTTCTTTTATTTCTTTAATTTTTTGTTTTTCCATTAATTGTTGTTGCTTTATTATTCGTTTTTCTTTAAATGAATTTATAGAAGGTAAAATCATATATTTTTTCAAAAAAATATTAGTTGCAATATTTACAAAAGTGAATTTTAAAGTTGAATTGTTAATAATTTCCTTTGCGGAAATATTAAATAATTTTTGATAAACTGTATCATTGACTGAGGTTATATTTTCGAAATTAAAAATATAATAAGTCAATTTTTTTACAGTTAAAAAATGATCATCATTTTTTGAAAGAACAAAACTAGGATCCATAACTATTTCTATTAATTCTTCAATTGTTTCATTTAATTTTGAATTTTCAATTTCACAATATAATCCAATATAATCATTATTGCATTTGCATTTTGGAATTAAACCACTTTCAACACATTTCCCGTTTTCACAATAGGTATCTAAACATTTTGTTGTTAGATAATCTATTGATTTTTCTGGAATTGTACAATTATTTTTTTCATATATATAACCTGTCTTACAATTTTCATTCTTTCCATTTAAATAATTATTCAACATTCGCTCATAAAATATATTTAGAGATTTTAAATCTTTTTTTTTTGGTATTTGATTTTTTAAGTTTAATTTCTTCTTGGTGATTGGATTCTTTGAAATAATTAAAATTAATAATAGAACTAAAATTTTATAAAACATTTTTTGGTTTGATAATTATTAATTAGGAATCTTTTAAAAATTATTAAATAAAAAGAATAAAAATTCAATTAAATGTTTTTCAAATAATTAATTATTGAATTAAAAAAGTTTACATTAAATATTAAAGATATAAATAAATTTAATTAAAGATTATCTAAAATAATATTTAACACAAATATTCATAAAATTCAATAATGAAATAAAAATAATTAATTTTGGATATTTATCCCTTTTTTTATTAAAATAAATTATGGGATATGAGAAAAAATTTAATTTTTATTTTATCTTTCTGTTTAATTTAATCAAGTTAATAAACAACCTTCCTTTAATAAATATTAAAAAAGAAGATATTATATTTATCATCTCAAATCAAAAATGTTTGATTCAAGGAATAAATTTTGATTATAATAGTGAAATTTCGCTATCTTGTAAAACAAAGGATAATAATGATGAACTTTATTTCCCTTTTTTATCTAATTTAAATAATTCAATTTTATTTTATTTAAATTACTCAAAATATAAACATTGTGAAATTAATTCAATTAAAAATCATAACCATAAAATCTTTTATTCAAAAAACCAAAAACCTGTTTTTAACTTTTCAGAATTGATAATATTGATAAATAATATTCAAATTAATAAAAGAATAATAGAAAGTCCAATTAAATTAGACAATTATTATTTAAGAAATTCATCTTCTTTTTCTAAAATTATATTAGAAAATCAAACAAATAAAAAATACATTTATTCATTTAAAAATGAAAACAATGATTTATTATTATGTAAAAGTAACATTTGTATCAATCTAAATAAAAATAAGTTAAGAAAATTAGATACACAACCTTCAATAATTGATGTTTCAAACCCTACTTATTCTTATTCTGAAGGAGGAAGTCAAACATATTCAACAACTTTATATTTTAATCAATCTATATTAAATAATCCTCCAAAGTTAATTCAATTTATATATAAAGATAATATAATTATACGACTTCAAAAAACTAATTTTACAATCTTTGAAGACTCAATAAGGTTATCATTTAATGAAAATATTATAAATAAAAAAGTGTATTATTTTTCAATTAATATTACATTCGAAGATAATTCAACTTCTTTAAAAAATAATTTAATTCTTTTTTATATAAATTTAATTCAAGTGATAAATAAGGAATTGAATTATTTAAGAGAAGCACAAAATCAATTCATTTATGTAAAACTAAAAGAACCTATAAGTGATAATATACAAATATCAAAAATATCAGCAAAAAAAGCAAATGAATATTATTATATCACTGAATTACAAATTACAAATTATACTATTTCAGATATAAATCAAAGAAATTTAACAATTAATCTCCCATCTGAAATTATTGAATCAAATGAGGATTGGAATATTAGTATATTTGATAGGGCAAATTCATTAAATCAAATAATAGTATTAAAAGTAAAAGATATTATTTTACCTTCACCTTTTATTTTTACTGTTTATCCAGATAATGCTTATAATAAATCTATAGATTTAGAAATATATATTTGTCAATCTTGTATTCAAACTTATACTACTAATTATTCTATTGAAAATGTAGGAAATTCTAAATATATTAAAGGAATTAATTTAAATATTGATACTCCAAAAGTATTCGAAATATATTTTTTTATAATTGCAGAAGCACTTGATTTTACGTTTAAATTTTATAGTAATTTTTATAAAAAAACAATTGAACAATCATATCAATTAATTGATAATATATATACAAAAATATTAGAAATTGAAATTTTTTATAGTGATATTTTCAATACTAAAATTGAACCTGTAGAATTATATTTTTCATATAATCATGAACAATGTCTTAGAAGTGAAAATCCTAAAAAAATTAAAGATATAATTTCATATAATTATACTTGTTACATTAGAAATTTACCAATAGGAGATCATTCATTATATGCTCTTTCAAATGATTATTTTTTTAATAAAATCAAATTTGATGATGTTATGTTCTCAATATCAAATGTGATAGGAGATAAATTTTTAAAAAAATATGATTATCAAATTATTCATTATAATTCTGGAAGTCAATTATTAGAATTTACTTTTACAGAATATTTTCAAATTGAAAGAATTGGATTGGTAAGTACAACATCTCAAAAATGCAATTCACAAGAGTTAACTATTAAATGTGAATTTTTAGAAATTCCTCCTGTTAATGTAGATAATGAATTCAATGTAACTTTTTTTGATAAAGAAATGAATTATTATGAATATAATGCTGAGTCAAATTCTAAAATATTAATCAAAGAAAAACTTAATTTCAAAATTTCAGAAAATAATTCAACTAGATTTACCTTGACTCTTTATAGATCAAATACTAATGAAATATTATCTAAAATACTTTTAAAAGCTCCTAATGATAATTATTTTTCCACTACACTTAAAGAAATTTCAACAACGCCTTCGCTTTTTTCTGCTGGAATTTTTGGTGGTTTTACTTTAACTAATCCTGAGGATTATTATGGTTATGAAATGTATTTATTATGGAAATATAAAAATAATAAAACAGCTGTCGAGTACATTGGATATTTTTTTAAAAAAGAAAACTTTAATTTCGATTTCAATCATTTATTCTTTGTTATTAATGATGAAAGTGAAAATAAATTAGAAATTAAAGTAAATAAAAATGAAATTGAAAATGATGATTTAGATATTTATATTGAAAATCAAAATCAAATTTTAACAAAAAATGAAGATGAAAATTATATTATTTTTGATATTTATTTATATGAAGAAGGAGAATATACATTTGAATGGGTTAATATAACTACAAAAAAAAAAACAAAAATTAATCAAGTGGTAAAGGTATATAATTCATATACTTCTTTGTTTATTTTTAACAATGAATTAAGTGATTGTAATTTTTATGCTTTTGAAATGAGAATAAAAAATATAGGAATTGAAGATACTAATGTTAATAATATTAATATTTTATTAAATAATCAAAGTTTAGGTGAATTTCCATTAATAAATGAGGAATTTTTATATTCATTCATTGGAAATGTTGGAGAGAATACTTTTACTATAACCGAAAATAATGACTTGCAAACTGTTTTATATCAAAAAAAGTTTAAATTTACTGATATAAATTATCCTTTATATCCTTTTTATCCATATTTTATTATTAATTTATCTGGATTATATTGTGATCTTTCTATATCTCAATTAAAAATAGATTTACAAGATGAAAATAATGTAAAAAAGAACGTTGATTGTAAAAATGGAAATTTAGATTCTAATTTAAATATTATTAAATGTTCAATTCAAGATAATTTTAATCAAAAATTTGGTTATCATAATTTAATAATCAATGATTATTTTTTAAATAAATCAATTTATATATCAAAAAATTTGAATGATGTTGAATTTCAATTTACAAATAATTATTTTTCTTATAGTATAATAGACCAAAGTAAAAGTTTTTATATGAATGCAATAGAAAAAATAAAAGTTTTATTAAATAATGATATAGTATATTATACTTCAGAAAATTTTACAATTAATAATTATGAAATAACCTTTAACACAGGAACATATAAAATTGAACTAATATATATAAAAATATATCAAGAAGAATGGGAAACTGATTCATCAGATGAAAATTTATATAAAATTAATGATCTCATACTTTTTTATGATTATTTATATAAAGTAAATACAAATTTTATTTTAATAGATAAAGATAATAAAGAGAAGGAGGAATATCCAATTGAACTTGAATTTGAAGATTTAAATCATTCAAGACAATATAAAGATTCTTTCGTGAATTTAGAATGTGAAGAACCAATAAATGAGTATTTAATATGTATAATTAATGAAGAATTAACAGAACCTGGAGAAATAAGAATAAAACTAGGTGACTTTGAATCTAATATAAATACAATTAAATATGTATTTTATGAAATAATCGGGGAAAAATGTCAAACAATAATTGGAAACAATGAAGTTATTACAGTTAATTTTAATATATCTAAAAAATGTTCAATTGAGTTTAGAGATGGTGATCATAGTCTTAGTAGTATTTCTCAATCAGAAGAAAATGAAATTGTAATGACTTCATTTGTTATTCAAAATCACACAGAAGGATATAATGATTTTGAGTTTTTGTATGATTGTAAAAATGAATATGAAGATGATGAAAGATTGTCGACTAGAAATAATTTAGGAATAACATTTTATAATCTATTTAAATTTATAGAATCTAAAGAAAAAGCTTTTGTAGAAAACGATATTCCTGAACTTAATATTATTTATGATAGTAATGAAGATATAAGTAAATTTGCTTTTACTTATTTTTATTTAACTAAAAATAATTCAAATTTAAATTTCACATCAAATAATTTCCAATTTAAAGAAAATTATATACTAAATATAAAGTTTGATTTTAATATGGAAAAAAATGAAAATTATTATTTGTCATATATAGATAATTGTAAAAAAGAAATTACAACTGATATTATTATTTCATGTATAGAATTTAAAAGCAAAAGAAAATATTATATTATAAATAATAAAATAAATGATATAAATGATAATTATGGTATTATTCAAGGAAGAATAGAAAATTTAATTGTATTTAAATTTATTGTAAATCAAAATTATAATGAAACATTAATTGAAATCGGTAACGGAGATTATAAATTTGCAATAAATGAAAAAGGAACCTATTATTTTAATTTTAAAAATTATAATGATGAAGAACAATTTCATAATATAGAAACTGAAGTTACTGTTTATAACAAATTTAGTGATATTATAAATATAGAAAGTGATATACATTCAAGTTATTATTTCTTTGATTCTGATCAAACATATTTTAATTATGAAGTTAAATTTAGTGTAAAAGAAGATATAGTAATTGATAATTTTACACTAATATTAAAAAGAGAGGAATGTATTTCTAATGCATGTTATCATTATTTAAATTTATCAGATGGATTAATATCTTATGAAGGGAATATCATTGCTGGACAATATCAATTATTAATTATAGAAGGAGATGATGTTTATACTCCAATTTATGGTGTTGATGTTACTTTTATAGATATTAAGTTAGAATCTCCAAATGAAAAATTTATATATAATAATGCTCCGTATATAAATTTTAGAATGTCTTATTTCGTAAATATTGATTTTGATTTATCATTTGAGTTAAATAATATTAATCATACAATTACTTGTTTGGATATTAGTTATTATGAAAATGAAATTTTCAAATGTTATTTAGATTCTAGTTTTCAGAATTTTGATGCTGGATATTATAAGTTATATGTGAATGATTTTTTAATTTCTGATAATATTTTTATTTCAAAATCAATAGAATCAGCAAGTTTTAATATAATTGTTCCCGAAAATTTATTCATTGGAATTAATAAATTTGAAATTTATAGTAATGACTTCTTTTTAGAAGAATTAGAATCATATTATATTAATACTAATTATTCTAATCCATCAACAGAAAAGAAATTATTTGGTGAATTTATAGAAGATAAAGATAATTATTTAAATAATAAAATTGTTGTGACTTTTAATCTTGAAAAAAATATAACAACTTATATTTATAAAATTCAAAGAAGACAAATAGAATATGATAATGAATCATCTATTTTATATCAAATTATTTCTAATGATGAATCTTCAATTGTTTTAGAAGTTAATGTTCTTGATTTTTATTTTATTTTTGATAAACTTTATATTATTCTAAATTCAGGAAGTGAATTAAATTATAATTCATCATTTAAAACATTAAATATTACACCTGTTAAAAATGGTGATTCAAAATTAGATACATTAGAAAGTGTTTATTTAAAATCAATTAATAACACAGAGTTAAATTATAACTTAAATAAAATTGATGATTCATATATATATGAAATACCTGATAATGAAAATAATACAGGATATTATCAATTTATTTATAAATATATTGGAAGAGATGTTGAATATCCAATCAATGAAAAAGTATTTGTTGTAAATAGTTTTGATGAAATATTTCTCTTTTCTAATCAATATGAATGTATTATAAATAATTTTTATAATCCTATCATTATGAAAAACACAAGTTATGAATATTTTGAATATATTAATATGAACGAAATAAGTTTATTATTAATAGATAATATTAATTCTCATACTTATAATTATAAATTAATTGAAGAATTCGGTAATTCTTATCAATTAAATATAAATTTAGACAATCTCAATAGTATAAATATGGAAGGGAGATTTAATTTAGTTGTTATAGAACATAATAATTTAGAATTTTATATTAAAAGTTATGATATTGATATATATTCTATTGAATTAACAAACGATAAATATTTTAAAGATAATATAATTATAAAAGGTTTTTATTGTGATTCAAAAGGATTAGAAATTGAAAATGATTTGGGAGAAACATATGATTTAGAATGTAAAAAAAGAGGAAATAATCCAGATTATATATCTTGTGAAGCTTTAACTTTAAATTTCATTAATCAAATATATGACACTTTTCATTTATTATATTTTGGTAAAAAAATGTTTGACAAAGATTCAACTAATATTAAATTTCAAATTTATAATAGTATAAATGATGCTACTTTTAATATGAAAATTCCTGAAATAATTTTAGATGATTCAACAACAAATATTACAATAGAATCAAATAATTTTAATTTAATGGAAATTGAAAGTGTAGAATTGAAAAATATTTATACTGAAGAAATAATTATATGTAAAATTAATAGTACAAATTGTATGTTAATTATAAATGATGAATCAATCATTATTTCATCATTTTTAAATCATGAATATTCATATTCAGTTACAATTTATAGAAAAATTTATGAATATGATAATATAAATGAAGTAATAATTAGTCAAATTTTAGATAAATTAATTGTTTCAAGATTTGTCTTTAATTTAGATAAAACAATATTAATTTTATCAACTTATAATTATAATGGAACTTTAATTTTGAAAGCATCAGGTTCTGAAAAAGATCTTATTGAAAATGTTTATTATAAAATTTCTGGTCTAAATGAATTTGATGATGATAAAATTTTAATGAAGTTAAATGATGATGAATATAAATTACATCCAATATCAATTCCTGGAAAATATGAATTTGCATTTTCTTATAAAAATTCAACTTATACTTATAATAAAATTAATATTAATATTAAAATATATGGTGAAGTAAAAGAAGTATTTCATCAAATAAATTATGATACAAAATGTATATTATTTGGTCAACCATTTCTAATTAATATTACTTTAACAAATGAAATAAATATACAATATTCAATAAGATTATTTAATAAAAATGAATATTTGGAATTAATATATGATTCATCTGAAAAATTATATTCAACACTTCCAACATTAGAAGAAAATTATACTCTTGAAATATATGAAATATATAATAAAGATAATATTCTATTTAAATTAGATAATGTGTCAATTAGTAAATTTAATATTAATAACTTTTATTCTTACAAAGATTATATTGAATTATTTAATGTTAAATGTAATTTTGATATTTTAGGAATTTCACCTTTTCTTTCTTCATCTTTAACAATAATTCCTTTAACTTGTGTAAATAATTTAAATGAAAAAATAATATGTAAAGTTTCTAATAATATTTTATATTATGGAGATTATTCAATTTATTTTAGACAATATAATACAGAAAAAAAAATATTTATATCAAATTCTTTAACAAATTCATTATTTTCAATAATTAAACCAAAACAAAATGATATTATTAATGAAGGAACAATCTCAATTACAATTTCAAATATAAAAAATGATTTTTATATGCCTTTTTTATCACATGTTTTAATTAAATCTGATAAAAATGAAACTGAAGATATGATAATAAATTTAAATATTGAAAATAATAATAATAATTATTTTTCTTTTAAGATTTATGTTAAGGAATCAAATACTTATAATTTTTATTTATATAGAAAAGATATGTATAAAAATGAAAATGAATATTATAAATATATATTACTTGATAATCGTATAAGCGTTCAAGATTCATCATTTGAGATAAATGATAATATAGGAATAATAAATAAATCAATTAAAACATTAGAAAATGTAACTTTTGATTTAACATTTAAAAAAGGTGTAATTACAAAAACAACAATAAAAGAAATTTTAATTAATTCAATTCCAAATAATAAAAAGTGTTTAATTAAATCAAATACAATAACAACATGTTATTATATTCCAAAAATAAAAGAACCTACAATATTAACAATCTCTTTTAGATTTTGGACAAAATATTATTATATATTTACATATGAATCATTTGGTTCTTTTTGTGAAAATAAAAATTTAGGAGAAATAATATTCAATTTAGAAATATCAAAATATTTTAATCATCAAATAAATTTTGGATATAATTCTTTAACAAATAAATTAGAATGTGGAAATTATACTGATGATTCTTTTAATGTTTTTTCTTGTAAAGTTGATGTTCATTCTTATTCTTCTAATACAAAAATAATTGTTTCAACTTTAAATATTAATAAAAATATTCCTTTACAACCTAGTGAAATATTTACTGATATTATATCAATTTCAGGTAAATTATATGAAGGTTCTTTATCACAACAATTAAAAATAATATTTAAAAATAATATTTTAAAAGATGAAATTACAAAATGTACTTTAATAAATATAAATGATAATTTACAAAATGTAACTTCAATCCCTACAATAAGTTCAAAGAATCAAAAACAAGCGGTTTTAAATTTTAATTTATATAATATTCAGTATGGAACATATAATTTAATATGTGAAAATAAATGTTTTCAAAAAGCAATGTATGAAAATATAAAGATTGATAGAATAAAATGTTCAGAACCTTTAGTAAGATTTGTTTCAAATGAAAATAATCCAAGTTGTAAGCATTGTAATGAAACATCAAATATAAATGTATTTTATGAAAATGGTCATTGTGTTAAAGAATGTAATAAATCTATAAATTATGCAGTTAAAGCAAAAGAAGTTCATTGGTGTGATTTTTGTTATGAAACAGATATTAGAAATAATATAGAATATTGTATTGATAATTGTGCAAAAGGAACAATAGAATATGAAGGTAATTGTTATTTACCAGATAATCCTATAATTGAAAATATTAAAGATCTAAATGAAATTTGTAAATCTTTATGTGTTAAAGATAAATCTAATACTTGTAATAAGGAAAATATGAGTTGCTCTTGTATTAATAATAATAAAGGATTATATTGTGAATTTGATGAAAATACAAAAAATATTGTCAAAGATTTAGAATCTATTAATAGATATACTTATAATAATGATGATTTTAATTATTCAAATCCTAATTTAATTGCTCAATTAAAAAGTGCTCTTAGTTTATTAAAAAATTCTACTGATTATCTTCCTAGTGAAATTCCTAAAGAATTCATTACTTTCAATAATTATACTATATCAACTTTGGAAACAAAAGAATATAATAATATTATTAATTTATATTATTTTACCCAATTATCTCTTATTGTGAATTTATTTTATTTAAATAATGATAAAAAAAGAAATTTAAAAGATGAAAATGATAATTATGATAATATTAAAAATATCATATTAAATGCACATAATATTAATAGAGAAGGCGCTTATGAATCAATATTACCTTCTTCAGGTTATAAAATTTATTCTCAAGGTTTAATATCGTATATTTGGTATAAAAGTAAATTAATAAATGTAGTTAAAGATTATTTAGAAAAGTATTATTATGATGATGATTTAAGTACTTTAGTTGATTTAACAAATTGTTTAAAAGATGATGATGTAATAATTTTAACTATAATACCTAATAAATTAATGTCTTATATTAATAATATTTATAATGAAAGTTCCCCAGGAGTAAATATTTTTGGAAGTTTAAATAACAGTAATATTGATTTATTTACAAAATGTAAATATTCATTTTATCAATTATATATTCCAATTACATTATTAAAATATAATAATTCAACTTACCAATATTATAAAGAAAAAGGAATAAATGTTTATAATAAAACAGATATAGCTTTCATTGAACCTTGTTTTAAACAAAATAACAAATTTGAAAATGATTTAACATATAATTATAGAAGGTTTCAAATTTATCAAAATTTAACTTATAATAATCAATATTGTTCTTTTGCAGATATTGAAGACAATAAAGTAATTTTTAATTGTACAGGAAATCAACAGGGAATTATAATAATAAATGGATTCAATGATCCTTTTCAAGAAGAAGGAGAATTTAAAATTTTAAATTGTAAAGATATCAAAAATTTAAATAAAAATATTGGATTTATTTTATATTTGATTATTTTTATTTTATTTTTCCTCTCTTTTCTAATAAGTATGGTCTTACATTATTATGGAAATTACAAAAAAAAAAAAGAAAATAATATAATTGAAGAAGAAAACTCAGATAGTAATATCATTCAAACAAATATGAATAAAAGTCAAAGATTATCTAATGGTATATCCTTTGAAGATATACAAATAACAACTAATAAAAATAAGAGTTTTCAAACAACAAAAAAAGAATTGAGTGGTTTTTTTTTGAAAAATATAGTCAATAATACTAATAAAAATACTGAATTTACTTTGAAAACCACTAGCAATAACTTTTTATCTTCGAATTCAAATACTAGTAATAGGCGTCATTCAATAAATGAAAATGAAAAAAATCAATTTTTTAATTGTTTAATGAAGAAAGTTAAATTATTTTGTGAAAATAATCAATTTATTAATTGTTTAAAAAAGAAAGTTAAATTAATTTGTGAAAAAAATCAATTTATTAATTGTTTAATGAAGAATTTTAAATTATTTCATCCATTATATATCCATAAATCAAAAGTACATCCTTTGTTTATAATTCTTTTTATTTTTATTTTTCATATTTCTTCCCTATTTGGTTTTTGTTCAATATTTTTAAAAGAAAAAAGAATAGAAAAAAAAATAAATAATAACACTAAAGCATTTAGTTATGCATTCAAAAATGTAGATATAATATTTTTATCCATTTTTATCACATTATGTTGTGAATTAATAATAAAAATAATAATTTTAAATCCAAATGAAGGGAAGGAAAAAACTTATTATTTAAATATGAGATATTGTATTGTTTGTATATTAATGATTGGAATTTCTATTTTCTTTTTTTATTATAACATAATTTGGTGTAATACTTATTATAATTACCAAAAAATTTGGCTTAATATGGGAATTATATGTTTATTGTTTATGTGGATTTTACTTACTCCTCTTTTTATTATATTAATTACTATATTTGAGAGATATTTTATTTTTAAGATTTATTTTTAAGAATGGTATTGTTTATATTAAGATTTTATTTCTTTGAAATTGAGTGAAAAAATGTTTTTTTATTATTAATTAAATACATATTTCATTTATATATGTTTATGATTTTTAGAAAAATATTTAAGCAAATTTTAAATCAACTTTGATACAAAGAACTATTTTAGTTTAAATATTTAAACATAAAATAACATATTAATAAATAAAAAAAATATTTAAAAAGTATTTTTTAAAATTATATTTAATTTCAAACCATAATAAAAACAAAATATAAAATTAATATCTTAACATATAAAATTTTAATTCCTGAAACCATTTTTTTCTATATATAAATAAAAAAATTATTATTATTACGATATTAGATAGTAAAGAAATGAAGAAAATTATAATATCAATTAAAAAGACTATTAAAACATAAAAATGACAAAAATTTGATGAGAAGAAATCATTAAATTCTTCTTTTAAATAATAAATTATCAAAGAGAAGAAACCAAAGAATAAAATATTAAAACAATCTAAAATAACATCATAAATTTCTTTGAAATATACCAATTCATGAGTGCCCAAATTAAAAAAATCTTTAACAATACTATTCAATTCTTTTTGGAATGATGCGATTCCATATTTAAAAATATATAAAATAAATAATAAAATGTTAACATAAATATGAAAAAAGGTATTTGCAAATCCAATTAAAAAAACAGTGATCTTATAGATTGAATTAAATCTATTAATATTATAATAACTGATAATTTTAGTAGAATTAATAATCAAAATTTGCCCAAATAAAAAATATAATATATTAATTATTATATTTGTATCATTATTTTCATCACTAATAATATATTCTTTAATTTCATTATTTTTATTATTATCGTTTGAATTATTTTTATCATTATCTTTTAAAGTACTTTGGGATTCTTTTCTTTCATTTTCTCTATTTTCTTCTTTTATTTCACTTTCATTTTCATTTCTTTCTTCATTCATTCTTATATCATTTTCTTCAATATTTCTTATATTATTACTTTCTCTTATTTCATTAACTTCTATATCACTTTCACTTCTTCTTAATGGAGAATTTCTAATTATATCTCTTATTCTTATAACAGGATCTCTCATTCCAAAACTATCATTTGAGTCATCAATTCTAAGAGCTCTTATATCATTTAAGTCAATTCTATGAATTTGAGGAAATCCAAAAGAATCATTTAAAAAATCATCATCATCTTCATTAATATTTATTTTTCCTTCAAAAGCGAGTTGAATTTCTTCTTCATTTTTAGGATTAAAAAATTGAAATCCATTACATTTTCCTTGAGAAAAATGATTCTCAGTATATTTTTGATTACAAAGCCAACACCATTGATATGAACATTCAATACAAGTAATATGATTACATCCTTTATTTTTTTCAGTCCAAATTTTACAATTTGGACATCTTTTAATAAATTGTTTTTTTGCATATTCTTCCATTGATTCATCTATTTTTTTATCACATGATAAGTCTCCATGTGGCTTTTTTAAACAATTAAAACAAAATGAATGTCCATTTCCACATTTCACTATTTTTTCTTCTTTACTTTTTCTCTTTGAATAACTATTACAATTTGGAAAAGGACAAAATTTTTTATTTGGATTGTTTAATATTTCTTCTCTTAATTTATTTTCATTATATTTTTCTATTAAGTTCCTATCTATTTTTATTATTGTATATATAAATTTTTCACTTAGGATTTCATTACAACAATCTGACATGCATTTTATTTTTGTTTTTTTTTTTTCAATAATATTAACTTTTAAATATGAAAGCCAACAATTTTGACAAAATGAATCTGAACAATTTTCTACTTTTGTTTTATTACTTTTTGTATATTCTTCATCGCAAATTGGACATATTGTTTTTTCTATTTTTCCTGTTGCAATAGAAATTTCTTTTATTGAAACAGATTTACTTAAATAATCTTCATCTTTTTTTAATTCAACTGTATTTAAAGAATTATTTTCTAAATTATCTAAAAAATTTATATTTATATTGTCTCTTAAATGTTGTTCTCTTGTTTTATTACATATTGAACATTGATTTTCATTTGATGAATTGAATATAAATGTATGTTGAATTATTCCATTTACTTCTGATAAATATTCTATTGCTTGTTCAATGGTATTTGGTTGTAAAAAAGTTATTAATTTTTTTGATAAATTAATATTGTATCCAAATTCTATTAACAAATTAAAAATTGGATTATTAAGGAATGAATTGGAAATCCTTGAAAATGACATTGAATCATTTCCTAGGTCTATTGAATGGATTTCTATTGTAAAAGATTCATTTTTTTCTTCTTCTTTCATTTTTTAATTAAAATCTTTAAAAAAGGTTAAATAATTTTTAAAATGTAATTATTGTAAAAAGGAATTTTATATTGATTTATCAAAATAAAAATAATAAATATTAATATTAATATTAATTTTATTTTTATTATAAAAATTACAATTTTTTTTTTATTTATATATTGTA
>JAEEGK010017916.1_pt1 | contig 15374 bp, 19 predicted proteins | sample 8958771 | NCBI WGS metagenome assembly JAEEGK01 (sample SAMN16246547, study PRJNA631951) | gut metagenome | biome: gut microbiome; feature: rumen; material: SC-attached | host: Bos | place: Iran: Karaj | collected 2018-10 | reverse complement strand
AATGAAACTGCTCAAACAATCATAACTGTTGTGCTATTAGCGTTATTTTCTACACCAGTAGGACCATATCTACTTGCACCAGCAGGAGTTACGTTCGCGATTTTGCCAAGTTCTTCAATAATTGCTCTATAGTCAACCATTTCGTTTCCATCTGAACCATCACGTTTATATGTCCAAACTGTAGAAATATCAATGTAGTCTTCCCACATTGTGCTGCCAAGTGAGTTGTAAGTATTAACAATGTTGGCTGCATCTTCAGAAGAAATATTACAAATAGAATAATCTGCTGCAGAATTTCTAAATCCTTCTGCCATTACTAAGAAGTCAATTGAATAACCAGCTTCGCTATTTGGACTTCCAGTGTACCAATAGGCATTATGTCCAGAAATATAACGAGCTTCAGATTCCCAATCGTTATTGTTATTTAACTTAAATTGTCCATCACCAACTGGATAACCAATTTTTACAGGAATTTTGTAGATTAATTTGCCAACATCTCCACCTTGGAAATGAAGAATTCCGTTATTTGTTACTTCTTGAACACCTTCAACTGAAGTAATTTTAGTTCCAGGCCATGCACCAAATTGTTGGCTACCACCCCATGAATAAATATAGTCGTTTGTTGGAGTTCCGTTTTCTAAAACATAGTAAATATAAGTTTCGCTAACATCACTATGTCTTTTAATTTCGAAAATACCATCATCTGAATATTCATTATAAACAAAGAAGTCATATGTATATCCAGGTTCAAGCTCAAGCCACGCAATAGCTTTTCCAGTTAGATAGTCAAGTGACCTTGTTTTGGTAACTCCTAATGTATGGTCAGAATTATTTCCTCTAAGAATTCTAGATTCAACATAAAAACCTGAATTATTTACAGTAATATCTTTAACAGATAAAACTTTATTCACTGGATCTCTATCATAATTATGTACTGTACCACCAAACCAGGAATATGCAGTGTAATTGCTAGGTGCACTTATATTCCATTTATCACCAGACCATGAATCCATGCTGCTAAAAAAGAAATCTTTATTAGGGCTAGTTTTTGAAATGGTTTGATTGTAGTCTGTTGAATATTTTTCACCAGGATAAGTGCCACCAGTTTGAGTGAAAATAAATTGGAAACCATTAATGTTCTTATCATCTGGGAAAGAAGCCATGACAGTATAATAATTCTCTTCTCCAGATGGATGCATCTCATATGTTGCATCTAAATCAGTACCCCAAACATGCCAACGAATATTGCTGACAGCGCCATCATTACTAGAAATAATATCTGCCATATCAACAGAGCACATTGACATCCATGTATCGCTTGCATCAGCACTTGCTTCTTTAGGTTGAGCGCCTCTTAATGCAAAAGCACCAACGCCCGCTGAAGCAAAAGCAAATAAGCCTAAACCTAATACGCCAAATAAATGTTTAATTTTCATACATTTACTTTACCAATAGTCTCCTGGTAAAACCTTTCCTAGGCACTCGGCTATCACAAATGTGGGAAGAAAAATTCTTAAGGTAAACCTTGCCTATGTTTATGTTTAATTTTATAAACATGAGTTCCTAAAATCAAGAATACTAAATATTAAGAAATAGATTTTTATCTATTAGGTAAAATAAAAAGGTCATAATAATGACCTTTCGTTAACAAATAATTCTAATTAGCAAGACCAGTTTAATTGGATGCTTCTAATGCAAAGTGGTTCTCCCCAGTAAACAGTACCATTAAGCGCCTCAACCTCAATAAGAACCTTATTTGCGTTTTCCTCTTGAGTTATCTTTCTGTTCCAAGTAAATGTATCGTCGTTATTAATACATGCATCACCACTACTTGCAGTTTGATCAAGTTTAGTGTCATCTTTAAAAACAGAAATGGTACATCTTACCTCGTTCGCTAAAGTGATTGTATTTTTGAGCAAATTATAAGTAACAGATACTTGAGTTGGATTATTAACACCAATTTCGATGTCAAATTTTAAACCTCCAACTGTTTCGCCGTTACGTACAAAGCAATCTATATATGTATTGTCTCCAAAAGCCATTGCGTAATCTTCTGATTCACTTTTTACTGCGTGAACCTTAGTCTCTAAATTACTACTAACACCAGTAACAACAGATATTTCAGATGATGGTTTATTCCAAAATTGATTCAATCCGACTGTTCGATCAAAAGTGAATTCTTTATCGGCAGCTTTAACCATGCTAAGTCTTGATGCAGATTTAGCGGAAGTTAATCCAAATGCTAAAGCACCTGAAATTGCTAATAATGATGCAGAAGTTAAGATTAATACTTTCTTTTTCATAACAAACTCCTTTTTATTTTTAAAAATTATAACTTTTGCCATTGATATGTCAAGCACTAAGTGCTTATATAAATTAAAAAAACTCCGCTTAGCAGAGTTATTGCATTCAATGGTGCCCAAGGTCGGACTCGAACCGACACGGATCATCTCCGATGGATTTTGAGTCCATTGCGTCTACCAATTTCACCACTTGGGCTGTGCGTTTAATTATACTCAAAATCCATTCGGAATTACAACGTAAACTTAATCTAAATCAGCGCATACTTTATTAACAATTTCTTTAATTTCTTCGCTGTTTTCTATATCCACCAAAAGCATTAGTTTTCCGCCTGGATAGGGAATTTGTTCGGAAAAACCGTACAATTTTGAGGATTTTGTGATTTTAATGAGGAATCTATCATCATAGACTCCACCAAACAAAATCTCTCCTTTGTATAAGAGGTATTCACCCATCATTTTCTTATAAGAAATGCCCTTGACTTCTCTAAGTAAATCAAGGACATATGTTAAGTATTCTTTAGAAGTTGCCATTTTATTACTTGGTGCAGCGGGAGAGACTCGAACTCTCAACCCTAAGGATAGGTTTCTGAGGCCTACGCGTTTACCAATTTCGCCACCGCTGCAATAAAAATATTACAGGTACAGTGCCTTAATCTTTTCCAAAACTGGATCATCAGCAGGAGAGAATTCAAGCTTATCAAGTTCTTCTTTATTTGACCATGCCATATTAATGTGTTCAGATAAAGTTGGAGTGCCTGAAATTAAAGAACATCTATATGTATCAATGTGAAGAATTACGTCTTCATATTCATCAACAACTTGATAGATAAGTTCATGTACTTTTACGTTGATTGAAAGTTCTTCTAAAAGTTCCCTTGCTAAAGCTTGTTCTGGGGTTTCTCCAGGATTGATTTTTCCGCCCGGGAATTCCCATTTGAATGCTGTTTTACCGGAATTACCACGTTGTGCAGAAAAGACTTTTCCGTCCTTTATAATGGCGCCTGCAACAACAAATAATTCTCTCTTTTTCGTGTCCATAGAAAATATCATATTGATTTTAATCAAAGAAGTAAATAAAATTTAAGTAATATGAGAACATTTGAATCATGCAAAACAAGGGCTGCGGTCCAATTCATCTTACAAGCCATCTTACTCTGCGTCGTCGCATTTTTCTACGTTAAGTTCTATTATGCGTTCAGAGCAACAGATGGTTCTATCTTGCATAGAGTAAAAGTGAATTTGAAGCCAGCTATTTTCTTAGCATTAGCTTCAGCAGTTTGGTTCTTTAACTGGATTGCTTCTATGACAAAATATGTAAGAATTAAAAGATACTTCGCAAATTACTTTGGTAATGTTTTAGGACGTATCTTACTTTCACTTGAATTGGTTGCATACGTTTTATTCCTTGGCTTCCTTTTCGTTTAATTAATGAAAATCATTATCTTTGTCTGCCATGGGAATATCTGTAGATCTCCTGCAGCAGAGTGGATTATGAAACATCTTCTTCAGAGGTATTCTCTTGAAGAAGATTTTTTTGTGGTTTCACGCGCTACATCACTGGAGGAAATAGGCAATGATATTTATCCTCCTATGAAACGTGCGCTTTACAATAAGGAAATACCATTTTTTGAGCACCACGCTAAAAGAATCACAATAGATGAACTAAATAAAGCTGATTATGTCTTTTACATGGATGATTTAAATAAAAGATATATGGAAAGATTATTTGGAAATTTGCCAGAAAAATGCCAAATAATCACAAAATATTCGGAAAATATATCATTTATTGATGATCCTTGGTATACAGGACAATTTGATGAAGTCGTTGAACAAATAACTGAGTGTTGCGAAAACATCATCACTAAATTATTAATAAAAGAAAAAAGAAGATAAATTAAATAATATTAAAGTGTTTTAAGGCTTTTGCTACACCGTGCTTATCAATATGAGAAGTTACATATGTGGCAGCCTTTTTTGCATCTGGGTGAGCATTACCAAGTGCAACTGAGTTTTTACAAAGTAAAAACATATGAATGTCTGGAATGTCGTCACCAATTGCTAATGCCTCATCACCAGTATAGCCATAGTAATCCAAAACTCTTTGGACTCCATCATTCTTTCTAATTAAGTGGTGACGAATATCAATTGCGTATGGGAAAAGTCTAAATACATCAAGTTCAGGATGGTTGATTTCTTTAATGATTTCTTCATCTTGATCAGCCTTGCAGAAGAGTAAAACTCCTGATACATTTTCCCCATTATATCCACGAATTTCCGGTAATTTTTCGAAATAAACATCAAAATAATGTTGTGCAGTTTCATTTATAGGAGCACTTATCCAACGATCATATTCATCAACAAATTGAATGACAATATCACGTTTTTTTGCGACTTCACAAATACGTCTAACAAGATCTGGTTCCATAAAGTCATGGTAAATAATTTCATCTCCAATAAAGATGACTCCACCATTTGATAAAACCATTCCGTCAGGTTTAAAGATATCAAAGAATCCTGTTAACTTAAGGCTTTCATATGGTCTAGCAGTTGAAATAAAAACCTTTACACCATTCTTTTGGGCCTTCTTTAAAGCTTTAATGCTTTTCATGTCATAGACATGTTTGCCGTGTCCGTGATTAAGAATAGTCCAATCAATGTCGGTAAATATGATTTTAATTTCAGAATTCTTTTTCATATGTTGTGATTATTATACAAGATGAAATTTATATTTCATAAAAATTATTTAAAGCATTTCACTTGTTATTTAGATATGATTAGTTAATCATTTAATTACAAATAGGAGGAAATTATTATGTCAGTTTATGAGTATTCAGTTAAAAATCAAAAAGGTGAAGATTTTTCACTCTCTGAATATAAAGGAAAGGTATTACTTATAGTAAATACCGCAACTAAATGTGGCTTCACTCCTCAATATGATGAATTGGAAGAGCTTTATGAAAAGTATCATGACCAGGGATTTGAAATTTTAGATTTTCCTTGTAATCAGTTCTTTAAACAGGCTCCAGGCACAGCAGAAGAAATTAATTCATTCTGCCAACTTAGATTTGGAACTAAGTTCCCAAGATTTGCCAAACTTGAAGTTAATGGTGAAAATGCTGATCCATTATTTAAATGGCTTTGTTCACAAAATGAAAGTGGCAAACTTAAAAAAGTTAAATGGAATTTCACTAAATTCCTAATTGGTCGTAACGGCGAATTTGCAGGACGTTTTGAGCCAACCGCAAAACCTAAATCATTTGAAGATAAGATAAAAGAAGAATTGGCAAAATAAATACGAAAATCCTATAATTTTGTCGGTATGAATAGAGAAAAGAAGATTATTCAGACTAGTTTTATTGGAATTATTGCCAATCTTTTCTTAGTAGCTGCGAAAGCTGTTATTGGTTTACTTGCACATTCTGTCGCATTAATTTCCGATGCAATTAATAACTTATCAGATTCATTATCTTCCATAATTACAATTATTGGAACAAAGTTAGCAGGTAAAAAACCAGACAAGAAACACCCATATGGACATGGAAGAATTGAATATCTTGTTTCTCTTATTATTGGTTTAATCATTTTAGCCGCCGGTGTATTAGCTATTTATGAATCAATCAAAGCCTTAATTGAAAAACCAACAGTTGATTACTCTATTGTTTCACTTGTTGTCATCGCATTAGCGGTCTTGGTTAAAGTATTTATTGGTCTATACTACCTTAAGGTAGCAAAACAAGTTAACTCCGAACCACTTAAAGCAAGTGGCAAAGATGCTTTGTTTGATGTTTTGTTATCTCTTGCTACAGTAGCAGGCATTATTACTTCACTTGCATCAGGCGGAAAAATCAACATTGAAGGTTATATCGGTATTGTTATTGGTCTATTTATTATTAGAACTGCTATCGAAGTGCTTCATGAAGGCGTTTCTTTAATTATTGGTCAAAGAGCTAGCCAAGAAGAAATTGATAAAATCAAACATTTAGTCTGTTCCTTCCCAGAAGTTAAAGGTGCATACGATTTAATTATCAATAATTATGGAGAAGGTAAAGCAATAGCGTCAGTTCATATCGAAATTGATGATTCTTTAACTGCAGTTGAGATCCACCATTTGTCTAGACAAATTGCATCTAAAGTTTATGCAGAAACTGGGACAATCTTAACTGTTGGCATTTATGCCACCAACGAGACAAACCAAGAAGTGAAAGAAATTAAAGATTATATTTATAAACTTGTTGAAAATGAGCAGGGAATTAACCAAATTCATGGTTTCTATCTAGATGAAGAAAAGAAACTTATAACATTTGATTTAATTTTTGATTTTAAATACGAAAATCCTCAAAAGAAGATGGCGGATATTATCAACTTATTAAAGGAGAAATATCCAGAATATACGTTCTATATTGTTCAAGATACCGATTTCTCGGATTAACCTTGAAGAAAAAGCATACGTTTATTAAAATAAAGAAAGTCAAAGGAGATAAGTTATGGCAGGCGAAGTATTTGAAGTTTTAGTTTCTTATCCAGATGGACACATTGAAATTATTGAAGAGTCATTTTATTCTTTAGATCAAGCTAGAGAATACGGGAAAAGCATGTTAAATCAAATTGCTGCAACCGAAGCATTCCACCAAGGTAAAGATGATGGCTCACTTGAATCACGTCGTTTACAAAAACCTTATTATGAAATTTATAAGAAAGTTGACGGATCACGTGAACTTGTTGAAAAAGAAAAAGGAAGAAAGATTTAATTAATTAACCGACGTTGTCGGTTTTTTATTATACAAGTAATTTATGAAATTTGAAAAAAGTAGACAAACTTTAATTATTTTTCCAGAAGGAAAGATTGATTCATCAACCGCCCCACAAATAGAGAGTGAAATTTTTGAGATTACTCAAAAACAAGAGTTTAAAAAACTAATCTTAGACTTTTCAAATGTTAGCTATATCTCTTCAGCAGGTTTAAGAGTAATTTTAAAATTAAAACAGAATTACGAAGACTTTTCCGTAATAGAGACTTCTTTAGAAGTATTTGATACTTTTGCCATGACTGGCTTTACAGAATTAATTGATATTAGAAAGGCACTTAGAAAGGTTGATATTTCTAATGCTGAAGTCGTTGGAGATGGTTTTTTCTCCACCGTTTATAGAATTGATAAAGACACTATTGTTAAGGTATTTAACCGTACAAGTGATCCACATCAAATCGAAAGAGAACTCAAACTTGCTAAACAAGCATTCATCCTTGGAATCCCTACTGCAATTTCATTTGATATTGTTAAAGCAGGAGATAAATTAGGTGTTTGTTTTGAGATGTTAGATTGTTCATCTTTAAAGGGTTTATTATCGAAAAATCCTGAGAAAATGCCGGAATATTTGGAAAAATACCACCAATTATTAAAGAAAATTAATACCACCGTTTGTACTTCTCCAGACATTCCAAATATGAAGAAAATTTATCAAGAAAAAGTTGAATTAATTAAGCCTTATCTTGATGAAAAGCATTACGAAAAACTTAAGAAGATTGTTGATAACATAGAAGAACGTCAAACATTTATTCATGGTGATTGTCACTTCAAAAATATCATGGTTCAAAATGGAGAACTACTTCTTATAGACATGGACACTTTATCTGTGGGACATCCAATCTTTGAGCTAGCTCAATTATATGCTCCATATGTCGCATTTGATGAAGATGATCCAGGCAACTGTAAAAGATTCTTTGGGATTGAAGGCAAAGATGCTCAAAGACTTTACTATGCCTTACTTAAAATGTACTTAGGTAAAGAAGATCAAGATATTATTGGCAAAATTAAACTTATTGCCTACCTCCACATGGTTTGGTGGAATAGAGTTAATGAGCCAGATAATAATGTAAGACTTGAAGGCTGTAGAGGCCGTCTTTTATCTCTATTAGATAAATATGACGATGTTAACTTCTAAAATGAGAGTATACGAACTATCTAAACAAAAGAATATACGTGACCTAGGTGGCTTAAAAGGAGCTAACGGAAAGACCATTAAATTTGGTCGTCTTTTCCGCGGAGGCTCTTTAAATAAAGTATCAGAAGAAGATGTACCTATTTTAGAATCTTTACATTTAACTGATATTGTTGACTTTAGAAGTAAAGATGAGTTTACTTATCGCCCTGATTATCGTTTAGAGGGTGTCAATTATCACAATTTCACTACTTTTGAACACGAACATAAAAAAGAAGATATCGCACATGATGACGGAAACCTTTTATGGTTTATGAATCAAGGCGACACAGGTTTTAAACATTTAGTAAGAACTTATAAGGAACTTGTCGATACCGAAGAAGGTCAACAAGCATTCTCTAATCTTTTTAAGATTATTATGTCAGATAATAAACGCGTTGTTTATTTCCATTGTTCTCAAGGAAAAGACCGCGTTGGAGTAGCAGCATATCTTATTGAATCAGCTTTAGGAGTAGATGAAGACACCAAAATAGAAGATTATCTTTTGTCTAATGTCGCGATGGAGAAAAGAAGAGATAGATTAATTGAAGCTGTAAAAGACCGTCCATTTTATAATGAACAATATAAGCAAGACCTATTAGAAGTATTCTCTGCCAAGATTGAATATTTACAAGAAGCTATTAAAATTATTAATTCCAAATATGGCGGAGTTATATCTTATTTAGAAAACATTCTTAAAGTAGATATAAAAAAATTAAGGGATATTTATTTAGATAAATAAAGCAAAAGAAAAGCGAGTATCAAACTCGCTATTCTTTTTTCTGATGAGCTAATCTTTAAATGCTTCTTTGATTGTGTCTAGCAACAAATAATACGATAGTTTGTCACCAATTAATCTAGCGAAACCATATTTTTCATAGAATGATGCAGAAGATTCTTTAGCATCTACGATAACAAATCTTACACCAACAGTCGTAGATGCATTCAATATTCTTAAGAATGCTTGCTTAAGCAATTCTCTTCCGTACCCTTTTCCTTGTTTTGATTTGCAAACTGCAAGTCTAGCTATCTTAATACAAGGAATTGGGTATCTTGGTAGATGCTGGGAATTATTTACTGGAAATTCTTCAAACTTTATAGAAGAACTACAGAGTGTAAAGAAACCAACAATTTCATCCTTCTCCTCTAACAAGAAGGTCTTCCCATAACCATTTTGATCATTATCTCGAGCATATTTTCTTAAGAAACTATCCAAATCATGATTTCCACATGTAAATGACTTTAAGATTTTGTCATCTACATCATGAATAGTTTTTAAGTTCATTTAAATAAACTCCTTAATGCCTCATTTGGTTTTGGAGGGTCTGCTAGAGCATTCATTAAAGAATCTCTATCTTTATTATTCAACGTAATAATTTCATTTTGTTCCAAATCAAGCTTGGCCTGTTTTAAAACAACCATCAAAATATACGATGAAAGAGAAATATTAGAGAGTTTTGCTGCATCTTCGATTGTTTTCTTTGCCTCATCAGGAACTCGGAATTCAATTCGCTTTTCTTTTATAGCTACTGCCATATTTCTTCCTCCTTATATTTCTTACCTAAATTATATATGTTTGTACGGTATTTGTACACACAAAACTAGTCTTTATGTTCAGAAAAATTCTAATAACCACCACCATTATTGATTTTATTTAAGTGTTTGGTATATTATTTCAGCAATGAAAAGATTTGAGTCCAAAGAAGATTACTTAGAAAAGATCCTTCAACTTTCAAAACAGAAAGATGGGGTTCACTCTATTGACATTGCCCGTGCAATGAATTTTTCTAAACCTTCTGTTTCTGTCGCAATGAGCAAATTAAAAGATGAAAAACTCATTGAAATTGATAATGAAGGACACATTCATTTAACACCAGCTGGACAAGAAATTGCCGAGAAAACCCTAGAAAAACACGAACTTCTCGCTCAAATGTTCATCAATCTTGGTGTTAGTGAATCAACAGCTTATGAAGATGCTTGTCGAGTTGAACATGACTTATCAGACGAGACTTGGGAAGCAATTAAGAAACACGCAAAAAGATAAAAGATAAATAAAGAAAAAGATAGTTAGTTAGAAATGACTAACTTTTTTCTTGCTTTCTTAAAATACAGTTCTATAATGTAATCGGTTAGTTTTGACTAACTAATTACTGAAAGGAGGTATTTTATGCCAATTACATTAGCGCCTTTAAACACTGATATTCGTATCGTAAGAATTTTAACTGACGATAAAACCAAGAAGCATTTAGAAGACCTTGGAATTAACATTAATGCCACCATTCAAGTATTATCTTCAGTCAATGGAGGGGTTGTAGTTGCCATTAAAAATGGCAGATTAGCTTTAGACCGCTCAATTGCCTCGAAGATTCTAGTCGCATAGAAAGGTAGGAATGTATGCTAAAAACACTAGATCAATTTAAAATCGGCGAGACTGGCCGAGTCGAAAAAGTAACGGGCGAAGGACGTTTACGTCGCAGACTATTCGACATGGGAGTTACACCAGGTGCAACCATTTATTTAAGAAAGAAAGCACCATTAGGTGACCCACTTGAAGTAACTATTCGAGGTTACGAATTAACTCTACGTAGAAGTGAAGCTGAGTTAGTTTTATTAGAATTGGAGGAAACCAAATAATGAAAAGATTTGCATTAGCTGGTAACCCAAACTGTGGTAAAACCACCCTTTTTAATAACTTAACAGGTTCCACCGCACACGTAGGTAACTGGCCAGGTGTTACCGTTGAAAAGAAAGACGGTACATATAAGAAACTAAAAGAACCAGTTTCAATTATTGACTTACCAGGTATTTATTCTTTATCACCATATACTGATGAAGAAGTTATATCCCGTAACTACATTTTGGATGAAAATCCAGATTGTGTTATCAACATTGTTGATGCCACCAACTTAGAAAGAAACCTTTATTTAACAACTCAACTTCTCGAAATTGATGTTCCAGTAGTTGTCGCGTTAAATATGATGGATCTTGTCGATAAACAAGGTGACACAGTTGACGAAAAAGAATTAGAAAAAATTCTTGGTGTTCCAGTAGTTAAAGTTTCTGCACTTGAAGAAACAAATTTAAAAGAACTTATGGAAGTTGCCTATAAGGCAAGTGAAAAGCCAAGAGAAGGAACATCTATCCTTTCAAAGAAAGATCTTCTCCACCTTATTGGAGATGTAAAGATTGCTTTTAAAGGTAAGAAAGTTCTACATCCTTTATTCCACGCAGTCAAATTATGTGAAAACGATGAACTTGAAGTTAAGCATCATGAAGAATTACTTCCAATGGTAGATGAATTCAAGAAGACAATGAAAGATTCAACCTTTGGTGATGATATTGAAGCTATCATTGCCGATGATCGATATAACTACATCGCAGGTCACATTTCAAAAATTTATAAAAAACACGTTGAAGTTAGTGAAGATGGTAGCGAAAAGAAGGTTAAAGAAACCAAATCTGACCGTATTGATAAGGTTTTAACACATAAAGTGTTCGGTTTGTTAATCTTTGCCGCTATTTTGTTCTTAGTATTCCACTTAACATTCTCTGAAAACTTATTCTTCCTTGGTAAAATCTTCGAAAATAACGGAGTTGCACCATGTTTTGAAGGAAGTATGTATGAAGGTTTGTTCTGGACGGATGCAGGTATTAACTCACCGGGTGTAATTCTATTTAACTTCTTTGACATGTCATTCGCAGGCATCATAGATGCCGTTAGTGGCGCAATGGAAGCTGGACTTGGTGAAGGTCACTGGTTAACAGGCTTTGTTTGTGATGGTGTTTTATCAGGATTATTTGCAATCATTGGATTCTTGCCACAAATACTTGTCTTATTCTTATTCTTCTCAATTATGGAAGATACAGGATATATGGCCCGTGTTGCATTCATTTTAGATAGGATTTTCCGTAGATTTGGTCTTTCTGGCAGAGCATTTATCCCAATGATTATGGGATTTGGATGTTCAGTTCCAGCAATGGTTAATACAAGAACTTTAGCAGACGAACATGAAAAAGTTGCCACCATTAGAGTTATTCCATTCTTCTCTTGTGGTGCAAAACTTCCAATATTAGTCGCTATTGCTGGCGGTATTTGTGAAGTCTTTGGATTTAAGAGTGTCGACTTAATTACTTACTCAATGTATGTAGTTGGTATTGTTACCGCTATTTGCGCAGTCTTAATTATGAGACATACAACCCAACGTGGAGAAGCAGCTCCATTTATTATGGAGCTTCCAACTTATCACTGGCCACAATTTAAGGCTTTGATGATCCACTTGTGGGATAAGACAAAACACTTCGTTAAGAAGGCATTTACAATCATTTTAGCCTCCACCATCGTTATCTGGTTCTTATCTAACTTTGGGTGGAATTGGCATATGGTTGAGATGGAAGATTCAATTCTTACAAGCTTAGGTCAACTTATTCAACCATTATTTACTCCACTTGGATTTGGTTCACAATTATCAGCATTCGGATGGGTCTTTGCAGTTGCCGCAATTACAGGTTTAATTGCAAAAGAAAACGTTATTGCCACATTCTCAGTCTTAGCAGCAGTTATCGTTGCAGGATTTGAAGGAACCGAAGATGGCGTTGAAGAAGCAGTTCAAATGATTCAAGCAACTGGCATTACATGGCAAGGCGCAATTTCATTTATAGCATTTAATATGCTAACTATTCCATGCTTTGCTGCATGTGCTACTGCAAAAGGTGAATTACGTAAAGGTACATTTAAATGGACTTTACTCTTCTGGATTGTCGCATCATTCATTGGTAGCGCAATTATTTATTCATTCTTGTCTTGCTTCTCTGAAGGATCACTTAAGTGGGCGATTCCAGTATCAGTTAGCATAATCTTACTTGCTGTCTTAGCAGTTTACTTAATTCGTAGAAACGAAAAACTTAAAGCTGCCAAATAAGTTAATTAAGGAAAGGAGGAAAGACTATGTTTCAAAACCCATCCACTTTATGGATAGAAATCCTTGTAATTGTTTTAGTCATAGCTTTCCTCGCTTTCCTAATTATTAGATACATCTATCGAAAGAAAAAAGGTCTGCCTACAGGTGAATGTGCTTGCTGCGCATCCACCAAAAAGGGTAACAAGCTTGTTAAAAGCTATAATAAAAAATATCACAGCGATTGTTGCTGTTGTAAAGAAGAGTAAAACTCTTCTTTTTATTTATTAAAATAAATTATATTTATTCTTTGAATTAATATAGTGTAGAATATTGACATTATGCTTAAGCACGAAAATCTAAATAATATGGAAAATTTAGTAAGTTAGTTCCAAATTGAGGGTCATTTTAAATCTGCTGCACCATATGGTGAAGGACATATTAATAAGACTTTTTTAGTGGAAACTTGCTGCAATAAATATATTTTGCAAAGAGTTAACAATGTTGTTTTCCCAAATATTGAAGATTTAATGAGCAATATTGAAAAAGTTACTTCTTTTATTTCATCTAAAGGAAAAGAAACAATCAAACTTATTCCTACTAAAAAAGGTAAATCGTATTTTAAAACTGAAGATAGTTTCTACAGAATGATGGAATTTGCAGAAAACACCATCACTTATCAAAAACCTGTAAGTTTAGATTTAGTCGCATCACAGGGTGAAGCATTTGGAGAACTACATTTACTTTTAAGTGATCTACCAGTTAAAGGAATTAAAGAAGTAATTCCTAACTTCCATAACACAAGACAAAGATATCTTAACTTTGTTAATGCATTAGAAAATGCTCCAAAAGATAAGATTGAAATTGCTAAAGAAGAAATTGCATTTATTAAAGAACACGAGAAAGATTATTCGCTTGTTATTAATGAAATTGAAAAAGGTAACATCAAAACAAGAGTTACCCATAATGATACAAAGATTAATAACATTCTCTTTGACAAAGACACAGGTAAATATCGTTTAATCATTGATTTAGACACCATTATGCCTGGAAGTATTCTCTATGATATTGGTGATGCTTTTAGAGGTCTATTCACTGGTGAAAATGAAGACAATAAAGATACTTCTTTACTAAAAGTAAACTTAGATATTTTCAAAGCATTCACATATGCATATTTAAGCAAAATGCAAAATGATTTAACTGAGACAGAAAAGAAACTTATTCCGTTCTCAGCATACTTATTAACTATTGAATGCGGAATTCGTTTCCTTGAAGACTATTTAAGAGGAAACGTTTATTTCCACGTTGATTATGAAGAACACAATTTAGTTAGAGCAAGAACTCAAATTGCTTTGGCTAAAGATATTTTGAAGAATTTAAAAACTTTAGAACAAATAACCGAAGACTATAAAGGTTAAATGATTAAAGAATATAAAGAAAACGGACTTGAGTTTGTTCAAGTTACAAATAATGCAGGTTTAGATGTTACTTTCTGCTCCCTTGGTGCAGCAATCTTTTCTATTACTTTTTTAGGGGATTTTATGACTTATAATCCTAAAAATACCCAGGAATTCCTTAGAAAAAACGTTTATCACGGGAAAACTATTGGTCGTGTTGCAGGAAGAATTACAGGTAATAAAATTGTAATTGATGGGAAGACTTATATCCTTGATGCAATTGAAAACGGCAATGTTCTTCACGGAGGAAATGGGGCATTTTCTGAAAAAGTTTTTAACTCAAAAATCCACTCCGATAGTAAAGGAACACATGTGATTTATTCATATCTTTCGAAGAGTGGTGAATCTGGTTTCCCTGGAGACGCTTCCTTAGAAGTTCATTATTCAATCTTAAATGATGAGCCTTCTTTAACAGTTGAGTTTAATTGCAAAGTTAGTGAGAAATGCCCAATTTCTTTAACAAACCATTCCTATTTCTGTTTAGGAGATAAAAATATCAATAATCTAAAGCTTAAAATAGATGCATCAAATTTTATTTTGATGAACAATAATGATTTAACTTTAAAAGAAGCTACACCAGTTCCTTCTTATCTTGATTTTAGAAATTTAAAATCGTTAATCGAAGACATTAACGTAAAAGAAATAAATGAAGGTAAGCTTTGTGGTTATGACCATGTATTACTTTTAGATAACAATGGATCTGTGACCTTAGAAAGCACAAAATACAAATTAAACATCTCCAC
>JAEEGK010017915.1_pt1 | contig 15374 bp, 8 predicted proteins | sample 8958771 | NCBI WGS metagenome assembly JAEEGK01 (sample SAMN16246547, study PRJNA631951) | gut metagenome | biome: gut microbiome; feature: rumen; material: SC-attached | host: Bos | place: Iran: Karaj | collected 2018-10 | reverse complement strand
AATATGATTATTAATATTAATAACATTTATTTTATTATTGGGGTATGGGCCCAATCCCCAATCCCCAAACCCCAAAAAATTTAAGAAATATTTTTAAAAATTTTAGAAAAAAATAAATAATATAATAAATTTATAATAATTACGTGTTTTTATTTAATAAATAAAATAAAAAAATTAATTTTAATATTTAAAAAATAATAATGAAATTTAAAAAAAAATGATAGATCTATTTTGTATTTTTACGACAGGAGGATTAATTTTATTTGATAAAAGTTTCACAGAATTATCGAATTATGAAATTATAAATGATTTAATAAAAAATATATTAATGGATGAAAAACATAATCAAGAATATTACAAACCAATAAATGGAAATGGAATAATTGTGAGATGGAGAATATTAAATGAAAAAGGAATAATTTTTGTAGTAGCTTATCAAGAATCATATAATATATTATATACAGATAAATTATTAGATTTAATATTAAAAGATTTTAAAGAAAATCAAATTCCAAAATTAAATCATTTAAAAAATGTATATTTTGATTTACCAAATTATTCAAAAGAATTTTTAGTATTATTAAGAAAATGGGAAAAATATTGTGAAGATGAATTAGAAAATAAAATAGAAAAACCAAAAAATGAATATAGAAAAATAAATAGTGAGAATATATCAAATAATAAAGAACAAACGATTGAATTATCACATACTCAAAGTGTAGGAAATCAAAATTTTAAATTAAGAAAAAATAAGAGTAAAATAAGTAATAACACTAATCAAAATAATCAAAATAAAAAGAATAAAAAAGAAAAAAGAGATTGGGGAGAAACACCAAGATCAGTAGATGAAAAAACAATAAGTGAATATGATATGTCTAAAGATAATAAAAATAATAATAATAATAATAATAAGAATTATAATGAATTCTTTGGAGAAGCAGATCCAGATAATTTAAATGATAATGATTTTAATGAAACAAATACAAATTCAAATTCAATATTTTCAAAATTTACTTCTAAATTACAAAATTATATAGGAAATAAAACATTAACAGAAGAAGATTTAAAGCCAATAATGGATAATTTAATAACATTATTAATGGAAAAAAATGTAGCAAAAGAAATAGCAGAAAATTTATGTGAAAGTGTTAAAAAGAGTTTATTAAATAAAAAAACAAATTCATTTACTACAATAAATACAACAGTAAAAAATGCATTAAAAGAATCAATAGCAAAAATATTAACTCCTAAACAAGAATTAGATATATTACGTAATGCATTATCTGCAAAAAAAAGAGGAGAACCATATAAAATAGTATTTATTGGTGTAAATGGAGTAGGTAAATCAACTAATTTAGCTAAAGTAGCACATATGTTAAAAAATAATAATTTAAAAATATTAATTTCAGCTTGTGATAATTTTAGAAGTGGAGCAGTAGAACAATTAAAAACACATTGTAATGCTTTAAAAATAGATTTATTTGAAAAAGGATATAAAGATGATCCTGCTTATATATGTAAAGAATCTATTGAATATGCTAAGAAAAATAATTTTGATTGTGTATTAATTGATACTGCTGGTAGAATGCAAGATAATGAACCTTTAATGAAAAGTTTAGCTAAATTAGTTGAAATTAATCAACCTGATTCTATTTTATTTGTTGGTGAAGCTCTTACTGGTAATGATAGTGTTGATCAATTAAATAAATTTAATCAAGCTTTAATTGATTATTCTAAAAAAGAAATTCCTAGAACTATTGATGGTATTGTTTTAACTAAATTTGATACTGTTGATGATAAAGTTGGAGCTGCTTTAACTATGGTTTATACTACAGGAAAACCTATTGTTTATGTTGGTACTGGACAAAAATATACTAATTTAAAAAAATTAAATGTTGATAATGTACTTAATGCACTCTTTGGATGAATCAGTTTTTTTTTATTTAATTCTTTTATTTTTAATAGTTTATTAAAAAATAAATAATATTATTTATATGAATATTTTTCATTTAACATTTTTTAAATTAGTAAAAAATATGAGAAGGTCCTATATAAAAAGCTAAATCTTCATTTCCTGATCTTTTTAATGCAGAAATTATTTTGTTATCTCTTATTTGATTTATAAGATATTGTTTTTCTAATGAATTATTTTTTTTTATATTAAAAGAATTTATTTTATGATGTTCTTTTCTTTCTTCTTTATTTTGAAAATAATTATTATATTTTAAAATAGTATTTTGTGGTTTATTACTTTGACTTAAATTATATTTTTTATGATAAATTTTTGATTTTTTAATATATCTTAGATTATTATCATTATTATTATTATAAATTATTTTAATAGGTTTTCTCTTTTTTAATGTATTATAACTTTGAAATCTAAGAAACATTCCTTGTCCTGCTGCTCTATGTAACATTTCATCTCTTTTAAAATCAGAAATTAAATTTCTTTCATTATCATCATATCTTCTATTTTTAATTAATATATTTTTTGGAGATAATTTTTCTTTTAAAAAAGGATCTATTTTATATTGATATTTATTACAACTTTTAGAATATTCTTTATAATTTTCGGGAACAAAACATGAATTAATCATTAAATTTGGTTTTTGAAATTGCTCTTCTTCTTCATTATAATTTCTGCTTGAATAAAATTCTTCAACGTTAATCGGAGGTAAATTGAACTTTCTTTTTTTATTTTTAATTCCCTTATTGCTTGAAAAAAACCCTGAAATTTGAATTATTTCTGGAACTTTTGAATCATTTGTATCATCATTTGAAGAAAAATTAATTTTTTTGTATAAGTTTTTCATTTTTTATTTTAAAATTATTTTATTTGATTGTTATTTTTTTTCAAATTTATCCAAATCCTAAAAAATTAATTTTGAATATTTAAATTTTTGAATTTCGAATATTAAATTCATCAACAAAAACAATTATTTATCTTTTCGAATATAAAAATTATAATTTATACGATTAAAAATTAATGTTTTTATTAAAAAATTGTTCATAAAAATGAAAAAAAATATTGTTCCAAGATATGAATTTGGAGCTCTCTTTAGTTATAAAGAATTATATAAAGAACTTTTAAAATTAGTAACAATAATACCATCAAAAAGAATAGGTTTAAATGGAATATATTTTCAAAAGAATTTAAATGAAAATCCAGTAGATCTTTTTAAATTTAATAAGTTAAAAAAAAAAAATGACAGTCAAAATTTAATTATAAATACTCCTTCTAAAATCATAAATAAATTTTCTTCGTTAAAAAAAATTAATTTGAAAAAAAATGTTTTTTCTAAAACTTTTCAAAGAAACGATTCAGATATTATATCATTTCCTTTTATAAAATATGAAAATAAATATTTTTCTCCTAAAAAACAAATAAAAAAAAATTTATTTCTTTTTAAAAGTAAATCTGCGGTTTCTATTATAAGTAGTAGAAATGACAAAAAAATAAATAAAAGTAATTTAGAATCATTAAATAATAAATCAAAATATTTTCAAAAATTTTTTTATGACGAAAAAGAATATTTGAAAAGATTAGAAAAATCTAAATTAAAAAAGCAAGAAAAAAAATCTTTATCTCTTTCTAATTTTAAAGAAATGGATTTAAATAAAAAAACAGTTTTAGGTAATTTTTTCCATAAATTATCAAAAAGAGATGTAAAATTTTTATTAAGAAAAAATCAATAAATATAATTTTACATATAATAATGTAAAATAATTGATAATACTATTGCTATTTTATAAATATTTATATTATTACTGAGTTAGATAAGGTGTATTTGTTTTTATTAGTTTTGTATTTTTTTTTATGATTTTTTGTTAATAATATACAATAAATTTAAATTTATTTTATAAAATTATTCATTAATAATTTTATTTTAAGTGATTTAATAAATTTTTGATTAATGAATTCAACAAATAAATTCTTTTATCAAAATCAGCCTAAGATTTTTTCCTATAATTTTTTGAATGAAAATTATAACTCAAAATCTAATAATAATTTAAGTTTTCCTTTGCAAATTAGGAATAAAAATTATTTATCAGAAAGGAATTTTCAAAATAATTTTAAAAACCAAGATAATTATTTAAATGACAAAATTCACTCTTTAAATGAAAATATAATTGAAAATGATGAAGAATATCATGTCATTAGGAACAATATAAAAATATTACAACAAAAAATTAATAATTTGGGATATTTGAATGATAATAATAAATTAAATCATCCTAATATACAATATAATAATTTTATGAATGAAAACATAAATGTTTTTAAGAACAAAAATAATTCAGATCAATATTATATAAATCAAAATCAAGAAATTAAAAAGGATAATATTGAAAATTATTTTTATAATCCTATTATTAGGAATTCAAAAATAGGAAATCAAAATATAAATTTAAAAGATTCAATAAATGAATTGTCTAGAAATGAATCAATAAATTTAAGTGTTTTAGCAGATGAATTTGTAAAAGCTTTTGAATTAGATAAGAATAAGAATTTAAATGAAAATTATATAAAGGATAAAAATATTGATTTTATTCAGATTCAAACACAATTAAATCAAATTAAAGAAAATTTAGAAAATTTTCAAATTGAAGATATAAAAGAAGATAAAAAAGAAAAAATTCAGAATTATAAAAGTATTAGTTCAAAAAAAGATAATTTAATTAATTACAATAATAATGATACAACAAAAAATCACTATAATAATAATTATATCAACCACGATAATATCATTAATAACAATATTAATAATAATTATAATGTGAATAATATTAATTATAATCATAATTACAATAAAAATAATTATATTATTAATAATAATAAATTTACTAATGAAGATATAATCGATAATAATAATAAAAATAAAGAAAAAGATAAAAAGTTACAATCATCAAGTTATTCAAATAAAACTAATTCTAATAACCATAATGAAAATAATCACAATAATGAAAAATTAGAAGAAATTAAATATTCAAAAAATAAAATTACATCAATTAAAGAAATAAAAGAAGAAGAAAGTGATGAAAATGGTTTTGAAGAAAATTATTTTATTGATAATGATTTAATGAGTTATAATGATTCAAAATTATATGAAAAATACAATCCAATTCATAGTGTAATTTTAGAAGTAAGTGAAAATAAAGAATCATCAGTAATTGTTCCAATTGAAGAATTAAAAAATTCATTTTCTTTTTACAAAGATAATTATTATTATGAAAATAAAAATATTACTCAAGGAAGGGTATGTGAAAATTTTAATATTGAAAAGAAAAATGATAATCCTTTGGATGATTTAAAAATAAGTGTAATAAAATCTAATGATTTACAAAAAACAAAAAATATAAATAATAATATTAATAATTTCAGTGATGATGATTCAGATGAAGAAACTGATATGATTTTAAATGAAATAATTCAAACTGCAAAAAATCAAGAATTAAAAGAAAGAGAAAAAAAATTATAATAAATAATCAAAAGAAAAGAATTAGAAAATAATTAAAAAATTATTTTATGTATATTAATTTTTTATTTACAAATTAATTGAATTATATAAATTTAGTATATGTTTAATTACTTGTTAATAATATATTATTATTTTTTAAATATTTATTTTTTTTTATTCTCAATCTTCTTCTTTTTTTCTTCTTCTTTTCTTTTTCTTAGTTATAATTATATTTAACTTTTTTAAAGGGACTTCAAACAATACATAAAATAAAGCACAAATTCCCATTCCAAAAATTAAATTATTAGACCAATAAATAAAAATACTAAATATTTGAAAATTAAATTTTGTTTCACTTTGATATAATAAATTTGTGATTATTCCTGGCATAATTAAAATAAATATAAAATACGGTCTAGTTAAAATATTCCAATATTCATTTTTTAATATTGAAATAAGGACATTATCTCCATCTAAGATATATGGAGTTAATGACATAAAAATAATTATTATAAAAGTATCAACATCAAATAAATAAAAAATATTTACAAAAATATTTCTATAAAATTTATATCCAAACGAATCTTCTCCTTGTAAAAGATTAAATAAAAACATATAACTAAATCCAAAGATTAAAAAACTAATAAAAAAAACAAAAAAGAAAACTACCATATTTAAAGTTGGAAATCTTTGTAAAAATTTAACATAAAGAAATGGAATCTTTAAATAAGATTTATATTTAATTTTATCTTCTTTAATAGATTTTTGAATAATATAATTAACTAAACCAAAGAAAATACCTATAGAATAACATCCAAAATTATATAATTGATTATTTCTAATAAAACTCCATTCCTTAGTAATGAAATCTTTACTAGGATAAAATTTATCTGAATCTTCATATTTTTTATCTCCGATAACAATAAACCAAATGTAAAAGAATATACTTAATTTGATAATTATTTGAGCAATTAAAGAAAAAATAATAAATTTATCAAGTCGATAATTTTTTTTAAATGCTAAGAAAATTATAAATAATCCAAAAATAAAGAATGAAAATTCTAAAATAATAATATCATTTGTATTATAAGATAAATCATTTAATGAAGGAATGAATGGATAAAAAAAAAATAAACTTCCTAATAAATGAAAAATACTTTCTTTGTCAATGAAACTTTGTTTTAAAAAATTCCATAATGGTCCTTTATTAAATAAATAAGAAACAATATTATAATATCCATACCTTATAATTAATAGAAACTCAATAAAAAGAAAGTATTTATATAAGTTTCTTAAAAAAAATCTGACGAATGAAGAAAATTTAAGTTTTTTATATAAACTTATATTGGAAGCAAGATTATTAAGAAGAACAATTGATGCTAATCCATCACCTATATTTTTTGAAGAATCTGAAATGAAATTTTCTGTTATATCATTATCAATATCAGAGAAATTGCCAAAATTTTTATTATTATGTTTTAAATCTTTAATAAATCGTTCATCATACATATCTTCATCCATTTTCTCATAATATATATTCTCATTATTTGGATTTTTAACTTTAATTGCATCAATTGGATCAAAACTATTAATATAATCTTCTTCTTCTGCATCTATTTTTTCAATTTCTTTATCAAAATAACATATAATTTTATAACAAAGTAAAAATGCAGAAATCGAAATTAATATATTTCTACTTGCTCTGACAATAAAAAATAACATTGAAAAACTAAAAGTATTAAAGTGTTTATTTTCATTTTCTTTAACTGGAAATAAATAAAGTGATTTCATTGTATTTCCTAATATATATAATAACATCACTATTCCTCTAAAACCTTTTATAAAAGGAATTCCATTATCATTATTTATATTTCTATTATGAATATTTTTATCTTCAACAGGCATTAATTCAACAATATTTTCAGATAAATTAAAAGTATTTTTTAAATCCTCTAAAGTAGATAAATCATAATTGCATCTGATTAAAGCAAAAATCCCTTTAAAAAGAAGAATAGGAATTTCATTGAAAAAATTAAAAATAACAATATTAATTAAAATTATTAAAGCACAAATTCCAATAATAAAAGATTTATTCAAAGTAATTTTAGAATCAGTTTCATATACTTCAATTCTTTCTAAATCATCTGAATTAATAATTCCAGAAAAATCATTAAATGATTTTAAAAAATAAAAATAATCAGTTTTATTACATCCTGAAGGAAAACATCCTCCAAAAAGATAAGATCTTTCAGATTGAAATTCTGGAATATAAAATAAAATATAAGTTAAATTTAAATCCTCTGTACTTTTTGATGAATTTTTAGGAGAATAATATATTGAATTTTTACAATTATAATATGATCCTATTTTTGTTATACTATGAGAAGAATCTTTTATCATTTTGTAAATATATAAATAGTCTGATTGGTTAAAATAATTTATTAATAAATTTTTACATTCATTTGTTACATTATAATGTGCTTTGGGAATGGAAAATAAAGTATAATTTTTTATTATTTCCATTAATTCATTCATATATGAAATTCTTGTTGTGTCTGATTCTAATTGTTTTTTTAAAATTTTTTTATCAAAACATTTTAATGATTGGATTAGAATAAATAAAAGAATTATTTTTACATTATATGTTTTTGGAGAAAAAAATTTTTTCATTTTTAATCCTCTTATATTTAACAATTTAAATTAAAATATTAAATTTTTATTTTTAAATAAAAATAATATATATATGAATTATAATTTACAAATGAATATTTAATTTGCTAAAATTAAAATTTGGAAAATTAATTTCTAAATCATGTATTAAATCTCTTATGATATTTTTCACTTCTTCATTTGGTTCTGAATTTAAATAAATTTGAATATTATCAATAATAATTTTTAAATTACTTTCTAATAATTTATTTTTAGTCCAACATAAATTTGTTACAATCAATAAAATAATTTTGATATTTTCAATTTCATCTTTTGTTTTAAAAATTTCAATGAATAATTGAAAAAAATCATTATAAGAATTTGTAGAAATTTCATTTGAATTATAATCATTAAAACCATTATTATTAAAAATGAAAATAACAACATTAAATAAACATAAAAGACCAGTTGCATATACTTTTTTTCTTTTTTTAAAAGAATTCATAATATTTGTATAAACCTTTTGACATAAATTGAAATCAACGTTTCTGATTATTTTATTAAATATTTGAGTAATAATTAAACAGAAATTTTCTTCTAAATCTTCATATAATTCTTTTTCTTTTTGATTATTAAAATTTTTTTGAATAATTTCTTCAAATTTTTCTAAAACATCTTTTAAAATCATTTCTAAAGAATTTTGAAAATCTAAAGAAGAATATTGAATAACATTCATAATTATTCTTAAAAGATAAAAAGAAAGATTATTAATTAAATTTTCTATTTTAATACTTTCTTGAAGGAAATTATAAAAAAAAGAAGAATAATATGATTTAAAAGGATTTTGATTTCTTATTGTTTCTTCATCACCATAAAATTTAATTAAATTACCAAATACAATAGTAATATTAATCCTAGTTTCAATAGAATAAAAAAAATCTTTTTTATCTGAAACATTATTTATAATATTAATTAAAAGAGGAATAATTTCATAAAATTTTTCTCTTTTAAATATATTAGGAACAATTTCACTCATTTTACCTAATAACCAAGAAGTAATGTATGAAATAAATTTATCATCATCATTTAGTTTTGCAAAAATATTTTTTATTTCATGACTTAATATTTCAATTAAATAGTCTTTATGAGGAGATTCTAAACAACAAGAAATTATTAAAAGGGAATTAAATTGAGAAAATTTATTTAGTTTATTAAAATTAGATGAAGAATAAACTAAAAGCTTTTCTATTAAATTTGAATTTGGATAAATTTGAGATAAAAAAGAAATAAAATAACAACAAGCTCGTTGAATTGTCCATTCTTCTTCATTTATTTTTATTATTTTATTTGTTTCTAAAATATTTAAAAATATTTTTATAAAAAATTCATAATTATCAATGAAATATTTAGTTGTTGAAGTTTTATCTTCTAATTCTTTATCTGAAAAAAGACAAAAGACATCTAAAATTTTTAAAATTATAAACTTATATTCTTCATGTGAATTCAATTTTTTTATTATTTCAGTTAATTTTTCACAAATTTTACTTGTAAAAGAAGAAATATCTCTATGATAATAATTTATAACTTCATTTAAAGTTAATAAAGCTTTCATTAAAATTTCCTGATTTTTTTCAACTGATAATAAATTGATTATTGGATTGAAAACATAATTTGGATTAATAGTAAAACTATATTTCATAAATGGAAGACACATACTATATATTTCAAGTGAAAAAATAATTAATTGATTATTTATATTTTCAGAAGAAATAATTAAAATTAAATTTGAAGTTAATTGCTGTATAACTTCAATAGGAATTAATATTTCTTCTTGAAAATATTCAAAAAATAGTTTAATAATTTGAAAATATATTAAAATTATTTTCAAATTTGTATTTTCTTTTATATTAATATTTTTAATAAACTTTTCTAACATATTTGTTTTTTCTCTTTTACATTCAATAAAAGCTATATTAGCTAAAATTATACAACCCATTTTTAACATTATTTCATTTTCTTCTTCTTCAACGAATTTATATAACATTCCTCTACAAATATTTTGAAAAGTAAATCCTAAATCAAACCAATTTATATCTTCTTTTAAAATATTATTTATTAATAAAGAAGTCATTTGTCTAATTTCTATAGAAATATTTTTTTCTTGAAAAATAATTAAAAGATTTTTTATAAATGAAGTTAAATCTTTATTTTTTAAATTATTTAAATAGTTTTCTGCATTTTTTCTTATTGTATTATCAGGATTAATTGTTTCTTTTATATTATTTACAATTTCTAAATCATAACTCAAATTTTCTCCCATTTAAGATAAAAAATTTAAATTAAATTAAAAAATAATTAGATTTAAATTCTAATATTTTTTTAATATGAAAAAATTTTATTTTAATTATACAAAAATGAAAAAAAAGTCTTTATATGAAAAGAATTATAACTTTGATCATATATCTGATATTTTTAATGTCAATAATGTAAATAAACCTGAAATTCAATTTAATCATAAATCAAATAGATGTGCAAATAAAACAACATATAATTTTTTAGATTGGAATAATAAAAATAAAACTTTTGAAGAAGGGAAAATAAATAATTTAAATTGTGAAAATTCAGAAAATGAGAATTTAAGGAAAAATAAATTAATGAAATATAATAAATCTTCAATTTTTATAGGAAATAATGATAATTCATATATTGTTAAAAGAGATAAATTTAATAATAATATAAATCCTCCAAAATTTTATACAAATGTTTCTCCTTATGAAAGAAAAATATACGAAGTGTTTGGGGAAGAATATAATAATGACAAACAATATTGTCCAAATCAGAAAAAAATTACTTGTTTTGGTTCTTTTAATAAAGAAGTTTATGTTCAACAAAATAATGATGATTATCAAAATATTAACCCTAAAATGAAAAAATTAAATTTTTTATTTAATGACAATATTAATAATGAAAAACCTATAGAAAGAAGATTTAAAAAAATAAAAAGAAATTATTCTACTGGAAATTATGATAATTTAGAATCTGAAAAATATAATTATCATAATTTAAAAAATAATTATTCAAGTGAAAGAGAAATAAATAATAATAAAGAAGAAGAATCAAAAAAAGTAAATAATATATATTCTACTAATAATCAAAATAATACAAATCATTCTAATAATTTAAATAATTCAATAAATAATAGAATAAAAAGAGAAAATTTTGGAAAAAAAAATATGATAAATTATAATGAATCAGCAATTCCAGTTAAATTAGATTGGAAAAATCAAAAATTAAATTTATATTATAGAACTAAATTAAATGAAAATATTTTAAGAGAAACAGCAAAAGATAGAAAATTTAATGAATTTCATGGTGAAAAGCATAAATTAAATAGATATAATTCTCAAAAAGATTTTTCAAAAAAAGATTTAGAAAATATAATAAAAAGAGAATATCCAGATGAAAATGAATCAAAAGTTAAGAAAAGATTAGAAAATATTTCATCATTTCAAATGGGTAAAATTATTAGAGTAAATTCAATGAAAAATATGAAAAGAATTCCTAAAGAAGTAAAATCTCAAAATTACGAAGTAAAAAGTGATAATATCAATAATTTAAATTTAAAAGAATTTGAAAAAAATTTTACCAAAGCAGGAATTCATATTTATGATATAAGAAGAGAAGAACAATATAGAAATGGAGATCAAAAAGGGAAAATAACATTTAAAGTAAGAAAAAATTATAATGATGAAGATTTAAATGAAAAAATAAATACAATTAAAGTAAATTTAAGGAAAAATAATATTGAAATTATTGAATCTCTTCCTTATAAAAATTATAGAAAATTAGCAAATCAAATTCCATCTTCAATTAAATGGGATAATACCTTAATACATAATTTTACAAAAAATAGAAGAGTTGAAACAACAATTCAAGGAAAAACACATAATAAAGGAATATTAAATGAAAATGATAAAATAACAAATATATTTGTAAATCACAAATATAAAAACCACTAAATAATTTTTATTTAATTTGTAAAAGTAATAATCGATATTTTTGTGAATAAAAATTTCAGAAATATTTATTTAATAAAATTATTTATTTTTAGCTTTATCTAAAATAAAATTACCTAAAAATTCTAATGGATTATCTGGTTTTCTTCTTACTAATTCAAGAAAACCATCTTGAAGAACTTGAGCTACAGTTTGAGTTAAATAAGTTTCTGTGGAAATTGAATTATCAAAATATGCATTATTAACAGATGTATTTTTTTTTGAGCTTTCTCTTTTATTTTCTTTTGACTCTTTTGATTTTTTTGAACTTTTTTGACTTTGTTTTTTTGATGATTTACTTGATTGAGTATTATTTAATTGATCTTTAGGAATATTTTTTTTTAAAAAACTATCTTCTTTTTCTTCTTCATCATGGTATGACATATCTTCTGACATTTTTTGTTTAAAAACGGGAAATTTATTTATAAAATATTTAATAATTAATAAATTTACTTTAATTTAATTAACATTTTGAATTCAAAAAAAAAAGAATTATTAAAAATTTATTTAATACAATCTTAAAAATGGATGACGATATAAAAAATTTTTTTCAAGATGATAGACCAGAAAATCCAAATAATCTTTTTGCCTTATATAGATATTCTTTAGATGGAGTTCAAGCAGGAATTCGTGCTTTTGAAGTAATTAATGATTATATTTTTGTATTAACTGATACAGCAGAATTTTATAAAATAAATATTAATCAAAATAAAAATTATATGAAAACTCCTTTTTCACTTCCTGGAGTCAGTGCACAAGATTTTAAAAATTCAAAATTTGAAAAAATTTGGGTTGATAAATATGGTAATTATGCTATTATTAAATTTAATGAAAAATATTTCTTTTTTAAAGATAAAATATATCTATTAACTCATTTAAATCAGAAATTTATTGAAAATAATGAAAATAAAGATAAAGAAAATGGTGATTTAAATTGTGTTGAATTTTGTTTTGATAGAAGAAATAAAAATTTAAATTCAACACAAGAAATATTAGTAGCTGATATTAATTTTAATTTATATTCTTATAGAATTGATATTACTAATCAAGGTATAAAAGAAAGTTTAAATTTTTTAATGAAACTTCCAAACGGAATAGATAAATCAGATAGAATTTTTGGTCTTCAATTTTTCGCAAATGATAAATTAGAAAAAAATACTTTTATTAATTATTATATTATGATAGTAACAAAAAATAAAATATATCAATTTTTAGGTGTACATTCTTTAATAGAAGTATTTAAAGAATATAGTCATTCTCAACAGAAATTAAAAGAAAGTGTTATAATATTTCCAACAACAGGGAAAAATTTTACATTTTCAAAATTACAATTTACATATAATGAAAATAATTTTTATCCTCAAAGTTTTGGATGGTTAACTGAAAGTGGTTTTTGTTATGGTAATTTTAATGGAAATGAAGTACCAGACAAATTAACTAATTTTATAGTTTTACCATATGTAAAAATTAAAAAAGATGGAAATAGAGATGTTGATTCAATTCCTAAAAATTTTTCCCATTCAAAAAATCATATTTTTATTTTATATACTGATTGTCTTTCTATTATTAGTAAAATCACAAATAACATAATTGATAGTCAATATATTATTTATGAAGATTTTTCAAATTCATTTTATGATGAAAAAAATTTCGTTTGGGTTATTAATAAAACAAGTAATATTTATCAAATTTTTGTTAATGCTGGAAATAAATATTTATGGCAGGATTATTTAGAAATAGGAGATTATTTAAATGCTATTGAAATTTGTAAGAAAGAAAAACCTGAATTAGTTTCTAAAATAGAAAAATTATATGCTGAAGAAAATTTCAATAAAAATAATTATACGATTGCTGCTACATATTATCCAATTTCTGATGAAAAATTTGAAGATGTTTGCTTAAAATTTTTACAAAAAAATGAATTAGAAGGTTTAAGTAATTATTTAAATTCAATTTTAGATTTTAGATTAAAAGAAAGAAATAATAATGAAGAAGAAGCAAAATTAGAAAAAGATAGAGATAAAGATGAATTAGATAAAATAAAAAACAAAGAAAACATTCAAAAATGTTTAATTTGTACTTGGTTAATTGAAATTTATTTAAATCAAGTAAAAAATAATCCAAATAATCAAATAGAAAATTTTACACAATTAATAAGAGGAAGAGAACAATATTTAGATAAAGAAACAATATATCAATTATTACAAAATTATGGAAGAACACAAGAATTTATTGCATTTGCAGAATTAAAAGAAGATTATGAAACTGTTATTTTACATTATATTAATGAAAAAGATATTAAAAAAGCTCTTGAAAAAATTAAAAATTATTGTTTATATTCTGATGATGACATCACTAAAAAAAAATTGGGTGAAATTTTTGAAAAATTTGCTTTTTTATTTATGAAAAATTATCCTAAAGATACAATTGATTTATTAAATAAGGTATTTAAAAAAATTATTCCTCCTGAAAAAATAGTAAGTGCAATAATGAATACTTCATCTAATAAAGAAGGGAGTGAAAATTTTTCAGAAATTTTAAATTATTTAAGAGATTTAATAAAAGGAAATTCAGATAATAAAAATATTCATAATTTATATTTATTTTACCTTTCAAAATGTAATACAATAGAAGAAAAAAATGAATTAATAAATTATTTAAAATATCCTTTTGGAAAAGACCCAATGTTATATTCAAATAATCAATCGAAAAGAAAAATAAATTTTGAATTAGATTATGCCAAAAAAATATTTAAAGACAACTACCCAGCTTTAGCTTTAGTAGTAGCATTAATGGGAAAATATTCAGAAGGAGTTAAAATTGCTTTAGAAAATAATTGTCAAGATATAGCAATGTTTATTGCAACTAATGTTCAAGATGAAGCTGTTAAAAAAAATTTATGGTTAGATATTTTTTCTTCAAATAAAAATGAAGATTTTAAAAATGCTTTAGAAGTTATGGAGAAAAGTAAAGTTTTAAAAATTGAAGATGTTTTACCTAGAATAATGGATAATATTAAAATTGATGAATTTAAAGACCAAATATCAAAATGTATAAACTTATATGAAGATAATATTAAAAAATTAAGAGATGATATTAATCAATATAATCAAACAGCAGAAAATATTAAAAATGATATTTATAAAGTAAAAAAAAAATCAATTGAAATTCAATATAGACAATGTAAATGTGATATTTGCCAAAGTAATAT
>JAEEGK010017914.1_pt1 | contig 15375 bp, 14 predicted proteins | sample 8958771 | NCBI WGS metagenome assembly JAEEGK01 (sample SAMN16246547, study PRJNA631951) | gut metagenome | biome: gut microbiome; feature: rumen; material: SC-attached | host: Bos | place: Iran: Karaj | collected 2018-10 | reverse complement strand
TAAACAACCCTTTAGGACAATAACGGAATTGCCGTTATAAAGACATCATATTCCAACGCGGAAAGTTTTTTTCCGCCATGTGCCGAAAATGTCGTATCTTTGCATCGCTTTTATTATATATCATGGGCAACATTCTAACAGGTACAGTCAAGCGTTTATCGCTGCTTTACAAGATATTGATGATGCTGGTGACCTCGGCGCTGATCGTAGTCATCTTCCCCCACACACGCCACGGCGAGCACTACGACTACAAGGTTGGAGCTGTCTGGCGCGGATCCGACCTCGTGGCGCCCTACGACTTCGCCGTCATCAAAACCCCCGACAAGCTGAAGCAGGAGCAGGATGCCGAGCGCCAGAAAGCCATCCTCTACTACCGCATGGACTCTTCGGCCCATCAGGCCGCCGTGGCACGCCTCGAACAGGGCCACTGGCAACTCTCCAGCGCCGAGCAACGCCGTCTGCGCCGACAGATTGACAGCATCTACCGCATCGGCTATCTCGAGACGCCCGCCGACATGGGCACCACCCTCGAAGAACACACCATCGTACTCCTCCAGGGCAATGTGGGCAGCGAACACCGCAGCCGCGAATATGTCACCCGCGCCGACCTCGACGCAGGGCTCCTGCGCGACAGCCTCCTCACTCCCAGCCTCCTCCTCGACCAGACCCGCACCGCACTTGAACTCGACTCGCGCCTGTCGCAGGTCAGCTACAGCAGCGAGATGGTCATGGCCGGCGACCACATCGTCAGCAAGGGCGAGGAGGTAACCGAAGAGAAAGCACAGATAATCAGCAGCCTGGAGGCCGAGAACGACCGCCGCTTCTCCGACCGCTACAGCCTTTGGGGACAGATGGGCGGCCAGATGCTGCTCGCCGTCATCGCCTTCGTGGCGCTCTACATGTTCCTCAAGAACACACGCCATCGCATACTCGACGACAACCGCAAGGTGCTCTTCGTTATGCTGATTATCACCCTCATTTCGGGCGTGGTGGCCCTCGTCGTCAGGGTCAACCCCGAATGGGTGTTGCTGGTGCCCCTCTGCATCGTGCCCATCCTGATGCGCGTCTTCTTCGACATGCGCGTGGCCCTCTATATCCACCTCACCACCGTCATCATTCTGGCAAACCTGGTGCCCAACTCCTTCGAGTTCATCTTCTACCAGCTTGTCACCGGCATGATGAGCATCATCGCGGTGCGCGACCTCGAGCGGCGCAGCCAGTTCTTCATCCTCGCGCTGGTCATCTTCCTCAGCTACTCGTTCATCTACACTGCCGGTGTGCTAAGTCAGGACACCCACCTGCTGGCGCTCAATCCCTCGAAGTATCTCGTCTTCTTCCTCAACGCCATCCTCACTCTGCTGGCCTACCCGCTCATCTATCTCTTTGAGAAGATGTTCGGGATGACCACCAACCTCACCCTCATGGAGCTCTCGAGTACCAATAACGAAGCGCTGCGCTACCTCTCGCGCCGCGCCCCCGGCACCTTCCAGCACTCCATGCAGGTGGCCAACATCTCGGAGGACCTCATGGGAGAAATCGGCGGCAACGCCCTGCTGGCCAAGGTCGGCGCCCTCTACCACGACATCGGCAAGACGCTCAATCCTCTCTACTTCACCGAGAACCAAACTTCCGACTTCAATCCCCACAACGAGCTGGACTACGCCGAGAGCGCACAACTCATCACCCGCCATGTGACCGACGGTCTCGAGTTGGCCAACAAATACCGACTGCCCGCCGAGGTGCAGGACTTCATCCGCACGCACCATGGCACCACATACACCGGCTACTTCTACGCCAAGGAGCGCGAGCGCCACCCCGACGGTGACTTTGACATCACACAGTTCCGCTACCCGGGTCCCCGCCCCTACAGTCGAGAGACCGCCGTCGTGATGATTGTCGACACCGTCGAAGCCGCCTGCCGTAGCCTCAAACAGCACACCAAGGAGGCCACCGACAAGATGATTGACAACCTCATCGACGAGAAGATTCGTGCCGGACAACTTGACAACTGTCCTCTCTCCTACGGAGATATCGCACTGATACGCAAGTTCCTCAAAGTAAAAATGATGAGCATCTACCACGTCCGCGTCGAATATCCCACCGTGAAAGGGGAGGAACAAGGAGTCTAAGGAGTTCAAGAAGTTCAAGACAATACCCACTAAAAACAGAAGTTTGCTATCAAAAATATGAAGAAGAAGGTTTTCACACATATCGGCATCGTCGTTCTGCTTTTCGCAGTCGCGGCCGCTTACCTCTCCCCCGCCCTCGGTGGCAAAGTCATTCGCCAAGGTGATATCGAGCACTTTGAAGCCATGGCCTACAGCCAGAAGGCCGAGAAGAAAATCACCGGTCATACCCCCCACTGGAACGCCTCTATGTTCAGCGGTATGCCCGGCTATCAGATTACCAACGACGCGCCCAAGCAGGTGTTCCAACCAGCAACATCGGTGCTCACGCTGCGATTCCTCGGACTTGACCGCAGCATCGGCGTCATCTTTCTCTACCTCCTCGGCTTCTATGTGGCACTCATCGCCTTCGGCCTCAATCCCTGGCTGGCGCTAGTGGGTGCACTGGGCTTCGGATTGGGAAGCTACAACATTATCATCATACAGGCCGGACATATCACCAAGGCCTGGGCCATGAGCATGATGGCCCCCATCCTCGCCGGCATGTTCCTCACCCTCCGCAGCGCCGTCGACCCTGAGCTGGAGAAGCGCAAACGCACCCTGCGGGTCCTTTGGGGCAGCCTCCTTTTCACCCTCGCACTGATACTGCAGATTTCCTTCAACCACATACAGATCACCTTCTACACCGCCATCGGATGCGTATTCATGGCTGTGGCTTACTTCATTGTAGCCATCAGCAAGAAACGCATCGCGCCCTTCGCCCTCAAGGTCGGCATCCTGGTGGCCGGCGCCGCACTTGCCTTTGGTTGCAATGTACGCATGCTCCTTGTCAACGAGGAATATGCCCGCTACACCATGCGCGGCGGCGGAGAACTCACCATCGGCCCCGACGGGCAGCCCCTCGAGAAGAACAATAGCGAGACCGACGGACTCGATATAGAATATGCCTATCGCTGGAGCTACGGCGTGGGCGAGACCTACACTCTCCTCGTCCCCGGTGCCCTCGGCGGCAGCGGCAACGAGAAGGTGGCCGACGATGGCCAGTACAAGCGCACATTCCGTCAGGACCGCGCTCCCCTTTACTGGGGTGACCAGCCCGGCACCAGCGGACCCGTCTATTTCGGCGCCATCGTGGTGCTGCTGTTCCTCATAGGCCTCATCGTTACCCGCGGTCCCGAACGCTGGTGGATGCTCGCCGCCACACTGCTCGCCATACTCCGCTCCTGGGGTCACAATCTTGGCGGCTTCAACGACTGGGTGTTCCACAACGTGCCGCTCTACAACAAATTCCGCACCCCGAGCATGGCGCTGGTCCTTGCCAACGTCTGCATGGCGCTGCTGGCGGCACTCACACTCAAGACCCTCTTCAACCCCGAGCGCAACCAAAAACAGTTCAACACAGCCCTCTACGCCGTCACCGGCGTCCTCACACTCCTTATTCTCGGCGTGATGATTGCCTCGGGTGGCTTCGGCTACAGCGGATACTATGACCAAGCCTATGGTGAGCGCATGTACGGGCAGTACTGGGGTACCGCGCAGGACATCCTCGCCGGCGAACGCGCCGCGCTCCTCCGCGCCGACTCCTGGCGATCACTCATCTTCATCCTCTTGGCCGCCGTCTTCCTCTGGCTCTACAACAACGACAAGTTGAAGAACAAGGCCGTTACTATCGCCGCCCTCGCGCTGCTCATCACCATTGACCTCTGGGGCATCGACCGTCGTTACCTCGGCAACGACAACTTCGCCGAGAAGCGCCAGACCGAACTGCGCCGCCAAACCTACGACTACGAAATTGACCAGCAGGCCCAACTCTATGGCGACCGCGACTACCGCGTCTTCAACCTCGCCACCGACCCCTTCAACGATGCCATACCCTCCGCCTTCCACAACCAGATTGGTGGCTATAGTCCTGCCAAACTCAACCGCTACCAGGATCTCATCTCCTTCCATCTCTCGTATGGCAATCCCGCGGTGCTCAACATGCTCAACATGCGCTATGTCGTCCAAAATCAGGGCGGCAAAGCCATCGTTATGCGCAATCCCGACGCATTGGGCAACGCCTGGTTCGTCCATGAGGTACAGGCCGTGGGCAACGCCGACGAGGAAATCATGGCGCTCCGCAACTTCGACCCCGCCACCACCGCGGTCGTCGACACCACACTCTACACACTACCTACTACTCACTATACACTTGATTCCACCGCAAGCATCATGCTAGTTCCCGCCGCCACCAAGAACTCCGACTATCTGAAATACGAGAGCAATAGCGCTGCTGACGGTCTCGCCGTATTCAGCGAGATACACTACTCCCCTGACTGGCGTGCCTACATCGACGGACAGCCGGCCGACTACATCCGCGCCAACTATGTGCTCCGCGCCATGGTGGTGCCTGCGGGCAAGCACATCATCGAGTTCAAGAATGAAGCCCCTCGCTTCAACCGGCTCGAGAACATCGGCCTGGCGGTGTCCATCGTGGCACTCCTGCTGATGGGCTGCGCCATCTTCCTTGTCTACAGAAAGAAGAGTGAAAAGTAATGCTTAGTGTAATACTGTGCACATATAACCGCGACCGCTACATCTACCCTGTGCTGCAAAGCATAGCCCAGGGCGACCTGCCCCATGCCGACTACGAAATCGTATTTGTCAACAATAACAGCACCGACAATACCGAAGCCGAATGCCGTCGCTTCCAGGCCGACCATCCGGACATCAACCTCCGCTACTGCGTAGAGTCCCTGCAAGGGCTGTCCCACGCCCGCAACTGCGGCATCCGCAATGCGCAGGGCGACATACTCGTCTACGTCGACGACGACGCGCTCGTCAATCCCCAATACCTCTCCACCTACGCCGACTTCTTCCAGCGCAATCCACACGCCGTAGCCGCCGGCGGGCCCATACTGCCACAATATGACGGCTGCGAAGAGCCAAGCTGGATGAGCCACTACACACGGCAACTCGTCACCGGCAAACTCTACCTAGGCGAGAAGGAACGGGAGTTTTCCAAAGGAGCCTACCCTGGCGGCGGCAACGCAGCCTACCGCAAGAGCGTCTTTGATGCCGTCGGTCTCTTCAATACCGACCTCGGGCGCAAAGGCAATAGTCTCATAGGTGCCGAGGAAAAGGACCTGTTCGACAAGATGACCTCCCGCGGCATGCGCTTCTACTACCTCCCCACGGCCATACTCTATCACCTCATTCCGCCGAAGAAACTTACCAAAGACTACTTCGACCGCCTCACCTACGGCATCGGCGTCAGTGAACGCATGCGCACCCTCCAGATAGGCAAAAAGAAATACCTCTCACGCATGGTGAAAGAGGCAGTCAAATGGGGCGCAACGCTCGTACTCTGGATAGGTTTCGCCCTCAAAGGGCAGTTCAACAAAGGGAACAAACTGATAGCCTTCAGAAAGAATGTGACTCTGGGTTTGGTCAATAAATGATAAATAACAAAAACATACAAATATGACAATTGGATACACAACAGGTGTCTATGATTTATTCCACATCGGGCATCTCAACTTATTAAAGAATGCAAAAGGGATGTGCGACAAATTAATTGTTGGTGTAACTGTCGACGAGTTGGTTGCCTACAAAGGAAAGAAAGCCCTCATCCCGTTCGAGGACCGTATTGAAGTGGTCAGGAGCTGTAAGTATGTAGATGCCGCCGTGCCACAATACGATATGGACAAACTAACCGCCTGCAAGAAACTTGGGGCCTCTTATCTTTTTGTCGGCGACGACTGGTATGGTACGGAAAAATGGAAAGCCTATGAGAAACAATTTGCTGAAGCAGGTATCAAAATCATCTATTTCCCCTATACCCATGGTGTATCATCGACGCAAATCCGTAACGCCCTTGACACCCTGAGAAAAGACAACCTCGAAGATGTGAAATAAACATATGGGGAAAATTGTAGATAAAGAATTCTGCATGAGCAGCTGGTTGATGTTCCGCACCATTGTGGACAAAGACCGATGCTTTGCCGACGGCATCAAGGACTTCCATGTCTTCCCCCCTGCCAACAGGACACCAATACATAATAGCCAGGAGCTTGAGCAAGCCCTGAGGCAACAGATGGAGAATGCAACCGCCAGTGGACATACCGCATTGGCTTTAAGTGGTGGCATCGACTCAGCCATTCTGGCCAAGATGATGCCCAAAGGCAGTCTGGCATATACATTCAAATGTGTAGTACCAGGAATGGAGGTGCTGGACGAGAGCCCAACGGCTGCACGGTACGCCGAAGAATGCGGACTTGAGCACCGTATCGTTGAAGTCTATTGGGATGACATGGTACGGATGGCACCCATCCTCATGAATCACAAAGGGACCCCCTGCCACAGTATCGAAGTACAGATATACAAAGCTTGCCTACAAGCCAAATCCGATGGATGCGATGCCATGGTTTATGGGGAGAGCGCAGACATCGTGTATGGCGGAATGAGCGGCCTATTGTCCAAAGACCGCACCTTAGGTGACATTATCGAACGCTACAGTTATGTACTCCCATACAAAGTGCTAAGAAAGCCACAACTCATCACCCAACCTTACACTCGATGGGAGCGCAATGGGTATGTTGACGTTCACCGATTCCTGAACGACACCATGTACGAAGAGGCCATCAATAGTTATGAGGATGCCTGCGCCACTGCCGGAGTGAAACTGGCAATGCCCTACTCGACCACTTTCCTTGACTGCGAGCTTGACTACGCACGAATACGCCGTGGAGAGAACAAATATCTCGTACGAGAAATATTCAACCGCCTCTATCCCGGATGGGAGGTACCCGTCAAGACACCTATGCCGCGCCCACTGAACGAATGGATGCGCCACTGGGAGGGGCCGCAGCGGCCTGAGTTCTGGCCACATTGCACCGATGAAATGACTGGCGATCAGAAATGGTACGTATATGTCCTCGAACAATTCCTCAATCTAATCGACAACAGCGAATATGACAAACAATAACAGCGCGGTAGCCATCGCTCAAGCCGACAGTTATCGTCCCAACAAAATCAACCGTGCGCTGAACGAAATATTCCACTCGCTCGGCATGAATCCCGACAACCCGTTTGAAGGACTTGTCAAACCCGGACAGAGAGTGTTTATTAAACCGAACTGGGTGGCTTCGCGATGGCGTAAAAGTTGCGACCATATTGACGACCTTTATTGCGTCATCACACATCCAAATGTCATTGAAGCCGTCGCAGACAGAGTGGCTTTAGCCCTACAAGGAAAAGGCGAGATAATCATCGCCGACAACCCCAGCATAGATGCCGACTTCGAAGAGCTGATGGAATTCACCGGCATACGTCGTTTAGAAGGCAAATACGATGTCCCCTGCCATATCTACGACCTCCGCCCCCTGGTGTGCAAGGACCTCAAGGACTATGGAAAAAAAGATAAGATGGCCCACCAACCGGGCGATCCCAACGGCGAATTTGAAGTAAATCTCGGGCGTGAAAGCCTACTCCACGACGTCGACTCCACCCTTTTCCGCGGTGTCTTCGACGAGCGAGAGGAGACTGTCGCCGCCCACACCGGTGACACACAGCTATACACCATCAGCGGCTCGCTCTATACAGCAGACACATACATATCGATTCCCAAACTGAAGACACACCAGAAAGTTGGTGCCACATTGAATCTTAAGGGCCAAGTCGGCGCAATGACCCGTAAAAACCAACTGGTACATTGGCGTGTCGGCAGTCCGGAGACCGGTGGAGACGAATACCCTGACCGCGACAGCTGGGAACGCGCACAACAAAGTAACCCATCGCGGCGCCCATCCTGGCAACGACACCATCTGGCGCATGGTGGTGGACCTTTACAAAAGCCTAATGACAAAAGAGCGCCGCTACTTCACCGTCATCGATGGCATCATGGCTGGCGAGGGACAAGGGCCATTTTGCCCAACATCAAAGCATGCAAACGTACTCCTCGGCGGACACGACCTCCTCACAGCCGACATAGCTGCCGTTCGCTACATGGGCTTAGACCCACTCAAAATAAAATATCTCGAATATTTCATCAAGACATGGAACATCGACCTCGGCCAACTACCTGTCTATCTGTTCGGCGAACGGCGTGAAGACTTTTTCTATGCACCTACACGCTATGCCGACTTCGAGGTTCCTTTCGCTTGGCGAGGAATAAAATATACCGTCTGACAGCAGCTGAAACAATCAAAGCTTGGGATAGGTCAGATGGCGCGTCTGCCCCACCATCTCTTCCCAGTCCAGTATACACCCAACCTTTTTGTGGTTATCCCACCGAGGGTTTGGTGTCATATAATCCTCTCCATAGCGGAATATGCACTGCTCTTCTGCATTGGCAGGCACCGGAAGCATCATATCTTCAAACTTCTCCATCCGCGTCTCTCGCACAAAAGGCATCTCCTGACGCCTCGGCATGTATGTCCCGGGAGCCATACCCGGCTCATTCCAGTAGTCGGTGATATATGGCAACTTGTAAATAGCCGGGTAGATATAGAAAATATCAATCCGGCAACCTTTATAGTCAAAGGTGTCCTCCCTGCCGTATTTTCCTTCTGCTATCTGATAGGAATACAGCCACTCAAATCCATAACGCTTGAGGTCGTCTATCATTTTCGGGCTGTATTCATCAATCCACATGCTGACATCAAGGTCCATGTCATGCTTTATGAACCCGTGTTCGCGTATGGCTCCTAACATGGTACCGCCAATCAGCATGTATCTGTATCCGCACTCAGTCATGCAGGCATTGAATTGCCGTGCAGTCTCCATGCCATAGGCTTTATATGCCTCCACCCTCATCCGTTCCCTTCGGGCATTCATGGTCTTTCCAATAAAAGGGAATGTCCTCTCAACAAACTTTTTGGTTCTCGGCATTTTATTGGTAAGGAACGTAATCAAATCCATAAGGCAGTTATTTGATTGTCAGTTTTTCAAATCCTCCACAAACGTTATCTTTCTGTTCTGCTCCTCCCCTTCCACGACGGCTATCTTCACGCCCGACATATAGCGGCGCACCACACCGCAGTCATCGGTGGCGGCGAACTGAGGGTCTTGCAAGGCACGCTGATAAGCATCACGAATCAACGGCAGTCGGAAAGCCTGGGGGGTCTGCGCACGCCACATGAAGCGACGTTCAGGTATCCGCGACACAAAACGCCCGAGGCTGTCTCCTGTGATGTCGGTGTGCACTTCCCATACGGTATCGGTGCTCGGCACAGCCACGCCTACTGCTTCATGATTCTTCAGGGCTTCTGCCACGCGGTTGATAATCGCAGCGCTGACCATTGGGCGTGCAGCATCATGGAAAAGCATATTGGTATCATCGGGATAATCGATATATGCCATGATGGCGTTGAGGCTGGACATATACCTCTCGGAACCGCCGTCGATGATTTTTGTCAGCTTGTCCCAGTGATTACGGCTGACGATGTCTTGCATATGACTACGCCAGTCGGGATGCACCACAACGGCAACCTCGTCAATGTTCGGATGACAGTTGAATGTCTCAATTGGGAATTCAATCAGTTCACGGCCATCGTGTACCACAAACTGCTTGGGTGTCGGCAATCCCATACGTTTTCCGACGCCCCCCGCAAGTATTATGGCAATATTTCTCATATTGTCTATTGGCTTTTACAAGCAGCTGAAGGAGTCGATGATGCCGAGCACCTTGGAGTCGGCGTCCGTGACAATGAGGGTGTGGATGCTGTTGCGGCGCATAATCTCCGAAGCCTCCGAGAGGTGGGCATCGGCTGCGATGGTCTTGGGTGTGCGGCTCATGATGTCGCTCACCACGAGCGAGAAGAACCGCTCCTGATGGTTCTGCATGGCGCGGCGCACATCCCCGTCGGTGACGATGCCGGCCAACTTGCCCTCCACCAGCACTATGGCGATGCCCTGCTTTGCACGGCTAATCTCGATGATGGTGTCGCTCACCTTGTCGTCGGGCGAGACAAACGGCAGGTCGGCCGTCACCATATAGTCCGCCACACGCGACAGCAGGCGCTTGCCGAGGCTGCCGCCTGGGTGGAACTTGGCGAAGTCGGTCTCCTTGAAGTTGCGCTTGGTGATGAGGGCGCAGGCCAGCGCGTCGCCCATGGCGAGGGTGGCGGTGGTGGAAGAGGTCGGCGCCAACCCCAGGGGATCGGCCTCGCGCTCTACAGCGATGTTGAGGTGGCACACGGAAAAGCGTGCCAGCGGCGAACGCGGATTGCTGCTGACGCCGATGATGGGTATGCCGCGGTGCTGCAGCAGCGGCAGGAAGCGTAGCAACTCCTCGGTCATGCCGCTATAGGAAATAGCCATCACCACGTCGCTGGGCTCGAACATGCCCAGGTCGCCATGGTAGGCATCAAGCGGGTTGACAAAAAAAGAGGGGGTGCCGGTGGATGCCAGCGTGGCGGCTATCTTACAGCCTATATGGCCGCTCTTGCCCACGCCGGTGATGATGAACTTGCCGTGGCAGTTGTATATCATGTCGACGGCCTGCACAAAGGCGTCGTCGATGCGGGGCACCAGCCCCATGATCGCCTGTGCTTCGTCGCGGAGGCAGGCCCGCCCCACTTCTATGATGTCTTTCTCCATTCCGATGTCGTTATTGTTTACACAAGCAGTCTTCTGATGAGCTCGTCGAGGTCTTCAAGCCGCAGCATGTTGGGTCCGTCGCTGAGGGCATGGTCAGAGTCGGGGTGCACCTCGAAGAAATAGCCCGTGGCGCCGAAGGCCTTGGCGGCCATCGCCATGGAGGGGACAAACCGCCGGTCGCCGCCGGTCTTGCCGCCCGCCGCACCCGGACGCTGCACGCTGTGGGTACAGTCCATGATGACGGTGTCGGTGTAGTTGAGCATGTCGGGGATGTTGCGGAAGTCAACTACCAGGTTGTTATATCCGAAGCTGTTGCCCCGCTCTGTGAGCCACACCTCCCCGCCGCCGCTCTCGCGCACTTTCTGCACGGGATATTGCATATCCTCGCCGCTGAGAAACTGCGCTTTCTTGATATTGACAGTCTTGCCCGTCTTGGCGGCAGCCACCAGCAGGTCGGTCTGACGGCAGAGGAACGCCGGAATCTGTAGCACGTCGACCACCGCCCCGGCGGCCTCGGCCTGCCAGGCTTCGTGTATGTCGGTCAGCAGCCGCAGTCCGTGCTTGGCCTTCACGTCAGCCAGCATCTGCAGTCCTTTCTCCAAGCCCGGCCCGCGATACGACGACAACGCAGTGCGGTTGGCCTTGTCGAACGAGGCCTTGAAGATGATGTCGACGCCGTATTTGGCATTGAGGCGCACCAACTCGGCCGCCACGGTGTCAAGCAGGCCGGCGTTTTCAATGACGCACGGTCCGGCTATGAATACAGGCTTCTTCATTTTTTCCTGCTATAAATCATGGCAAACAAACCGCCCCAGAACACCACGGCGGCAAGCTGCAGCCACCACTCGGTACCTATCAGCACGGCGGGTGCCACGATGACGGCTTTCAGAGCATAGTAGACCACCTTGCCGGCCACGATGGCCGCGAAGACCGCCGCCACGGCGCCCCACTTGTCACGCAGCCAGGCAAACAAGCCCGCCACAGTGGCCAGTTCGGCCATCATGCACACCATCTTGGGTGCTGTCGGCATGCCCACGGCCAGGCAGCTCATCAGCGGTAGCAGCACCGCCAACACCAACGCATTGCGCCAGTCCCTGCCCACGAGCATACCTGCCAGCAGCAGCGCCAGCATGGGGTTGAACTTATACAGCGGGAAGGCCAGCACATGGCTCGCCGCCGGAATCAGGCACGCCGCAGCCAGCAGCGCCGCGTCGAGCGCCACGAAAGCCACCAGCGGCCTTGTCTTTGCATTCGTCATAACTGTCTCTCCTATTCTATTATATATTATGCTGCAAAAGTACACATTTTTTTCCACCCGTCAAAATAATTTGTCTAATTAGGCGTTATTCAGTCATATAATATCAAGCAACCCGTATTGCAATAACACAAAGAAGATACCACCGATGAAAAAATCCATCCTCATTGCTGCAGTGCTGCTCACGACCGTGGCCGCCATGGCTCAGAACTCCATCGACAAACAGGGCCGCCGCCAGGGCCACTGGATCCGCACCGACAAGGACGGCTCCAAAATCTACGAAGGCGACTTCAAAGACGGCGAGGAGACCGGCACCTTCACCTACTTCTACCACGACGGCACCGTGCGCATCCGCAACACCTACACCGTTCCGGGACGCATCTGCAACCATGAAGCCTACGACGAACAGGGCCACCTGCTGGCCCGCGGCACCTACAACCAGCGCAACCGCGACGGACGGTGGCAGTTCTTCGCAGCCGACGGACGCCTGGTCAAGGAAGCCTCCTACAGCATGGGCGTCAAAGAAGGACCCCATATCGTCTTCACCCGCACCGGCGACACCGCCGAAGTGACCCACTGGCAGAACAACCACCGTCACGGCCGCTGGTGGAAGCGCGTCGGCGACCGCGGCTATATCACCGGCACCTTCGTCCGCGGCGGCCTCGAAGGCCGTCTCGTGGAATACGACGACAACGGCAAGCTGGTGCGCGAAGGCCACTACGAAGACGGCCTCAAGCACGGCAAATACCGCTACTACGAATCCGGCTCGCTGACCGTCGACGAGCAGTGGACCCACGGCACCCTCAACGACCGCCGCGTCCGCGTGCTCACCCCCGACGTGGAGTTTGTCTCCGTCTACGACATCGCCTGCCTCGCCCCCAAGGGCAAAGCCAAAACCGTCCTCCTCCTGCGCGACGGCACCAAGATAGAATCCTACGACAAGTCCGAAGACTTCTACGACCGCCTTGGCGACGAGTTCTTCGCCTACGCCAACCGCAAGAGCCGCATCCTCGTTTCCCTCTCCTGCGTGCAGGGGGTGTCCAAGGATAACGAAGGCCGCGAAGTGCTGCTGCTCGACCCACAGCCCGACTTCGACATCTTCCCCGACGAAGACGGCCTCAAACTGGTGCGCAGCCTCCAATACAAGGACAACTCTCCCCTGGACAAGCTGCATTGATTGTCGCCGCTCATACCCTGGGCTGTAAGCTCAACTTTGCCGAAACATCCGACCTCCTCAGGCGACTTGCCTCCGAAGGCAACACCGTAGTGCCCTGGGGACAACAGGCCGACCTTTACATCATCAACACCTGCACCGTCACCGCGGTGGCCGAGAAGAAATGCCGCGCCGCCATCCGCCAGGCCCACCGCCAGAACCCCGACGCACAGATTGTCGTCATGGGCTGCTTCGCCCAAGTAGCAAAAGAGGAGATAGAAAAAATGCCCGGCGTCACCCAAGTGCTTGGCAACGACAGCAAGCGCCTCCTCTCCTACTCCGGCGACGACCGCACCCGCACCTTCTTCAAGATACAGGACGGCTGCGACTACTTCTGCACCTACTGCGCCATCCCCTTTGCCCGCGGCCGCTCGCGGTCGGCCTCCATTGAGGAGACCCTCTGCATGGCCCGCCGCATCGCCGCATCAGGGACCAAAGAGGTGATACTCACCGGCGTCAACACCGGCACCTTCGGCCAGAACCAGGGCGAGACCCTTCTAGATCTTCTAGAAAAACTAGATAATCTAGAAGGAATTTTAAGATACCGCATCTCCAGCATCGAACCCAACCTGCTCACCGACGACATCATCGACTTCGTGGCCTCCAGCCACGCCTTCCTCCCCCACTTCCACATTCCCCTCCAGGCCGGCAGCGACCACGTGCTGCAACTCATGCACCGCCGCTACGACACCGCCCTCTACCGCGCCAAACTCGAGCGCATCAAAGCCGTCATGCCCGACGCCTGCATTGCCGCCGACGTCATGGCCGGCTTCAACGGCGAGAGCGAGGAGGAGTTCGCCAAAGTGCTCTCCTACATCGACTCGCTGCCCATCTCCTACCTCCACGTCTTCACCTACAGCGACCGCCCGGGCACCGCTGCCCTGCGCCTCGGCGAGAAGGTGCCCGTCTCCGTCCGCCGCGAGCACACCGCGCGCCTGCTCGAACTCAGCGAACGCAAACACAAAGCCTTCATCGACAGCCAGCTGGGCAAAAAAAGGCCGGTGCTATGGGAGGCCACCGAACACGGCGGCGCCATGTTCGGCTGGACCGACAACTACATCCGCGTCAGCCGACCCTACGACGCCACACGCGTCAACACCGTGGAGACCGTCACCCTCACCCACGAGAACACAATAAAAGAGGCCACCTCGGATTGAGGCGGCCTCTTTTGCTTTTCAATCAAATGCTTCAGTCTTTCTTGCAGCACTTCTTGCAGCAGCAGTCGCCGCAGACGCACTTGTAGAAGAGACCGGCCAAAGCGGCACCCACCAGCGGAGCCACGATAAAGAGCCACAGCTGACCGCAGGCAAAGCCGGCATCGCTGAAGATGGCCTGGCTGATCGAACGGGCGGGGTTGACCGAGGTATTGGTCAGCGGGATGCTCACCAGGTGGATAAGCGTCAGCGTCAGACCAATGGCCAAGCCGGCGGCCTTGGTGTTGCTGCGCTCGTCGGTGGCGCCGAGGATAACCATCAGGAAGACAAAGGTCAGCACAGCCTCCACAGCGAAGGCGCCCCACATCGACACATTGAGGTAGCCCGTCTCGGGACCGCCACAGGCGGCCTGGAAATCAGCGCCGAAGCCATTGGCGGCGAACACACCCGTGGCACCCATGCCGGCAGCCTTCCAGATGCCGAACAGCACAGCGCCGGCGACGATGGCGCCAATCACCTGGCTCACCCAATAAAGGAGCATGTCTTTAAACGGCATACGGCCGTTGACCCACACGCCGAAGCTGACGGCGGGGTTGAGGTGTGCGCCACTGACGTGGCCGATGCCATAAGCCATAGCGATGACAGTGAGGCCGAAAGCGATGGCCACACCGAGGAAGCCCACGTGTCCGAACAGCGCGGTACCGCAGCCGCCGAGCACCAGCACGAAGGTACCGAAACCTTCAGCAAGCATTTTGTTACAGATCTTCATAATAAAATAGTTTTAGTTGGTTAACATTTTGCCATATTAACGCAAATTAACCAAACTTATTGTGCTGGACATACTTTTTTAAATAAAGTAGATTCAATCACGAAGTGCAACATCTTTTGAGCAAAGATAGTAAACATTCATCCCCCCCCCAAAAAAAACTACCAACGCCCTGTCAACTTCGACTGTTCTAAGGTTGTTCTTATGTTGTTCTTATGTTGTTCTAAGGTTTAGAACATAAGAACAACCTTAGAACAACAAAAGAACAAAATAAGAACAGT